>Ga0209390_10002741_pt1 | contig 30072 bp, 31 predicted proteins | sample BON01_FD_187212 | JGI IMG/M metagenome (GOLD analysis project Ga0209390, IMG submission 187212) | Freshwater microbial communities from Lake Bonney liftoff mats and glacier meltwater in Antarctica - BON-01 (SPAdes) (version 2) | ecosystem: Environmental > Aquatic > Freshwater > Ice > Glacier...
TGCTCTTTGCTTTGCCTTCCAGTCGTTGGCGGACTCGCTGCTTGTCATTTTTTCCGTCTTTTTGGTAGTCGCGTTTTTGGGTCCTGCAATCAGCCGCGGGCTGGTCACTACAAAGATATTTAGTGCACGTTTTACATAAGAAAAAACGCAGCCTAAATAGATCGTTAAGAACAAAGGATTATCAATGCACTACGTCAACAGCGACAGAAACATGGTCGTCGGTTTCCGCGCTACTCGCGACTTCACCCGTCAGCTCGATCAGCTATGCCAAAGGCTCGGACATAGGCGATCAGCCGTTGTCCGGTACGCGCTCAATCAGTTTATGCGTTCCAACTGGAACAATCCCGAGCAGTTCAACAAAGTGCGACATGAAATGTACTAAGCCGGGCAGGAACAGGGTCGGTTCTGGCAAGGTGCTTCAGGTCAGGGTGACAGATAACCTTGCTGCCGAATTTGCCGTCGTCTGTTTGCTCCTCGACATTGATCAGTCGAGTGCCAAGCGATATGTGTTCGACGCATTCGTCGAGAACGTATCGAACATGGATGGCTTCATTGATTATGTGAAACAAGATCACTACGAATGGAGGACCGACGATGACTGGCGCTTTAACAAAAACGGTTGAAAAAGCCGGAACAAAAATGACCAAGGAAAAGTTGATCGAAGCGGTTCGGAATTCCCGCGAAAAGGAGTTTCATTTTGTCCGCGAGAATGCCAGCCCCTACGTCCTGGTCAAGATACCTTTGAAGCCATGATCGGCTTCATCGGGTACTGTCATCTTCTGGTGCAAGAGCAGAATGCCACTCTCACAATAGACGAAATGTTGGCGGCAATCCGTAGCATTGATGCCGAGATGGCAAAGATCGTAGCGTCGGAGAATTCTGTGTCGGTCCGGATTCGGTTGCAACCGCGACACTAAAGCTAACTCGCCTTCGTCGGCAGACTCATTGGTCTGATTCGACTAGGGAGAAGCACACATCAGAATTCAGCCTTTGTTGCCGCTGCTTGCCTTTCCGATAGATCGAGAACACATGTTCTGCTTGGAGGGGACACGCTCTGGGGCTCGCATAGCCCAAAACCTTTAGTTCTATTGCAATTGCCACAATAGCGCCCTGATTCTAAATACTTTTCGATCTTCGGAAAAGAAATGGAATTCCAAGTCCGATTAAAGGGATTAAAGCGATTAACCAAGATAACACTGCCTTAACTAAACTGCCGAACTTGGAGAGAAACCCGGATGTTGGCGAATCAGTAGTTGCAGGGCTGGCGACCTCTGGGGCAACAATCTGCGCTACCGGCGGTGCGACAGGTGTAGGAGTCGGATCTACCGTTGGCGCTGTTGGTTGAACTGGCGGCTGAAGCGATTGGTCTGAGGCACCTTGAGCCACCGCTGACGTTACCACCTCTTGGCTCGTGACAGGTGCCACGGCTACGGGCGCCGCTGCTACAGGTGCCACGGCTACGGGCGCCGCTGCTACAGGTGCCACGGCTACGGGCGCCGCTGCTACAGGTGCCACGGCTACGGGCGCCGCTGCTACAGGTGCCGCTGCTACAGGTGCCGCTGCTGCCGGTGAGCTTTGCGCAACCTGCCTTTTGTTTTCCATCTTTTCAATAACACTTGCAAGTGCTCTCGACCGATCCAATACTCGTTCGGTCATGCAGGCTACGTCTCGGTCACATGATGGAGATAGGTTTCTACCCCAGTCGTCTTCTTGTTGCATAAAGGCACTTTTCCCTTTGGGACTGCCGGCTAAGAGACTCAGCCCTTTCTGTTTGTAGCCGTAGTACTCCTTTTCTGCCGCCTCTAAATTATCATTTATGCACATATGCCATCTCGTTTTGTCTGCAATGCCACTGCAGTCCGCTCCAATCACATTTTTTGAGAATAACACAATTGACAGTGCAATCATTAAACTATTTGTTAGGATATTCATCGCCGTGCATCCCTTCTATTTTCTTAATACGACTGGCTCACCCATGCTGTTATAGGTTGCAATAGAAGAATATGCTTGCTGGCACTTTTGTTCTTGTTTGAATTTCACGTAAGCGTTACCAAACGAACCTGAAATCTCCAAAATATGAATCTTACTTCGATCATACTTTTCCGATCCTTTATTCCACTTAAGTTTCGTTCTAGTGCTAATTCCAATTTGATGAATATGGCTTAGGTCTACAGTTATTCTATTAAAATACTGCAGGAAAAACGAAGGTCTTACATAATCGATCAAATCATTTGCCACCATTCCACCACCTGGGAACGATAGAGTTTTTCTTGCAAAGTCAATCTCCACACCATGCCATACTGCCAGAAGCCTATACATAGCAGCCGCATTTGCAATCATCGCGAGAAATGCCAAGAATACCAACTCAAAAAGGTCGATTTTCTCGCGATTCGTCATCAGTATCGCCGGCAACACTATCGATATTGCCACAATAACGCCGATTACGAGTAAGACAACAAAGGTATCGATGGCTTTGAAGTTTTCCCCGGTTCCCACTTCGCTCTTGGAACTAAGATCCATTTACTCCTCCGTTACGGTTTTATTCATAGCGCAAATTGCGACAAGGTGACTCAATACTTGCTGGGCATTAAGTTACATTTAAGACGCATATTTTACTTCCCCACGCTAACAATTGACGTTGAATCAAGTGGTTTTTTGAACCGTCCTGTAAACGTTGTATTTTCGATGAAGCCGTGATCGGCTTCATTGGTTACTGTCATCTTCTGGCGCAAGAGCAGAATGGCACTCTCACAATAGACGAAATGTTGGCTATCATCCGCGACCTTGATGCTCAGATTGCAGCTCTCGCCGCGTCGGAAGACTCTGCGTCGGTCCGGCTCCCGTTGCAGCCACGACACTAAAGTTAATTCGCCTTCGTCGGCAGACTCATTGGTCTGATTCGACTAGGGAGAAGCACACATCAGAATTCAGCCTTTGTTGCCGCTGCTTGCCTTTCCGATAAATCGAAAATACGTGCTCCGCTTGTAGCAGACACCCTCTGGGGCTCGCATACCCGAGCGCCTGCAATTCCATTGCGATTGCGGAGAAAGTGAGTGCTTGCATATCTCGCATATGACTAATTTTTTCGAATAGCTGCGTCTGATAGGGCGCATACGCTCCCAGCCACAGACTTTTGGAACGAATTTCCAGGGTGAACTGGACGAATTTGCACTCATCGAATAAATTACCCCCTATCAAAACTACTCCACGGTGACAGACTTGGCAAGATTGCGTGGCTTGTCCACATCCGTCCCGCGCGCGACCGCCGTGTGATACGCCAGCAACTGCAGCGGCACCACATGCAGCAGCGGCGACAGCGCGCCGTAGTGCTCCGGCATCCGGATCACGTTAATGCCTTCGGCGCGCTCGATGCGCGTGTCGCCATCGGCCAGCACGTAGAGCACGCCGCCACGGGCGCGCACCTCGTGCATGTTGCTCTTGAGTTTTTCCAGCAAGGCGTCGTTCGGCGCCACTGTCACCACGGGCATCGCGCTGGTCACCAGCGCCAGCGGGCCATGCTTGAGTTCGCCGGCCGGGTAGGCTTCGGCGTGGATGTAGCTGATCTCCTTGAGCTTCAATGCGCCCTCGAGCGCGATCGGGTAGTGCAGGCCGCGGCCCAGGAACAGCGCGTTCTCCATCTTGGCGAAGTCCTGCGCCCAGGCGATGACCTGGGGCTCCAACGCCAGCACCGCCTGCAGCGCCACCGGCAGGTGGCGCATCGCCTTGAGGTGTTCGTCCTCCTGCTCCTGGCTCAAGCGGCCGCGGCTTTGCGCCAGTGCAAGGGTCAGCAGAAACAGCCCGGCCAGCTGGGCGGTGAAGGCCTTGGTTGACGCCACGCCGATCTCGATGCCGGCGCGCGTGATGTAGGCCAGCTTGCATTCGCGCACCATCGCACTGGTGGCCACATTGCAGATCGTCAGCGTGTGCTGCATGCCCAGGCCTTGCGCGTGGCGCAGCGCCGCCAGCGTGTCGGCGGTTTCGCCCGACTGCGTGATGGTGACCACCAGCGTCTTGGGGTTCGGCACCGAGGTGCGATAGCGGTATTCGCTGGCCACTTCCACCTGGGTCGGAATGCCGGCGATGCTCTCGAGCCAGTACTTGGCGGTGCAGCCGCTGTAGTAGCTGGTGCCGCAGGCCAGGATCAGCACCGAGTCGATCTCCTTGAACACGCGCGCCGCGCTGGCATCGGCGCCGTCGAACAGTTCGGGCACGATGCCCTGCACACCTTCGAGTGTGTCGCCGATGGCGCGTGGCTGCTCGAAGATTTCCTTTTGCATGTAGTGCCGGTACGGGCCCAGTTCGGCCGCACCGCTGTGTGCCAGCACGGTCTTGACCGGGCGTTTGGCCGGCTCCACCGGCTTGTGCGCCTTGTCGATGAGCCAGTATTTGCCTAGCTGCACATCCACCACGTCGCCCTCTTCCAGGTAGACGATCTGGTCGGTCACGCCCGCGAGCGCCATCGCATCACTGGCCAGAAAGTGCTCCTGCCCGTCCTTGCCAACACCCAGAATAAGCGGCGATCCGGCCCGAGCGCCGATCAGTCGCTGCGGTTCGTCCTTGCAGAACACCGCGATCGCATAGGCGCCGCGCAACTGCTGCACCGCTGCCTGGACCGCCTCGAACAGGTCACCGTCGTACAGGCTGTCGACCAGGTGGGCGATGACCTCCGTGTCGGTCTGGCTCTGGAACACATAACCCTTGGCGCTCAGCGCATCGCGCAGTTCGTCGTGGTTCTCGATGATGCCGTTGTGCACCAGTGCGATGCGCCCCGGGCGGTCGTAGGCATCGGCGCCGGTGCCGTGGCTGAAATGCGGATGCGCGTTATGTACCACCGGCGCACCGTGGGTAGCCCAGCGGGTGTGGGCGATGCCAGTCGTGCCCTGGAGTTGGGTCTTGGCCACCTGCTCGGCCAACTCGGCCACGCGTGAGGTGCTGCGGGCGCGTTGCAGACCCTCCACATAAACGGCGACACCGCAGGAGTCATAGCCCCGGTATTCGAGCCGCTGCAGGCCTTGCACCAGAACCGGGACGATATTTCGGGTGGAAACCGAGCCAACAATGCCGCACATGGGGTTCACTCCAGAAGTTGTGGCGCCGATAGTACGTGGAGTCGTAAACAATCATCTGCCAAATTGTTGCCGTATTTGGTCATTTGTTTCACATTGTCTATATGAAGGCCAATAATTTCATGGATGATCAACCTATGGAACAAATCGAACTAGATGACATCGACCTGCGCCTGTTGGACCTGCTGCAACAAGACGCCTCCTTAAGCAACCTGGAGCTCGCGCAGAAGGCCTTCACCTCGCCGCCCACCTGCCTGCGCCGGGTCAAACGGCTGCGCGAAGCCGGAGTGATCGAACGGCAGGTGGCCCATTTGTCGCCGGATCGTCTGGCGCCGGTGCTGGGTCACGGCTTGAGCGCCATCGTCGAGATATCGCTCGACCGCCAGGGCGCCGAATGGCTGGATCAGTTTGAACAGCATGTGACGGCCGACGACGACGTTCAGCAGTGCTACCGCGTGTCACCGGGGCCGGACTTCGTGCTGGTGATCCATGCGCGCGACATGCCCGACTATCTTGCGATTGCCCAACGCCTGTTCACCTCGGATGCGAACGTGCGCAACGTCAAAGCCTTCTTCAGCATCAAGCGCGCCAAGTTCGGCGCGCGCTTGCCGCTCAGGCGTGCGCCGGCGGCAGGCGCACTCTGATAGAGCAGCCCTTGCCGACTTCGCCGGATGCGGCGATGGTGCCGCCATGGCGCTCGGCGACGCGACGTGCCAACGCCAGCCCGATGCCGATGCCATCGAAGGCCTTGGCACTGTGCAGGCGCTGGAACGGGCGAAACAGGCGGTCGTGCTGGCGCGGGTCGAAGCCCACGCCGTTATCGCGCACCTGGATCTCGACGCCACCATCCGCGGTCGATCTGCCGCTGATCTCGATCCGGGCCTGCGGGCAATCGCGCGTGAACTTGAGCGCGTTGTCCAGCAGTCGCGCCACCAACTGATGCAGCAGCGCCACGTCGCCGTGCGCGAGCGGCAGATCGGGCGCCACTTGCCACACGACTTCGCGCCCCTGCAATCCGCCTTGCATCTGGTGACGGATATCGTCCACCAACCGGGCCAGATCCACCGGCTCGGGCTGCAACTCGGCGCGCCCGATGCGCGCCAGCTCGAGCAGACCGTCCATCAGTTGACCCAGATGCGCTGCGGAATCGGCAGCCTTGTCCAGATGTGCGGCCACCTCGGGGTCGACACCGTCGCCCAGGTCTTCGCGGGCAATCTGCACAAAGGCACTGACATGGCGCAGCGGCGCGCGCAGGTCGTGCGACACCGAGGCTGTGAACTCTTCCAGCGCCTGGCGCGACTGCGCCAGTTCGCGTTCGAGCCGCTGCAATTGCTGCTGCGCGGACACTGCTGTGCCGCCAGCAGGGTTCATTTGCTCGGGCGCTTCCATCCGGGAATCGATGTCTGCCGGCCGCGCGCAACGCTCAGGGCGCCTGCCGCCGTGTCCTTGGTGATGGTGGAGCCACCGCCGATGGTGCCGCCGGCACCGATCGTGACGGGTGCGACCAGCACGCAGTTGCTGCCCACGTGCACGTCGGCCTCGATCGTCGTGCGGTGCTTGAACGCGCCGTCATAGTTGGCCGTGATGCTGCCGGCGCCAAAGTTGACACGTTCGCCCACGCTGGCGTCGCCCAGATAGGCCAGATGATTGGCCTTGGCGCCGCGCGCCAGGGTCGAATTCTTGACCTCGACGAAGTTGCCGATATGCACCTGAGGGCCCAGATCGGCGCCTGGGCGCAGACGCGCAAACGGGCCGACCAACGCGCCCGCACCCACTTTCACCCCCTGCTTCTCACCGTCGATGTGGGTGAACGGGTAAATCACCGCGCCGACGTCGATGACGGCATTGGCGATCACGCAGTTCGCGCCGATGCGGACATCGTCACCCAGCATCACGTTGCCCTCGAACACGCAATTCACGTCAATCGCCACGTCCTGCCCGCACGACAAGGTTCCACGCAGGTCGAACCGGGCAGGGTCGGCAATGCGCACACCCTGCTCCATCAACAGGTTTGCCTGGCGCAACTGGTGGGCTCGCTCGAGTTCGGCCAGTTGCACCGGGCTGTTGACGCCGGCCACCTGCACCGCATCCGTGATGCGGTGGGCCAGCACGGCCACGCCATCGGCGACGGCGAACTTGACGATGTCGGTAAGGTAGTACTCTTTCTGGGCGTTGTTGTTTTCCAGCCGCGCCAGCCAGATCTTGAGCAGGCGCGCCGGCACCGCCATGATGCCGCTGTAGATCTCGCGGATCGCCAGCTGACCGGCGCTGGCATCCTTTTGCTCGACGATGGCCCGTACTGGCGCGTTGTCGCCACCACCGTCGCGCACAATGCGGCCATATCCCATGGGCTTGTCCAGTTGCAGCGTCAGCAGTGCCAGCTTGTCGCCACCGCTCACGGCGATCAGCTCGCGTAGCGTTTCAACCTGTGTCAGCGGCACATCGCCGCTGAGCACCACCACGATGCCGTCGTCGGGCAGCACCGGCACGGCTTGCTGCACCGCGTGGCCGGTACCGAGTTGCGGCTCCTGGCGCACGCATTGCAGTTGCAGCTCCCCCAGCACGCCGCTGTCAGGGCCACAGGCCGCCTCGACGTCATCGGCGCCGTGGCCGGTGATCAGCACTGCCTGGCGGGCGCCGAGGGCGCTCGCGGTCGCCAATACATGGTGCACCAGAGCACGACCGGCCAAGGGGTGCAATACTTTGGGCAACTTGCTTTTCATGCGGGTGCCCTTGCCTGCCGCCATGATCACCACATCCACGATGCCTACACCTGTTGCCATATCGGAATTCCGTTCGCTGGTTATGTCCTGGAGCCGGATTATCCGTCTGCTGCTGGCCGCATCGTTACTGGCCGTGCTGGCGGGCTGCAGCGCGGTGAGGCTGGCCTACAACAACATGCCCGACTTGGGCTACTGGTGGGTCGACGGTTATGCCGACCTGAACGAGCCACAGTCCCTGTTGCTGCGAGCCGAGTTGGCGCGGCTGCACGACTGGCATCGCAAAACCGAGTTGCCCCGGATTGCCGACTTGCTGGGACAAATTCAGCAAGTCGCGCCGGCGGACACCAATGCCGAGCAGATCTGCCGGCTGTATGCCGACACGCGTGCACGCTTTGATGCGGTCACCGCGCAGGCACTGGCGCAGCCCGGAACGCTGGCGCTGGCCACGCGGCTGACGCCGGCGCAATTCAAGCACCTGGAGGCGCGGTTTGCCAAGGGCAATCAGGAGTGGCGCCGCGAGCGGGGTTCCAAGGACCGCACCGTGCGCGTGGCCAAACGCGTGGAGACCGAACTCGATCGGGCCGAACAGTTCTACGGAACACTAGACGACCCGCAGCGCAAACTGCTGCAGGACGCGGTGAGCCGCTCGGCGTTCGATCCACAGCGCTTTTTCGCTGAGCGCGTGCGCCGCCAGCAGGACATGCTGGAGACCTTGCGCAGTATCTCGGGCACTGGCAGCAACACCGACACGACGCAAGCGACCACCACCTTGCGTGCCTATGTCGAACGCACATCACGTTCGCCCGACCCGCTCTACCGCGCCTACGCTGCAACCGCGCTGCAGGAAAACTGCCAGATCTATGCGCGCCTGCACAACAGCACCACCGCCGAGCAGCGCAACCGCGCCGTGGCCCGGCTGGCCGCCTACGAACGGGACGCGCGCGAACTGAGCACACAGCACTGAGCCGCGCAACCTCCTTTGCATGGACAGGATGCGAAGGGCGAGACCTGGCACAAGCCACACCTTGTTACAGTGGGCGCGTCGCCGCCTTCAAGTACAAGGAGAAACCTCATGCCCAGCGAGTTGGACCTGTTCGTTGCCAACCCGGAGTACCCGGCCACTCTGCGCGCACTGGCCGCCCGGGGCTATATCCGGCGCTTTCGCAAGGGCACGATCCTGATCCACGAGGGCGACCTGGGCGACACGCTGTTCATCCTGCTCAGCGGCCGGGTCAAGATCTATTGCATGGACGAGCACGCCAGGGAGATCACGTTCGGCGTATTCGGTGCAGGCGAATACGTCGGCGAAATGGCGCTCGACGGCGGCCCGCGCTCGGCCAGCGTCATCACGCTCGAACCCACGGTATGCGCCGTGGTGCGCCGCAGCGACATCCTGGCGTTCATCGCGCAATATCCCGAATTCTCGTTCGAGCTTTTGTCCAAGGTGATCCAGCGCCTGCGCCTAGCCACGCGCGATGCGCGCAACCTCGCTTTCATCGATGTCTATGGGCGCCTGACACGTCTGCTCAACGAACTGGCCTGCCCCCAGCCCGATGGTCGGCGCCGCATCGCCGAGCGCATCACGCATCAGGAGATCGCCAGCCGGGTCGGCTGCAGCCGCGAGATGGTCAGCCGCATCCTGAAGGACCTGATCCAGGGCGCTTACCTGGCGATCGAAGAGCGCCATATCGTGCTCACCGGCAAGCTGCCCCAGCGCTGGTAAGGCCCCCAACCCTGGCTTCGCCAGGCCCCCCGAGGGGGTGCGAGGAAACTTGGGAGCGGCCCGGCGTTTCCGTAATCGCCCCCAACCCTGGCTTCGCCAGGCCCCCCGAGGGGGTGCGAGGAAACTTGGGAGCGGCCCGGCGTTTCCTCATGAGGCCCGCCGCGGCAGCGCCGTTTGGTGCATGCGTCACAAATCCAGCCGGTCAGGTTCACATCCCACGCAGCCGGGTTTTTCATAACCTGAGTCCGACGCACTGACCAAGGATCGCCATCGCGACCCCGGTGCGGCAACAGGGGGAGAAAAACATGGCCTACGCAGAACACGATGCGGCACATCCGCCGTCGTCCGACAACACACGCCAGTCTTCGCAAACCTTTGACCTGTCCGAGCTGCGCCTGCTGCGCCAGACGCTGAATCTGGTCGACTACGGCCTGGTGGTGCTCGACGCCGACACCGGCGCGGTGCAGTTCGCCAACGCGCAAGGGCAGGTTGCCCTGCAGGCGCCGTCCACGGGCGATGGGGGCGCGCGCCCCTGCCATGGCCTGCGCGTGTTGCACGGGCGCGTCATCGGCTACCGTCCGGCGGACACCGAGCTGCTGCGTCGCGCGCTCGAGCGCACCAAGTCCGGCCTGCGCGACTTCCTGTGCCTGGGCGATGCCGGCCAGGACGCCGCGGTGGCGGTGTTGCCCCTGGGCGCACAGCGTCCGCCTGCCGAGCCGCGGTTCCGCACCAGCCTGGGGTCGGCCGTGCCAGAGAGTTACGCGCTGCTGGTGTTTGCCAAGCAGCATCTGTGTGACGACTCGACGATGGCGCTGTTTGCGCGTGAGCGCGGACTCACCAGCGCCGAAGGCCAGGTGTTGGCCCAGGTCTGCAAAGGTTTGCGACCGGCGCAGATTGCCACCAACCACGGCGTGCGCATCTCCACCGTGCGCACCCAGTTGCGCAGCATCCGCATGAAGACCTGCAGCGAGACCATCCGAGTGCTGGTGCAGAAAGTCTCGGTCCTGCCGCCGATGGCGCGTTATCTGCCCGGGCAATTGCAGACGTAAAAAAAGGGCCCGGTGGGCCCTTGGATACGCAACGCGCGCCGGACCGGCGCGTGCCGACTATCAGTACTGCAACGCAGCCCACATTTCCTGATCGCGCTCGGCCGTCCAGATACGCGGGTTCTTGATGCCCTTGGCTTCGTCGAACGCACGGCTGACGTCAAACGGCAGGCAATGTTCGTAGATGAACACCTGCCCGAAAACCGGGTCCATGCTCTTGCGCGTGTGGGCCATGGCCGTCTTGAGGTCCATGTCGGCTGCCGCAGCCTCCTTGCCACAACGAAACAGGGTCTCGACCCACAACTTGGTGTAGTCGAGCGCCTTGTTCACGTCGAGCGCGCCTTTCATGGCTTCACCTCGGCCCGGCACGATGGCCTCGGCATTCAGTGCGCGCAAGACTTCGAGCGTGGCCGGCCACTCCTGCAACTGGGCGTCGCCGGTATAAACGCCGGCCTGGTACTCGACCAGATCACCGCTGAACAACACCTTTTCGGCGCCAACCCAGGCGATCGTGTCACCGCGCGTGTGGCCCGGACCCGGATGCCAGATATCCACCGTCACACCGCCGAGATCCACTGTCAGCTTGCCGGGCACCTCTCCCCGGGTCGGGTCGCCACCACCGACCACCAGTGTCGGCCAGGTCAGGCCCGGCACCGACCCGGCATTGCGGAACAAGCGCGGGAAGCGCTCCATTTCGCTCTTCATGTCCTGCGCGCCGCGCTCGTGGATCAGCTCCAACGTGCCCTGGCTGGCGATGATCTCGGTGGCGCCCTCGGCAACGTAGGCGCTGGCGCCCAGCACACGCACCGCGTGGTAATGCGTCAGCAATACATATTTGATGGGTTTGTCGCTGATGGCACGGATGCGCGCGATCAGGTCCTGCGCCATGGCCGGCGTGGCGGTAGCGTCGCTGACCATGATGAATTTGTCACCGATGATCACGCCGGAATTCGGATCGCCTTCTGCGGTATAGGCCCAGCAATGGGCGCTGAGCTGCTCGAATGTGATCTTCTTGTCGTCCAGGTCGGCTTGGGACGCGAAAGCCTTGGTGTTGCTGGCTGGGGCTGCGGACATATGGGGCTCCTGTTGAATCCGGGGATTTTAACTATTCGTAATTGATTACGCATAGTTGAACTACTTTGTCCCAATACGCATGGTGCCATGGTTACGGCGAATCGCACTTGCGCAACGTTGCGCTGACACGCCAGCTAACTGGCCTTGACGCCACGCAGGGAGCCGGCCTTGTATAAAAAATAAGCCGCCGCGCAATGGAGCGCTGCGCCAGCCGCCGGGTTTTAGGGACGCGTCACTCCTTGCGGAAGTCGTCGTGGCAGGCCTTGCAGCTGCCGCCGGTGGCGCCGACCTGGGCCTTGATGGCATCGAGATTGCCGCCCTTGGTGACCATTGCCAGCTTGGTCATCTCACCCTGCATCTTTTCTGCAGCCGCATTGAATTTGGCGCGCTCGCTCCAGATTTCCGGCCGGGCCTTGGTGTCACCCTTGTCGGTGCCTTCGCCGAATGCCGCATAAGGCAGCTTGGACATGGTCTCGGCGATTGCGGCATTGCTGGCGGCGGCAGCCGCATCGAACGGGATGCGCCCGTTGGCCATGGCAGCCACACGTCCAAAATGGGTTCCCATGACCGACAGCGCCGACTTGCGGTACTTGATCGCGTCTTCCGGTTTTGCGAACTGGGCATGAGCCGAGAGGGCCAAGGTGCTGGTGACAGCGGCAAGAACGAGGGATGCGACAAATTTCATGTGAACTCCTGAAAAAAAGGGTCAGCCGACGCGTAAGAAGTACCCAATAGGCTGGTGATGGACGCATGCCGGTGCGAAAAGTTCACGCGCTGGCACATCATCAGGGAAAACACCAAGATCCACGGGCCATTGAGTTGCCACGTGCCGTCGCCTGTCAGGAACTGGCGAAAGCCTTGGCCTCTTCGCACATGGGATCAAGGTCGCCCAGCGACGCAATCACCTCGTCCAGCGTGCCCCCGAGTCGCTTGGCAATGGCCGGCGGAAGTTCTTCGACCTTGGGATTTCCACCCGAACCAAACTTGAGTTTCTTGCTGATCTGGTTGGCTGCGAAAACACAGGCGATCATTTCGGTGTCGAGCAGGTTGTCACCGAACTGGTGGCGGATCGTCTCCACCAGCGGCGCGGCAAAACGCCATTTTTCGACCAGCATCGCACCCACCACCGCGTGGTCGGTGCCGATGATCTCGCGCAAGGCCAGATGCAAGGAGGTCTGGGACCACTCACTCATCATCAGCGCCTCGCGGAACTCCTTCGGCATGTACTGGGCAAACACCACCTTGCCAAAGTCATGCAGCAAGCCGGCAATGAAGCAATCGGTCGGATCGACATTGCCGACCCGAGGTGCCAGCATCTTGGCGATGTTGGCGGTGGTCAGCGAATGCAGCAGATATTCCTGGGCATCGAATCCGGCCAGACTCTCCTTGGGCAGCATGCCGATGGCGGCAATGCTCAGTGCCAGGTTTTTCAGGCTGTTAAAGCCCATATAGACCACGGCATGGTTGATCGACGTGATCTGCTTGGGCAGGCTGTAATACGCCGAGTTCACGACACGCAATATCTTCACCGTGACCACCGGATCATGATCGATGACGCGCACCAGATCCTTGGGCGCGCAATTCACATCGCGGGTAAGTCGCAGGATCTGCTGAACACTGCGCGGAAACGCGGGCATGCGGTCCACTGCCGCTGCAAGCTTCTGGGAAAGTTCTGGGGTCATGGGCAAACGAGATCGGTCAGGCCCCTATTCTGGCAGCTTGATTGCGGCTTTGGTCTGCACAAGCCGCCTCGGCGGCCACTGCGGGCCGCACTCCGTCAATAATTCACTGGCGTGCGGCCACCCTGGGCCGCCTCTTTCAATGCACGCGTGATGATGCCGGTGCTCACGGTGGCGAAATAGCGTGCGCCCCAGGCGGCGTATTTTTCCTCGTCCTGTGCCGTCAGCGCCAGGATGCCCGGGCATTTTCCGGCGGCCGCAACTGCACGCAAGGTCTGCTCGATCGCGGCCTGCACCGGCGCCGCGTCCCAGTTGCTTTCATAACCCATAGCATGGGCCAGATCGTTGGGGCCGATGAAAACCCCATCCACGCCGTCGACCGCTGCAATCTCGGCTGCGTTGGCCACACCTTGCGGGGTTTCGATCATGACGACCAGCGCAATACCTTGGTTGCTGCGCTTCGAATGCGCGGCACCGCCAAAGGCACCATAACCGGCCGCCCGCGTCGAGAAAGCGCTGCCGCGCTGACCGCTGAGCCCGGCCGCGCCTGCGGCCAACGGGTACTTCACGCGTTGTACCAGCGCAGCCGCATGGGCAGCCGTACTCACCATCGGAATCTGCAAGCCGCCAGCCCCGATATCCAGCGACCGCGCGATGTCATGCTCCAGACAACGCACCAGCGTCGGCAGGTTGCTGGCACGGGCGGCGCGCAACATGTTTTCGGTGGTCTGCAGGTCGGCGCTTCCATGTTCGTTGTCGATCACCAGGAAGTCGAAGCCTGCGTAAGCACACATCTCGACGATGGCGGGCGACGGCAGGCCATTGAAGATGCCGCGCAGGCGCTCGCCACTGCGCAGCATCGCGGGCAAGCGATCGTCAAGGGGGAACTGTGCCGGGTTCATGGTGTCCTGTTCCAAAGTTCGTCGCTGGCCATGCGCGCACCTTCGGCCATGCTGGCCAGTTTGGCAAAACAGATCGGGGGATGAATCGCGCCAAAACCTGCGAAGGTGCCAAAGCCGCAGTCGGTCGCCGCCATCACGCGGTCCCGGCCCACGATATTCGCATACGTGAGCAGGCGCTGCGCGATCAGGCGCGGGTGCTCAATGAAGTTGTTCACGCTGTCGAGCACGCCGGGGGCCAGTATCTTGTCGTCCGGGATACGCTTTTCGCGGGCCGCCTGAGCCCATACCTCCCACTCATGCGCATGGCGTGGGTTGGCACCTTCGAACAACACGGTCGAGGGCTTGGCCTTGAGCACCACATCGATGATCTTGCGCATCTCGATGTCGCGGTGGTGCGGGCCTTCGTAGTTGCCCCAGCACACATGCATGCGCACCCGCGCGGCGGGCACATTGCGCAAGGCATGGTTGAGCGCCTCCACCTGCAAATTGGCATTGCGCAGGAACTCGGCATCGTCGACGTCGCGAAACTTGATGTGCCGCCCCATGGCCAGGTCGGGCGCGTCGATCTGCAGATCCAGTCCGGCCGCAACGATGGTCTCGTACTCGGTGGTCATCGCGTCGGCCAGTGCCTGCAGGTACAGCTCGGTGCTGGCGTAGTACTTGTTGGGCTGAAACACCGCGATCACGCCCGGCGAGGCGCTGTTCATGAAGGCGCGCAGCGGCGCCTGCCCCGGCGCTGCCGCCTTGGCGCAGGCGGCCTTCAGGTTGTCGATATCCTGGTGCAGACCGGACAAGTCCTTTACCGCGATCGGTCCGGTGCAGATTGGCCGGTGGTACTTGGGTGTGGCGCCCAGCTTGGCCAGACGCTCCTTGAAGTCCGGAAAATCGTCCAGGTCCAGCGGCACGGCGCGAGGCATCTCGCCCAGCTCGAAGCCGGTCAAGCGGTGCCGGATATAGGTAGCGTACGAAATTTTGCTCATCTCGCCGTCGCTGACCACATCAACGTGGGCCTGCGCCTGGCGTGCCACCACGGCGTCGACCTCGGCCTGCATCACCGCGTCAAACTGCGCGGCGTCGTAATTCAGGCCACTGTCTTGTGCGAACAATTGCGTCACCACACGTTCGGGTCGCGGCAGGCTACCTACATGGGTGGTCAGGATGCGGTCGGTCATGGAATTTCTCCTCAGGGTGTCCCGGTGGCGGGATAGGCCGGGTTCAGCGTTGCGAACGGTCGACGAAATTTTTCGGCGCCAGGTAGCCGTTGGCGTCAATGGCACGGTTCAGCTGGCCCGCGGCCTGCACCACTGCGTCATCCCAGACCAGGTTCTTGCGATGGTCGCCCGGCGTCATCACCAGCATGACCGCTTCATTCGACCCGGTGTTGCGATAACTGCGCCAGGTATCGGCCGGCATGGCGAAACTGTCCCAGCCCTGATCGGTGCCTTTGGCGGTGATTGCCACCGGCGATTGCGCGCTGTCCACGGTGATGTCGATCTGACCGCGGTAAACCACCAGCACCTGTTTGTCCGCCAGCTTGTGGCGCGACATGCTGCCGCCCGCCGGCAAACGCAACCACTCGATCGAGAAGCCATGGGCGTTTTGCACCGGCGCCAGATGATTGCGGTCCTGCGACATGCCCAGGCCGATCACCGGCGCGAGCTGGCCGCCACACCCTGGCATGGCACTGTCAAGCAAGGCGTCGGCCGACCAGTCCAGGTCAGCGTAACGCACACAGCGTCGCGCCATCTGCTCGGGGCTCCACTTGCGCAGCGCATCGATCTCACCCGGTGTCATCGGCTGCAGGCGCTTGTCGTCATCGTTCCACTTCTGGCCCTCCTGCTGCTCGTCGATGATGCGGTAGTCCTCGGTCAGGTGCACACCCTGCTGGCGCGCCGCCTCCAGAGTCCACGGGCCCCACAGGATGCCGCCGGTATCGTCGCGCCCCAGGCCAGTGAACATAAAGGCATCGTCCGGTCCCAGGCTCTGGAAACCCCGATAGATCCAGGTTGGCACCGTGAAGATGTCGCCCTCGCCGATCTCGGCCTTGAGCGGTTCGGGATCGAAACCCCAATGCATCTGCCAGCGCCCCTTGGTGCAGATGAACACCTCGGCGGTGAAATGCATGTGCGGCGGATTCGTCGTGCCCGCGGGCATCGACACACCACCTACCTGAAAACCGTGCTTCTCACGCAGGCTGACCGGCTGGTTCGGGTTCTGCGAGACGCCGGGGCCGATCAAGGCGTAGTTCTTCTTAGGTCCGCATCCCGGAATGCGGTAGTCAATGAAAGCCTCTGTGCTGTAGCGCAGACCGTCAAACGGAATGAAACGGGCGCGGATCTGTTCTTCGGTGAGCATGGTTTCCTCTTTGGCTATCGTCAAGAAATGTCAGGATGGGTTGCCGGTCGCATCCGGCGCACGCGTGGCAGTGATACCGGGCCTGCGGGGTTCGACCGCGGGTCGCGCAATCCAGTGGCACAAGGCGTCGCACAAGTGCGCCGACGCCTCCAGCGGCACGAAGTGACCAACCCTTGCCAGCTCCAGCCATTGGGCCAGCGGCTGGGCTTGCAGCATGGCGCGCTGCATCGCCGGTGTGCACAAACGGTCCTTGGCGCCACTGACCAGCAGCAGCGGTCCGTCAAATTTCGCCAGATCGGCACGCCCGTCCGGCCGCGATGCGACCCAGTCGAACGCGGCAAAGGCCGCTGCCCTGCCGGTGCGCATGGCCATGTCATGGACCAGGGGCGCGTGGCGCCGACGCTGTTGCGCATGGTGAAAGTAGTCGGGCTTGACATGGCGAACCACCGCAGCGGGTCCGTGGATACGCCACATGCGCCGCAACCAGGCACTCTTGCGTTGGCCGGCATGGCTGGCGCCCTGGGCATTGCTGGCCACCAGGGCCAGGCGCTCGATACGCCCGGGAGCCTGGCGCAACAGTTCCAGGGCCCACAGACCGCCGAGCGAAAAACCGACAACAGAAAATCTCTCGGGCAAACGGGCCAACAACTGCGTCGCGCAGTTTCGGCCAGGCGACAGCTCGCTGTAGCTGACCATGTGGACGTCGGCCAGGCCCTGCAATGCGCGCTTTTGCCTCGCAAAAATACGCGCATCGCACAAAGTGCCTGGAATCATGACGACCGTGGGCAAGGCAGGCATCGGGGGGTATTCAGCAGAGATTCGCATGCCGCGCATACGCATGCAACACAAGAACAGGCAAACGAACGGATTTTTGGAATCGCATCATATCGACGATTGCATTCGAATGCAATTCAATTATGCATTGGGTGAACGCGGGTCTTGGGCCAACAACCTGATGCGGTCGCGACACGGCGGCCAAGCAAACCGGCACGACGCCGCCGCCGCGCCGGCGCCGGCCGGAGCGCATCCCGTATGCTTGTCCCCCATGCCAGCCAAAAAGCCGCCTACGAGCGACGCCCCCAACTTCGGCAGTGCCACCTCTTATGACGTGGCGCGTCTGGCCGGCGTGTCCCAGTCCGCGGTGTCGCGCTGCTTCATGCCCCATGCGTCGATCTCCGAGAAGACCCGCGCCAAGGTGCTCGCCGCCGCCGCGCAGCTGCGTTACGCGCCAAATGCCATTGCCCGTTCGCTCATCACCCGGCGCTCGAACATCATTGCAGTGCTGATCACCGAAACCACCAGCCGGGTCACGCCGGAGATCCTGTTCGAGCTCAATGTGGCATTGCTGCGCCAGAGCCTGCACCTGCTGCTGTTCTCGATCACCCAGGAAATGGGTCACGAGGACATCATCGGCGAGGTGCTGCGCTACAAGGTCGACGGCGTGATCTCGTGCACCAGCCTGCCCGAGGCGCAGATCCATCGCTGCAACGAACGCGGCGTGCCGGTGGTGTTGTACAACCGCACGGCGCCCGGCCTCAACGCCTGTAGCGTCAGCTGCGACCACGCCAGTGCCAACCGGGATATCGCCGATCGCCTGTACCGCAGCGGACATCGGCATTTCGCCTTCATCTCCGGTGCGGCGACGGCGCCGGTGTCGATCCAGCGCGAACGCGGGCTGGTGCAAAGGCTGCAGGAACTCGGCGTGGGCGGGATCGAAACGGCCGAAGGCGACTTCGGCTACCAATCGGGCCATGATGCGATGGTCGCGCTGATGGGTCGGGGCGTTCGCCTGGATGCAGTGGTCTGCGCCAATGACGACATGGCATTCGGCGCGATGGACGCGGCGCGCTACACGCTGGCTATGCAGGTGCCGCGCGATATTTCCATCGTCGGCTTCGACGACGTGGCCAGCGCTGCACGCGCGCCCTACCAGCTCACGACGATTCGCCAGCCGGTGGTGGACATGGCATGCGCTGCAGTGGCCATGCTGACCGAACGCATCGAGAACCGGGACATGGCGCCGGTGACCAGCCTGCTTCCCGGCACCCTGATGCTGCGCCAATCGGCACGGATCACCGGCGCCTGACACGGGTTCAGGCCAGGCGCAGATTGCGCGCCTTGTTGAATTCGCGCATACGCGCCAACACATCGACGCCGATTTGCCGGTACACGTGCAGCAGGTCGACCAGGACCCAGTTTTCGCGGATCAGGCCGTTCTCGCAACGCCAGAAATCCAGGCTGCGCATGGTGATCTTCTGCCCGGAAGGCGCAATCCCCATCCAACCATCGCCGGAGATCGTCGCCGACATACCGGGCCAGGCGGTGAAGCCCACATAGTCGCCATCGGCGAAAAAATTGCCCTTGCCTCCGGTGCCGCGACGATCGGGCATGCCGTTCAAAAATGGGATCTGGTGCCAGTTGCGAAAACCAGTTGTGCCGCGCCCGGTACCGATGCCCGACGGGCCATACCAGCTGAATCGTGGATGCCAGTACTTTTCCAGTTCCATCGCCGCAACGCCACCGGTGGCGAATTTCGCCAGTCCGGCCAGCATGTCCTGCACCAATTGGCGGCTGGACATCGCACGGGCCTCGTCCCTCGGCCCCGCCACCACACCGTCCTGCGTGGCCGGACCTGGCACATGCCACTCGCGCCCCAGGCTGGGCGCCATCGGCCAGGCTCCGGCCTGCATCATCAGCTCGGGGATGTCCCACAGCGCCTGCATCTCGACGACCTTGCCTTCTTCCATGCGATAGAACTCATGAAGGCGCATGCTGACCTGATGCCCGGTCGGCGGGATGTCCATCCAGGCACGCATGAACGTGCCGGTGTAGTAGCCGCAACAACCGACCCAGTCACCCTGCAATGCGCCCGGTCCGGCCATGACGATGGTGTCGCGTCGCTCCAGATCGGGAATCGCCTGCTGCAAGGGCGCGAAAGCGTCACGGTACAGGCCTTGGGGGCCATCCAGGTCTTCAAATGGCGTTGCCAGATGCACCACGGCATGCGGGCTGAAAACGGCGGCCAGCGCCGCGCGAACCAGCTCCGGCTCGTAGTTGTACAAGGCCTGTCGCAGTGGCGCCAGCGCTGCCTTGTTGCGGTTGTGAATATCCTGCGTCATCGGAGCCATCACCCTTTCACCGCGCCCTGGGTCAGGCCGCCCACAATCTGCTTCTGGAACACGATGACCAGGATGATCAGCGGAATCGTGATGCTCACAGCACCGGCCACGCCTTGCATCAGGAAGGCTTCGGTCTCGGCCGTGATGGCATTGGCGATCGCCGCCGGCATCGTCATCTTGTCGCCACTGGTCAGTGCCGAACTGAGCAGGAAGTCGTTGTAGGCCAGCAGGAAACTGAACAGGCCGGTGGTCACGACGCCCGGCCACATCACCGGAATGATGACGCGCCGGAACGCCTGGAACCGGGTGCAGCCGTCCACCTGCGCAGCTTCATCGAGTTCGATCGGGATGTTGACGAAAAATGAGCGCAGCATCCAGATCGTGAACGGCTGGTTGATCGCCACCAGCACGAAGATCAGCGTGAAATAGGTGTTGCGGATGCCCAGCGTGTCGAAGATCGTGAAGAACGACGGCAGCAGGCTGGAGTGCGGAATGGCCCGGAACATCAAGGCCACCAGCAATAACCAGAACCCCAGGGCACCGCGGTAACGCGACAGCGCGTAACCGGCCAGGCAACCAACCGTCAGTGAGATCGTCACCGTGCATACCGTGACGAACGCGGTGTTGAGGAAGTTGCGGTAGAACGCCTTGTCGATCCACAGCCGCGTGTAGTTCTCGAACGTGAACGGCGCAACCCATTTGATCGGCGACGAGAACGCGTCGACATACTGGCGAAACGAGATCACCGCGGTCCAGATGACCGGCAGCGAGGCGATGACCAGCCAGAACAGCAGGCCACCGTACAACAGCACCGATAAGGGAAGACTGCGTTTGCCCATCAGATACCTCCTTTTTGTTCACGCCATGTCTTGACCAGCAACGGGATCAGCAACACCACGATGCCGATCAGCGTCAACACTGCCGCAGCACTGGCCTTGTACGGGTTGTTCTCGAGCAGCAGGATGTGGTACGTGAGGTATTGCACGCTGGTCGTGAACGCACCCTGCGTGAGCACGATGACCGGCTCGAACACCCGGTACGCGTCCATCAGGTGGATCAGCGTGATGAACACGAACAGCGGCATCAGATGCGGCACGGTGACGTACCGTAGTTTCTGCCAGCGCGTCGCACCATCGATCGTGGCTGCTTCCAGCGCATCCTGCGGCACCGATTGCAGGCCGGCGTACAACACGATGAAGGCGAACGGCACGACGTGCCAGATGCCGTAGACGATGATCAGCATGCGCGCCGACCAGGCCTGCGCCATCCAGAACACCTCGATGCCGAAATGCGACAGCAGATAGGGCACCAGGCCGTTGTCGCGGAACAGCCACTTGATCGACAAGGCCGCCACCACCGGCGTGATGATGAACGGCAACAGCGACGCAGTGATGAAGATGCCCTTGAGCTTGTTGGTCGCGCCGTTCACGGCCAACGCGAGAAGGAAACCGATCAGCAGCACGAAGGGCAAGGTCACGAAGGTATAAATCATCGTGAACTTGAGCGCGCCGAAAAATTCATTGTCGGCCGGGTCCCCCGCCCTGGTCGGCTTTCCACCAGCGTCGGGCGGCTGGTCTACTTGCAGCGGAACCGACTTGTCCAGCCCCAGCACCTTGCGGTAGTAATCCAGTCCGACAAACTCGCAAGATTCGATGGCACGCCCATTGGCATCGAGCTTGGCGCGCTGCGTGATCGTCTCGCGCTTGCCGAACGGCGTCGACTCCTCGACCTTCACCACCTCCATCTCCAGCGCGCAATTGCGCACCGACAGATAGAACGTGATGACCATCGGCGCGGCAAGCAGCAGCAGCATCATCGCCACCGAAGGTGCGACAAACTGGACAAAGGATCTGGTTTTCATCGTGTACTCCCAGGATTGGGAAAAGTCATTCTGGCGATGCGGGCGTGATGGGTGGCGCCGACCCCAAGGCGCCGCCTCCCGCTATGCCGTTGACCTGCGCAGACCGAATCCGGCTGGCAGCCGCCAGGCCCGGTCCATGCCATCGGCATCCGTTTACTTGATGAAGCCTTTTTCCGTCGCCGCCTTGACGTAATTCACAGCCGCGGTGTCCAGTGCCTGCTTCGGCGTAATCGCTCCTCCCAAGGCTTCGGGTACAAGCTTGCCGATCTCATTGGTCGCCAGACCCAGATAGGGCTCGGTCGGCCAGATTGGCGCACCGGCCTTCATCGACAAGGTCACGCCGGTACCGAAGCGGGTCGGCTTGTAGACCGAACGAATCCAGATCGTCAGGTCGTTGCCCGACTTGGTGGTGTCTTCATCGAGTGCATCCATCAACACCTGGAACACGATGTCGCGGTCACTGCCCAGATTCTTGGGAATGGCCACGCCGTCCCACCACAGATGGGTTGCGCTCTTGCCACCGGCCATCGTGGCGGGTGCCGCGGCAAAGTCCATTTTGCCGACGATCTTGGAGGCCGCCGGATCATCCATCCGTGCGGCTCGGCTGGCCCACAACACGCCCATCGCGGCCTTGCCCTGCTGGAACTGGTTCATTACGTCATCCGAATTCGACGCCAGGAAGTTGGGCGTCATGAACTTGGACATGGCCTTCATCAATTCGATGGTCTTGATGCCGGCTTCGTTGTTGAAGGCGGGTTGCGCAGTGCCCGGCTTGAACATCTGCCCACCGAAGCCGACATACATGTTGACGAACTCGACCGAGATGTCAAAACCTTTGGAGAAGGTCTGTGCGATCGGAAACTCGATACCCGGCTCCTTGGCCTTGATGACCGCGGCAGCCTGCAGCATCTCATCATAGGTGGTGGGCACCTTGATGCCGTGCTTGTCAAAGATGTCCTTGCGATAGAAAAGGTTCTGTGCGTTCTGCTGGAAGGCAACCGCCATGACCTCGCCGTTGGACTTGACCAGCATGTTGTCTTCGATCTTGTACTTGGCCTTGTATTTGTTGACCAGATCGGTCATCGGTTGCAACTGACCCTTGCCCATCAGCGTCGAATACACACCACCCGAAATGATGGCGGCATCGAAGGCGGACTTGCCTTGCGAGTCGAATGCACGCTCGGTCTCGACCCGCGCGTCGGGCGTGACCTTGATGTTGACCTTGAGCTCGCCGCGCGAACAGGTTTCCATCTCCTTGGCCAGGTGCTGGGTCGACGGGAAGGCCGGCGCAACGATGTTGATGTCGGCCTTGCCGGCGATGGCACCACATTTGGCCTGTGCCATGGCCGGAAGTAGCAATGCGGTGGCGACAGCGGCCGCCAGAACGCTGCGACGGGGAAGTTGGAAACTGGTTTTCATGTCGATGCTCCTCGTAGAAAAATGAGACTGGACGCCGGGGATCAGGAATGGTTAAGACGCATCCGGTTCTGCGTCTGACCGTCAAACAAGTAGCAACGCTCGATCGGCACCGTGAAGCCGACCTTCTCGCCCATGCGTACGCGGAATTCCTTGTCCGCCTTGGCGGTGATGAATTCGTCCTTGGCTTTGATGGTCACGGTAGTGGAGTCGCCGAGCAACTCGAAGGAAAACACCTCGCCACTGACCTGGCCAGCGTCTGCTGCGGTCACAGCCATGTCTTCGGCGCGCATGCCCAGCACCACGTTGGCCTGGGTCAGATCGCCGAACCCGGCGACCCGGACCGCATGCGACTTGCCAGCAGCCTCGAACACCCCGTTTTTCAGCGCACCGCTGACCAGATTCATCGCCGGCGAGCCGATGAAGCCGGCCACGAACAGGTTGGTCGGATCGTTGTAGATCTGCTCGGGCGTACCGACCTGCTGGATCTCGGCCTTGCTCATCACCACGACACGGTCGGCCAGCGTCATAGCCTCGACCTGGTCGTGCGTCACATAAATCGTCGTCACACCCAGTTCATGGTGCAGGTGCTTGATGTGGGCGCGCATGCTCACGCGCAGCTTGGCGTCCAGGTTGGACAGGGGTTCATCCATCAGGAACACCTTGGGTTCGCGCACGATGGCGCGTGCCAGCGCGACGCGCTGGCGCTGGCCACCGGACAGCTCCTTGGGTCGGCGCTGCAGAAAATCATCGAGTTCGACCTTGGCCGAGGCCTTCATCACCGCCGGATCGATCTCCGCCGCTGGCGTGCCGCGAATGCGCAGCGGAAAGCTGATGTTCTCGTACACCGTCATGTTCGGGTACAGGCCGTAGCTCTGGAACACCATGGCCACGTCGCGGTCCTTGGGCTCCAACGTGTTGACGCAGCGCTCGCCGATCCAGATTTCGCCCTCGGACGGGTCCTCCAGTCCGGCGACCATGCGCATCGTCGTCGTCTTGCCACAACCCGATGGTCCGAGCAGGACGAGGAATTCGCCGTCGGCGATGTCGAGCGACATGCGTTTGACGCCGACTGCCGTGCCCCAAGACTTGGCAATGTTCTTGAGTTGGATTCGGGCCATGGTGTGTTTCCGCTGAAGGGTTGGGAGCTGTCAAGCCTGCACGGTCAGGACCTGCATCCACAACGCGACCTCGTCGACCAGCACCCACTCGCGCAGCACCTGACCGTGGACGATTTCCGCATGGTTGATGCCCATGATCTCGACACTGCGCTCGCTGGCCGGGCCGTACAGGCCCTGCGTGGTTGCGTGGTTGGTGTGCCGCGCCAGTGCGCGCCAGCGCAGGGCGACCCGGTCGGGCCGCCCGCCGCCGCGGTTCAGTGCCAAGTGCTCGACCGCGAACGATTCGACCTGCAGCGACGCGAACAATGCGCTCCAGAAGGTATTCACCTCCAAACGCCCATATCGCGTGGCCTCACCCGGGCCGATGTGGTGCACTGCATCGTCGTAGACGGTGGCATCCTGGCCACCGTGGGCAAACGCCTCAATGGCCTGCGCATAGGACTGCGCAACCGCGTCGTCGCTGACATGCGACAGATATCCGTCTGGCGCGGGGCCGGCAACCGGCTTGTTCCAACCGCCACGCTGGTTCAGCCAGGTCTGCGCCAGATCGCGCGGTTCGATACCGATCTGCCGGGCGATGGCGCCCTGGTCGCGCACCAGCCACTCATGCACGACGCGGTTGTCCCGGCATACGCAATCGGCGATGGTGCGCGCGTGAATCAGCCGGGAAGTAGGCGTGCCAAATACGCCGCCGCCGCGGTGCGTCATGGTCGAGATGATGCGATGCGAACTGAGAAAACCACCGTCCTCGTCACCCGACCAGAGGATGTCCTCGGCCAGCAAGCGCCGGTCCGGGAACATCACCAGCGTGGCGCGGGTGCCGGTGACGACCTCCTCGACCGCGGTGCTGACGGCTGCCGGCGTGTCGACGATGCACGGATCGCTGTAGTAAAGACGGATGTCGTCGATCCGCCCTCCCTCCCAGATGCGGTCGGTGATGACCCGGATGTAGTGGTCCAGATCACGGAATTCGGCGTCAAAGCCTTTCATGGCAACTGTCCTTGTGTGATGGTGCGAGGCGCACTCGATTGGCGCAATACCAGCCGGGTCGGCAACACGACGGCACGTATGCCCGCGTCGTCGTCAAGTTGCTCTATCAGCAATGTGACGGTCGCCTCGATCATGGCGTCGGCATCCTGCACCACGGAGCTGAGCTGGTACGAGCCCCAGGAGGCCTGCTTGACGTCGTCGAAGCCCACCACGCTGACGTCTTGCGGAATCCGCAGGCCCAGCTCAATGCGCAAGGTGTCCATGACGGCGATGGCCATGTGGTCGTTGGCGACAAACACGGCGTCTGGACGCTGCGCCGGCTCGACCGCAAACAGCGTATGGGCGGCCTGCCTCGCATCGTCAAAGTCATAGTTGCCGACGGCCCGCGCGAACAAGCCCCGGCCGGACTGCGCCAGTCCGGCAAGAAAGCCGCGTTCGCGGTCCTGGTTGGTGGAGGTGTCCTCCTGACCGGCGATGAACGCGATCCGGCGGTGCCCGTTACGCGCCAGGTATTCGCCAACCAGGAAGCCGCCCTGGTAGTTGTCGGTGGTCACCGAGCTTGTGTTTTCGCTGGTGCGGCTGGTGCGGTTGAACAACACCACCGGAATGCCGGCTTCTTCACAGCGCATCGCCAGCGCACTGGACATCGCGGTGGACGCCATGACCATGCCGTCGACCTGGTACTGCAGGATCTCCGCCAGCACCGCGTCGGTCTGGCGCGTATCGGCAATGAACAGCAGCACGTGGTAGCCGTCGCGTTGCAGACGCTGCGACAACTTTTCAAGAACCACCGGATAGAACTGGTTCTCGAGGTAGGACATGACCACGCCGATGATGCGGCTGCGCCGGGTAATCAGGGTGCGGGCGATGGCATTGGGACGGTAGCCGAGCTTGCGCGCAGCAGATTCGACCTTCTGGCGGGTGGCGTCCGACACGCTGGCACCCGGCGTATAGGTCCGGCTCACGGCGGATTGCGAGACTTGGGCCAGGCGGGCTACGTCGATCGAGGTCACGTTGGCCATGCTGGCGTACTCCGATTCAGGCCGCGGTCCAGCCGCCGTCGACCATCAGCGCCGAGCCGGTCACCATGGCCGACGCATCGCTGGCCAGGAAGACCACCGCGCCCATGATGTCCTCCAGGCGGGCCAGGCGACCGAGCGCGATGCGCGATTCCACGTATTGGCGGAAGTCGGCATCGGCAAACATCTTCTCGGTCATTGCGGTTTCGATGAAGGTCGGGCACACCGTGTTGGCACGGATGCCGTGCGGACCCAGTTCCCAGGCCAGGGCCTTGGTCATGCCTTCGACCGCGTGCTTGGTGGCGCAATACAGGGCGCGCTTCGGTCCGCCGACATGGCCCATCTGGCTCGATATGGTGATGATGGATCCGGGCTTGCCGGCGCCGATCAGACCCCGTGTCACCTCGCGCGTGACAAACATCGTCGCCTTCACGTTCAGGTCCATCACCGCGTCGTAATCGGCGTCGGTCATATCGGTGATGCGCGACGGCCGGTTGGTGCCGGCGTTGTTGACCAGGATGTCGAACGGGCCATGCTGCGCGACGAAGGCAGTCACGGCGCCCGCGTCGGTGACGTCCAGCTTGTGTGCAATTGCTTGAGAGCCCTGCGCGCGGATGTCCGCCGCAGCCGCATCGATTTCCTGCGCGCTGCGCGCCACCAGCGTCACCACTGCACCCGCCTGGGCCAGCGCATGGGCCGCCGCCAACCCGATGCCTCGACCGGCACCGGTGACCAGTGCCGACAGACCGTCGACACGCAGTGAGGGAGTGGTCAGTCGCGCAGCCATGGTCCGACTCAGGCCTTCGCGTCCGGACGTGGCGCGGTCCGCTCGCCACGGTCGAATGCTTCCCAACCCTGGCCATCGAACGGATCCTTTCCGAGCTGGCGCATCACGTGGGCAAAGTCCACATTGACCCAGTTGTCGACGATCTTGCCGTCCTGGACCTTCCAGAAGTCCATATAGCGGATCTCGACCCGTTTTCCGGTAGGCGCGATGCCCATGAATGTGCCGGAGTGCGTGGCCTCCTGGCGACCAAACGCCGCCATCCATTCACCCTGCACGATGCGGGCCTCGTCGATGCAGACCTTGTCGGAGAACGCCGCCTGGAACGGTCGCTGCCAGTTGTCCTGGAATTCGCGTACGCCTGTCTTGGTGCCACATCCGGCGTTGCCCATCCAGCGGAAGTCGGGCGCGAAGAACGCCTCGATACCGTCAATGGTGTGGTCGTTGAGGCCGTCGACCATGGACTCGACCACGTGCTGGGTCTGCGCGGTCTGGCTCAGATCGTTATCGCGCGTCAGCGCGGCCTGCTCGGGTCTAGCACCTGGCATGGCATCTCCTGAGTGTGTTCTTGCAAGGGTTTCGCATAATTTGCAGTCGCAGGCAAAATTCAAGCCACAACGGGGACGGGCTGGTACCAAGGCACTTCGCCACGGTCGCCATATCGGCGCACACGCAGGTTCGCCTGCTCGCCGTGGCCGGCGAAGTTCTCCATGTGGCACAGGCGCGAGCAGTACTCACCCACCATGGCCGAGGCCGCATCCGTCGTGATCTTCTGGTAGGTGCAGGTCTTGAGGAACTTGCCAACCCACAGACCGCCGGTGTAGCGCGCGTTCTTGTTCGTCGGCAAGGTGTGATTGGTGCCGATCACCTTGTCGCCAAAACTCACGTTGGTGCGCGGGCCCAGGAACAGTGCGCCGTAGTTGGTCATGTTCTGCAGGAAGTAGTCCGGATCACGGGTCATCACCTGCACGTGTTCGGAGGCCAGTTCGTCGGCCTTGGCCAGCATCTCCTCGTCGCTGTCGCATACGATGACCTCGCCATAGACGTCCCAGGCCTTGCGCGCAATCTCTGCAGTCGGCAGGATCTTGAGCTGACGCTCGACCTCGGCCATCGTGTCCCTGGCCAGCTTCTCCGACGTGGTCAACAGCACCGCCGGCGAGGTCGGTCCGTGTTCGGCCTGGCCCAGCAGGTCGACTGCGCACATTTCTCCGTCAACCGTGTCATCGGCAATGACCAGGGTCTCGGTCGGGCCGGCAAACAGGTCGATGCCCACGCGGCCATACAACTGGCGCTTGGCTTCGGCGACAAACATGTTGCCCGGGCCGACCAGCATGTCGACCGCAGCCACGGTTTGCGTGCCCAGGGCCATGGCGGCGACCGCCTGCACACCGCCGAGCACCAGAATCTGGTCGGCACCGGCAAAGTGCATGGCGGCGACGATGGCCGGGTGCGCTGCGCCCTGAAACGGAGGCGCCGTTGATACGATGCGCTTGACACCGGCGACCTTGGCCGTGAGCACACTCATATGGGCCGCGGCAATCATCGGGTACTTGCCCCCTGGCACGTAACAACCGGCGGCATTCACCGGAATGTTCTTGTGGCCCAGGATGACGCCGGGCATGGTCTCGACCTCGACATCCTTCATGCTGTCGCGCTGAATCTGTGCAAAATTGCGGATCTGCTTTTGCGCAAACTGGATGTCCTCGACTTCGCGCGCCGACAACTTCTTCACCGCCGCTTCGATCTCGGTCTGGGTCAACGTGAAACTGGACGGATCCCAGTTGTCGAACTTGCGGCTGTATTCGCGCACCGCCTCGTCGCCACGCGCCTGCACATCCCTGAGGATGGCTTCGACAGTGGCACGCACCTGCACATCGTCGTCCGCGCGGGCCGACGCATCTTTGCCTTGTTTGAGATATCGGATCATGGCTTATCGCTTTTCAGTCAACGGTGGAATCAACGTCCATGTGTTTTTGCATTCGCATGCATTATCAAATGGGAAGCACGAAAGAGACCGGGTAGTTTCCCTAGTATCTTTCGCTTTTCTGGGAGTAAGAACAGACGATGGCGGTGTCCAATAGCTTCATGAGCGTTTTTAGAATACGTATGCAAATTAGGCGAAAAAATCGCTATCGGCGCGCGTGGCCGAACTGGGTTCGCACCCGCTCCAACACGTCGATATCGAGTTGCAGCAACACCTGAATGATGTCAATCGGTACCCAGTTTTCCCGGATCAATCCGCCATCGGCACAATAAAAGTCCATTACGCGCATCGTGATCGGGCGCCCGCTGGCGCCCAGCCCCAGCCAGCCGCCGCCGGTATGCATCATGTGGCGGCTCGGCCAGCCACCGGTGGCGGAGAAGCGGCCGTCGCCGATGCGCACATAGTGGCTGCCACCGTGCTGGCCCAGCCCCGTTGGTTGCGGTGCGTTCGGATTGCGCGGAAACACCTTGCGAAACGGCAGTTGGTGAAAATCGACAAATCCCTCCAGGCCCCGCGTGGTTCCGACGCCGCTGGGCCCGTACCACATGAATTTCGGATGCCAGAATTGCTTTTGCGGCATGTTCAGCAGGCCGTCACGGCCACCGCCTTGGGTGTCGTCATAGGCACCCAGTGAGGCCTGCATATCCATCGTCAGCTTCAGGCTGGCCGCGGATACATCGAAGGACTGGGGCGTAAACACCAGGCCATCCTTGTCGCGCGGGCCCTGCCATGGCCCTTCCTGACCCAGGCTAGGTGCGATCGGCCAGAAACCGGCCTGGCGGATGAAATCAAGAACGTCGACCAGCACCGAGCTTTGGATGATCTTGCCATCCACCATCTGGTGGAATTCACCGTAGCGCAGGTAGCTCACCTGATCGGTGGCCGGAATGCCGCTCCAGTCACGCCGGAATGTGCCCACCAGATGGCCAACCATGCCGACATAGTCGCGCCCCTCGTAACTCCCGCCCATGACGAGATCGTCGCGCCGCTCCAGATCGGGGAAAGACTGCAACAACGGACCCCACACTGTTCTCGCGATCGCCTCCACGCCCTCGATTTCGTTCCAGGGGTGCGAGCCGCGCCAGTGTGCCTGCGGATGGTAAATCCCGGCCAGAGCAGTGGCGACAGATTCCGGACGGGATTCTGCAATCGTATGCATGGCGGACCATACGGCGCGCTTGTTGGCCAGCATCGGCGTATCAGCAGACAT
>Ga0209390_10002745_pt1 | contig 30032 bp, 26 predicted proteins | sample BON01_FD_187212 | JGI IMG/M metagenome (GOLD analysis project Ga0209390, IMG submission 187212) | Freshwater microbial communities from Lake Bonney liftoff mats and glacier meltwater in Antarctica - BON-01 (SPAdes) (version 2) | ecosystem: Environmental > Aquatic > Freshwater > Ice > Glacier...
GTTCGTAAACGGAGTCAATGAGAATCACATCAACCAGGAAGACACCCAGACTTCTCCAAACCGAACAATTCAAACCGAAATCGTCGCCTGATCAGCTTTTCCTGAACACAACATTTGACAGTAACCCCTTCGGGGAGACAACTGCGCTACGCCGTCAAAACTGTTTCAGAAAACGGACATCGTTCTCGTAGAAACGACGAATGTCGTCGACTTCATAGTGCTTCATGCAGAAGCGTTCAATGCCAAGTCCGAATGCGAATCCGCTGACCTTTTCCGGATCGTAACCCACTGAACGAAATACGTTGGGGTCTACCATACCGGCTCCGCCGATTTCCATCCACGAATCGCCCCACTTCATGTCCACCTCAACCGAAGGTTCCGTGAAGGGAAAGAACGATGGGCGAAAACGAATCTGTACGTCCGGTCCAAGGAATGAACGCGCAAACATACTTAATACGGTCTTAAGTTGCGCCATGTTAACATTCGTATCTACCATCAATCCTTCCATCTGGTGGAACATACACGAATGCGTCGGGTCCATTGCGTCGGGGCGATATACACGTCCCAGGGACACAATTCTGATAGGAGGTTCTTCTGTTTCCATCGTGCGAATCTGAACTGTAGACGTCTGGCTCCTGAGTAAAATCGGTCCGCCAGCGGTTGCGGTGGCAGTTGCAACGTAGAAGTTGTCCAGAGGATCTCGCGCCGGATGTTCCATCGGAATGTTCAAAGCGTCAAAGTTGTGTAGTTCGTCTTCAATTTCCGGGCCTTCAACTACGCGGAAACCGAAACGCCCCATCAGTTCTCGAAAATGTGAGATCGTTCGTGTAATTGGATGGAGGTTGCCGAGTGGGAATGCCTGCCCCGGCAACGTTGGATCGAAATCTGAAGCTTCGTGACTTTTGACGGCTTCAAATGCTGAAAGTCGGGCTTCTAATAATGCGGTGATCCCCATCCGCACTTCATTGAACTTCTTACCGACAATTGGCTTTTCCTCTTTGGTAGCCTTTCCGACAAGAGTCTGAAGGTCGCGCAGCTTTCCTTTCTTTTGTCCCAGAAATTCAATCCGGACTTGCTCCAACTGTTCCGCTGTCGCAGCGGCCGAGATTGCGCCGCGTGCGGCGTGCTCGTATTCATTGAAGGCGTTAAGGATATCCACTTTATCACTCCGACGGCCTGATCGCTTTAGGGCAGGCCTGATCTTGGTTCATAGGTTTCAGCACCTCAATGCCAACGAGTAGTTGGAGAGGCGTGCAGCAGCCGATTAGAGTTTTGGTGATTTCAATCGAAGCTAAGCCGGGTTGAAATCGGCGCACAAAAAAAAGCGAGGAACCTGATTCAAGTTCCTCGCCGATTCTCTTTAGCAGCCTTGAAGGTTAGGCTACAACTTTAGACTTCGCAGCCTTGACCAGTTCCATGATCTCATCAAAGATTGCTGGAGAAAGGATCGCAAGTTCGCTAAGCGACTTCCTGTCCAGCTCGATGTTCGCCAAGTGCAGCCCGTGAATGAACTGTGAGTAGGAAATTCCCCGCTGACGGCAGGCAGCCGTTAGACGAGTAATCCACAACTGTCGAAACATGCGTTTCCGAACTCGACGGTCGCGAAATGCGTAGACGCGAGCACGAAGAATTGTTTCTTTGACTGTTCGCAGCAATTTGCTGCGACCGCCAAAATTACCGCGAGCTTCTTTAAAAAGTCGCTTTTTTGAACGGCGACGAGCTTTTCCGAGTGTGACACGCATGACGTTAGTCTTCCGACCAATACAAACAGCGGAGAGTCAAACAGCTCCGCCATAATGAGGTGAAATTCAACGCTCGCTCAACATCAGAGCGGGCGAAAACATATCAGAGGCAAGGGCGAAGAGCTTCAATTATGTTCTTCGCATCCTTACCTACACTAATTCCTCCGTTGCGCAGATTTCTCTTTTGCTTCGAAGACTTGCCGCTAAGCAGGTGACCACGAAAAGCGCAGCGACGCTTTGCTTTTCCTGTCGCCGTAATTTTAAAGCGGCGTTTCATTCCCTTGTGTGTTTTTTGCTTTGGCATTATCCATCACCGATCGGAAGGTGAACGTGTATATATTTATTCGCGGCCGGAGAGCGGCGGAGTATAACGACCCTGCGTTTTGAAAGTCCAGTATTCCTGCCGCTATCCGACAAATTTGCGATTTGTCTTCTAATAGGAAGGCTGGTTAGACGGCCATCGGAGCCTATCGTGCAGAGAGTATCGGCACAAGAACACGCTTTCGCAAATCTGAGGGCGGAAATCTAATGAGTTTTCGCAGACCGAACTGTGTTTTTCCTGAAAATCTCAATTAACGGATCTGCCCTGCTCCGTGCACAACATATTTATAGCTCATGATTTCCCGTAATCCGCACGGGCCGCGGGCATGGAATTTGTCTGTGCTGATACCGATTTCCGCTCCAAGGCCAAATTCGCCCCCATCGTTAAATCGTGTGCTGGCATTGATCATTACGGCTGAGGAATCGACATGATTCTGGAAGTACTCAGCGGATTCAAGGTCTTTCGTCACGATTGATTCCGTGTGGCCGGAACCGAATTTCCGAATGTGCTCAGAGGCTGCTTCTATGGAATCTACGATCTTGACGGAAAGAATCAGGTCGAGAAATTCTGTGGCGTAATCCTCGTCGGTGACCGGCTTGCCTCCATCGACCCCGCGGATGCTCGCCGGGCAGCAGCGAAGTTCTACACGGTTTTCCTGCAAGGCTTCAGCTAAAACTGGCCAAAATCGGGCCGCTGCATCCTTGTGAATCAGTAGTGTCTCGGCGGCGTTGCAAACACCAGGACGATGACATTTGCTGTTAACAGTGATGTCAATTGCCATTTTTTGATCGGCGGTGGCATCTATGTAGACATGGCAGATTCCATCAAAGTGCTTAATTACCGGCATAGTGGCTTCTTTGGTGACTCTTTCGATCAGCGAACGTCCGCCGCGAGGGATCGTTACGTCAATAAGGTCTCCTCGCCGCAAAAACTCGCCCACTGCTGCTCTGTCTGTAGTCTCGACTAGCTGGACAGCATTCACTGGTAGCCCAGCGTCCTTTAAGCTTGTTTGCAGCACGCTATATAGCAGTGTGTTGCTGTGAAATGCTTCGCTGCCTCCGCGAAGGATCACGGCGTTTCCGCTCTTGACGCACAATGCAGCCGCATCAACCGTTACGTTTGGTCGAGACTCATAAATGAAGAATACGACGCCCAGGGGAACTCGGACCTTAGTAATCAACAGGCCGTTTGGGCGTTTGCAGCTTTCCATAATTTCGCCAACCGGGTCCGGCAATTGACCGATTTCAATTACCGCATCCGCGATTTTCTGCAGGCGTTCCGGTGTCAATCGCAGGCGATCGAGCATGGCTGCGCTTAATCCCTTTTGTTCGCCTGCTGCAAGATCCTTGGCGTTCGCTGCGACAATTTCTGCGGTGCGCGACACCAGCTGTTCGGCGCAATTTTGCAGCCACTGCAACTTCTGTTCGCCAGTGACTGCTGTCAGTTCAGTCGCCGCCTGTCGTGCGTTGCGGGCGACTTTGTCGGCATATTGGGACAATTCAATCATTCCGGGATTTCATTCCTGATGTATCTAAAACACGTTCGCGGCGCTGTGAATCGCCCGGGCAACAAATCACCAAAGCAACGCTGATCCGTTGACGTTGTGTGATTTGAAAAATATTAAACAACGTTATCGGGAATGTGATTGTACCGCTACAGTACGCCGTAATGACGCTAAAAGGCCCAGTTCGTATACACAGCAGAACGAAAGTTCTGCCATTCGTCGCGATGCTCGACGGCATTTGGTCGATCAACAAGTTCGCATACCCAGGTATCCATTCGCTGAAGTCTTTCTGCAAGAACAGCTGCGATATTGGAGGTGACTCGCCACGCCGCTTCGGGCCGTACTTTCAGCAGCTCAAGAAAATCCTCGCGTCGATAGCAGCATGCGGTCACATCGCCGATTGATTTAATTGACGCAGAATGTGGAGCGGTGCGTACAAATGACATTTCGCCAAATACGTCGCCAGCTTTTAGCCTGGCAAGTATTTGCGGATCAGCCGAGCTGCACGAACGACTCACGACGCATTCGCCGCGAAGAATAATCCACAGCGACTGAATACACTCACCCTCGTTCAGAATCGTTTGGTCTGCATTGAAGTGCGAGGTCTTTAGTGCCTCGCAAATCATACCTGCTTCTTCGTTTTCGAGTCCCTGAAAAATCTGCAGTGACATCAAATCGTTAAGTAGGATGTTCATTTGTGAAATTTCCATAAGGCAAAAGTAAAGCGGTGTAGTAGCCAAACGCGATGTTGATCAAATTCCAGCCAGGACGGTTGCGCGACCTACGCGACCGATTCCCATCAGGTAAGCCGCAGTTCTGAGTGGGATACGTTTCTCTGTGGCGAGATCCCACATCTTTTCAAAGCTGGTTGTTAGTGTTCTTGCCAGCTCGGTTCGTGTTCGCTCAAGGTCCCATTTGAAGTATTGGCGATTCTGTACCCACTCGAAATAGCTTACTGTCACACCGCCGGCATTCGCCAGAATGTCAGGCAGCACAATGATCTCCTTTGACTGCAGAATTCTGTCGGCTTCCGGTACTACGGGGCCGTTGGCAGCTTCGACAACGTAACGAGCTCTGACGTTTGCGGCATTTTCTCCAGTTATCACTCCACCTAACGCAGCAGGGATGAGAACGTCAACATCGAGCGATAGGAGTTCTTCGTTGGTGATTTCTTTCTCTGCCGGAAACTCACTTAGTGAACGGTTGATTCGTGCGCACTCCAGAGCGGCAGGAATATTGATTCCATCTGCAGAATACTTACCGCCACTAATATCAGAAATCGCGACAACCTTGCCACCTTGTTCGTATATGTAAGAAGCCGCGAAGGCCCCAACATTTCCAAAGCCCTGCAGCGCGACAGTGGCTCCCTTTAAAGATCGTCCGGATTTTTCCAGTAAAGCGCCCGTCAGCAAGCCAACGCCTCGCCCGGTTGCTTCTTCTCGACCATCAGCACCATGAAGTTCCAGCGGTTTACCTGTCACGCAGGCAGGGTTGAATCCGTGATATTTTTCATATTGGTTAACAATCCACGCCATGACCTGAGCATTGGTTCCCATGTCAGGTGCGGGGATATCTTTGTCCGGGCCAATGACATCCTGAATTTCATCAACAAACTTGCGGGTCATTAGTTCAAGTTCGTGATCACTGAGCGACTCTGGGGAAACTGTGATTCCGCCTTTTGCTCCACCATAAGGAATATCGACCACGGCCGTCTTCCACGTCATTAGCGAAGCCAGGGCGAGAACTTCTTCAGCGTTGACTTCGTGGTGATAGCGGAGGCCACCTTTCATTGGTCCTCGAGCATTATTGTGCTGCACGCGGTAGCCGACGAATGTCGCGATTTCGCCATTGTCCATCTTCATGGCCACCTGCACCTTCACTTCTCGCTCCGGAGTAAGCAAAAGTTTTTTCATGTTTGGTGACAAATCCATCACCGTTGCGGCATTTTCGAAATAATGGCATGCAGATTCGTAGGCACTCATAGATTTTGGGTCCGTGTTTTTTGTTGATGGTTGGATTGTGACTTCGAATTAAAGAACGCCGGTCAGTTATCACAAGCCGGAACTACCTTGGATTGCCTGACATACTGTTAGATGCTGATGGATTGGGAAATAAACCTGCTACGTCCGGAGACCTAAGAAGCATTGATGCTATTTCCCGTGCATATAGTAGAGCACCGTATCTGGATAGTTCCGGCCCATCGTTTCGGAACAACTTTGCTGGCTGGCTGAATCTTCGAAACGCTGCGGTTGTGTTGCAGAACGGAACGGCATCTCGGGCACACGCCGCTTCCAGAATTTTATACGGTAGGTCTTCCATTTCCGGCCAGGCTACATTTGTGGCGATCTGTGCTGACAGCTCAGGGAAATTCTCGACGGATGTGACCTGCCACGGCACTGGACACGTGCTAACGATCAATTGGTATCCATCGCGATCGGCGTCTCGATGAAATCGTTCGATCGGTGTAAGAGCATGTTGAATCAAAAGCCGAAGATCAGCCTTTGTCGCTGCCGTCCATTCATAGCGTTGGAAAAGTTGTGATGAATTTGGACCTTTGGTTTCGCTGAATAGAAATCCCGTCTGTGACTTCATCAGTTGGCACAGAGCTGAATTACGAACCAGACGAACAAGTGGGTTTGCCGAATTTTTGTCTGCGGCCAGCAACGAGTTGGAACAAATCTGGTGGTTACCGGAATCCCGAAGCATGCTGCGATAAGCCGCATCGTCGGCGACGTCGGTCATGTCAAAATGCAGGATGACAACGTCTGGCCTTAGTTTTTTTAACTCATGCTGAAACTGCAACCACGACAGCAACGGGCTAAAACCCGGAACTCCGGCATTCAGTACTTCGACGGGCCGTCCGGTCGCGGATTGTAGGAAATTCTGCAGCCTGGCCGACACGGTTTCGTCCGCGGTGAGATCGGGCCCGAGTATTGTTTCGTCACCTAAAATCAGTACCCGCAACAGAGCGACTGGTTTTGGTTCGACTGGCTGTTCACCGCGAAGTCCAAAACTGTTGGTGGAAACGGTCACGCCGTTCGTTTGGGTTTGCTGTTGAACGAGGCGTCGCATCTCATGGTGCGTTATGGCGGATGGAGCCAGTAGCGGTTGCAGAGTCGAAGTTGTGCGTCCACTGACAGTCTCAACGGGAACTTCGCTTTTGAATTGAAGTACAAGCTCCAGCCCCACAACAGCAAACAGCAACAGCACGATGGCTGTCAGGAACTGCTTGACGCTTCTGGTAAGGGCCTGAAACATGGCACAACAAAACCAGACAAGGTCTGATTTCCACAAGAATTGGATGAGTACTGCGGTGACCGCCCCGTTTGGGACGGCACGGATTCTAGTGCACAGGCCCTAAATGCAGGAAGGGCGAGTCCTCAATGAGAACTCGCCCTGCATCGTCTTATGCTGACCGTTTTTCCGTTGCCTAAGCTGCTCGTCGCTCGGCGGACGGGGCGTGGATTTTTAGGTTTGAGCCCGGACCCCCACGAGGAGGGTAGCCGTATTCTCTTAACTTGCCTGAAAGGGTTCTAAGTCCGATTTTCAGGATCTGAGCCGTTCGTTCCCGATTGCCGTTGCAGCGAGCGAACGTCGATTCGATAAGTTTTCGTTCCATTTCCCGCAGAGTCATGCCGATGGATTCCACATTGGCGTCCTCATCGCATTCATTCTGCAGCCATGATCGAATGCTGTCAGCTGTGATTGCTCCGCCGACTTCAATCGTGCAGGCTCGTTCGATGATGTTCTGCAACTCGCGGACATTGCCTGGCCATGAATGACTCTCAAGAAGTTGAAGAGCATCCGTGCTCACCTCGCGAGGAGGTCGTCCTTCCTTGAGTGAAATTTCGCCGATGAAATGCTCCACCAGCAATGGAATGTCGTTGTTACGAACTCGCAGCGGAGGCGACTGAAGAGTGATGCCGCTGAGGTGTTGCAGCAGGTCATCTCGGAATCGTCCTTCCATCGCCAGACGATTCAGGTCTGAATGCGTTGCCGCAATGAACCGAATGTTTGGCGAATCCTGTGAGCCATTTAGAATTGACGTCGCTCGCTGTTCGAGCAGTTGTGAGAGTCGTTTCTGAAACGGAAGAGCAACGGTTTCTACATTATCCAACAGGATTGAGCCGCCGTTTGCCATCATTAGGTAGCCGGGGAAACCGTCTGGCAATCCATCGCCATAAAGCTGATGTTCCAGTGTTTCCACCGAATGTAGACTGCAGTCAATCCGCAGGAAAGGCTTTTCGGCTCGTCGACTGCAGCGATGCAAACCTTCAGCGATCAGAGTTGTCCCGCTGCCAGATTCGCCCCGAACCAAAACGGTTCGATCGTCGTCCGCCGCAATTCGGATACTCTCTCGAAGAGCCTGCATGGCCGGTGTGCTGCCAACCAGATCCATCAGGTTACGATTCAGTAACTGACGCTTCAGGTTTTCGTTCTCGCGAATCAGGTCGTTCTTCTGGATGGCCGTTTGAAGAGCCGCACCGAATCGTGTTGCCGAAAACGGTCGTTCAATCACTTCGCATTCAAATGTTGGCACTGTTTCGCGACCCCAGCGGGAATCTTCTGAAACAAGGCACAATACCTGAGCTGCTCGTGAATGGTTTCTGATTGCGGCGTTGACTTCCTGCAATCGTGACACCTGATCTGCGTCGTCGATGATACAAATCTGAAACTCCTGACGACTCAGGTGAAACAGCATTGCGTCGGGACTGTCGGTTTCGCAAACCGACATTCCTCGCTTGCGAACATCGTCAGCGAGCAACTGACGAGCTCCGGGCCGCGGCGAAAAGACCAGCACCGCTTGAGGTGCAGGAGTCGTTTCCGCAGGTGTTTGAAAGGGTGTTTCTGGAACCACGGTGTTTACTGTATGCGACTTTGCACCAGGAAACTGAAGAATTTGTGGTCCATGATGAGCGCCAGAGGGGTACTCGTTCATGATGTCCTCAACTTGTGAGCGGGTCGAAAGGAGAGAGGCAGGATTGAGAGAACGCAAACGCGACTGCAGATCACAGGCAATGACAAGGTAGTGCGTGAATCTACTGGACTCTTGAGATAAGAATCCGTCTCGTTGAATTTCCCGGTTGGGAAAGGAAGGGGATGAGAGTGCAATGTTGAACTCAGAGTTGAGTTCGGCTTGAGAGACCGAGTGATATCTCCAATCGACTTTTTATGTCAACACGGTTTTGTTCCAAAAAACGAAAACGGCGTACGAGTTCTTCAATAAAAACACCGGAACAAATGATGAACGCCGGATTTTGTAGAAGTTTCACACCTCCTCCGGCACTTTCTGCGGCAATGCGCCGACAGAAATGTAGAAACTGCAACATCATCGGCAAAAAGTTCTGCGTGTTGACGACTGCAAAACAGCAGATTTAGACCTGCTGCCTCAACCACACCGTCCTCATCGGAATTCAGCGCATAAAAAAGCCGCTGGAGGCAATGACCGCCAGCGGCAACGTTTATTCACGGTGCTCAATCAATACTGATTGGCGTAGCGAAGTGGATCTTTTGAGAAGGCCGCAACGGTTTCTCTTGATCGGAACATGTAAAGTCGATCGCGATACCATAGCGTGAAGTCCAGTGTGCCAGCTTCTTCTTCTCCCGTGTTGACCAGCAGGACGACATCGCTTCCGCCCGCGGCGGGAGCGTATTTTGCAGGATTGGCCTCGAATGCCGACTTGGCTTCCTGTGAACTGAAGTGGTAAGTTTGCAGGCCGAACTTTGCCTTGTACTGCTGCCGACTGTCAACCAGTTGGCGATTATCGCGAAGTTCTACGGGGCAAAAGCCTTTGAACCCCTTTTGCCCCGTGCGAGCCATGATTCGATAAATCTGGTGATCACGTTGAGCCTTAACTTCCAGTGATCTTAGTTTCTCGGAATCCGTCGGCGACATTTCTTCTTCGGCTATTTCTGTGACCTGCTCCGGTGTTGCTATGAGTTGCTGTGTGGCAACTTCCTGCGTTGGGGCAGCCACCAGAGATTCGGCGGTGTCGTTCGAGGTACCAGAGTTGCCTTCTTCCTCCAGCAGCGGAATTTCATCATCGAGCTGTGGCGTTACCTCAGCCGGAATTTGCGTTACGGGCTCATCCAACAGCGGGATTTCTTCGAGGTCTGACTGCGCGGCCAGCACTTGATTGCCTTTTGACACGGACGATAATCGTCCAGCGGATTCAATCAGCGGCGTGACGGTTTCTTCGGGAACTGTCTCTTCAGGAACAGGTGTATCCAACAGTGGTGACGCGTTTGTGTTTCCATACAACTGTTCATTGGAATCAAGTTGATAACCGGTATATGGGCCATCATTCGTTCTACGAATAGCTTCCGCTGAATTGATATCCGCGTTTTTGATGCCGCGAGGAACCTGGACATCGGGCAATGTTGCCGGTTCGACCAGCAGTTCCGGGCGCTGAGCCGTTTTCGTAACGGGTGCTCCATCCTCGATCAGTGAATCCAGATCAAGCAGCGCTTCGTCTTCCGGAGTCATGCTTTGTGATCTAAATGGATTTATGAATCCATCACTCTCAACCACAGGTTGTCTGTGCGATACCTGACTGGCATCGCGTGTGCCGTCGGATGGGTAATATTGCACGTCCTGCTGTTTGCTGTTTCCGGATAGATATGGGACAACCGTTTCGTCTTGCCGTTTTTCGTAGCCTGTGGCGCGGGCTCGAATAGAACCATCGTTGCTGACGAGTCCTGACTTCTGCTGAGTGTTGTACACGATCGGCGGGGGCGATGGGATCGGCGGTGCCGGCTCGCCAACTGGCCTTACGGGTTCAGTTGATTCCCCCGCAAGTTTTTCGAACAGGCGTCTGAAAAGACCTGGTTTCTTTTCAGTGGCTTCCTTCCTGGCTGGTCTTCGAACTGCGGCGTGTTGAGGACCACTTTCTGTGTGCTGCACCAGCTTAATGTCCGGCGTTGCAGGGCTCGGCGTATAGGCTGCACTGAGGGCTGGCATCTGCTGGCCATTTCGCTGGAAAATCTTCTGAAGCTCAGCCTCTACCGTCGAATTCCCAGTGGTCGATTTCGATTCGCCAGCCACTGGAAATGCGACTGAAACGACGGGCTGCGAGACCTGTTCCTGCAGCGGGATTTGTTGCAGCGGTCGCTCAGTGGTTACGGGCTTCAGAGTTGGTTGATCGGTAGCCCATGCAATGCCAATCTGAAACGCAAACAACGGCGAGGCGGCAATTGTTGCTGAGAAAATAACTTGTTGTATGCCTGATCGTTTCTTCATGGTCCGCTTTCCTGATTCCGTTCAGAGATCATTCTGCCGAAACGTTGTGTCATCGCTGGAGCATTCAATCGTCTCTGAAAGTCGGCAGAATCGGCTGGATACGAGGCTACTCAAAGACATCCAGGAGTGACCATCCAACACGACTTCTTCAGGTCTATCGACTTGGCCGAATGAGTCTGTTGTTCCGGACAGTCAGATTCTGTGGCCTCGCGATAGATATTATTCATGCGAATGTGACAGTTTCCCCGACAAAGAAACTCGACTCAGACTGCCTGTCTTCACATGTGACCTGCTTTCGACGACAATCGCATTGAAGGCGATAGTTTCACGTAGATTTATTGATTCAGGAAATGCGGCAATGAGCAACGAGCGTTCTATGTCACCCGGGGATTCTACTACGGTGTCCACCGGTTCAGTGGTAATCCGTGTTGAGGCGCCGGATTCGAGTGGGAGATCCACTGGAAAGCGGCTTCTGGTTGCAGTATTAACAGCGTCTATTCTTATGAACGTGGTTTTTCTGCTTAGTAAGGCTGCTGAATCAAGCAGTCCCGCCAGCGGAATCAGTCAATCGCATCATTCCGGAAACGCATCTGCGCCTTCGAAACTGGCTGTCATTAATTTCTCCGGAACAATCATGCCTCCGTATACAGAACGCTGGCTAAAGCAAATCAAGCATGCGACCAGCGACGACAACGTAAAAGGAGTCTTGCTAGCCATCGACAGTCCGGGTGGGTTAGTGGCCGACAGCCATCAGCTTTACCACGAACTCAAAAAGCTGTCAGACAGGAAGCCTGTGTATGTTGCCATGAAGCGGCTTGCGGCTTCCGGTGGTTACTACATTGCCATGGCCAGCGGGAACTCCGGTCGCATCTTTGCCGAACCAACAACATGGACAGGATCCATTGGTGTTATTGTGCCTCGATTCAATGCTTCTGAGCTGGCCACAAAGATCGGCGTTAAGGTTGAGCCGCTGGTGACCGGTCCCCTCAAGGACTCACTGAATCCGTTTCGTGATCTTACTGAACGCGAGCAGGAAGTCTGGAAGGCCATTCTGGATGATTCGTTTGTTCGCTTTGTCGGTGTGATTGAACAGAATCGACCCAAGTTGAATGAAGAGCAGGTTCGAGCTTTGGCGACAGGCCAAATCTATACCGCTAATCAGGCTGTTGAAAGCGGATTGGTGGACGAGATCGGTTACGAAGAAGACGCTCTGGCAGCCCTTGCTTCATCAATCGGTTTGACTGATTACGAAACAATTGAGTACTCGGCTACTCCGGGCCTAATTGACGTGCTTCTCGGAGCCAAGGCACAGCAGTCGACATCTGTCATGGATCAGGTGCTGGAAGCCAGCGTTCCGCGAGCGATGTATTATTGCTCGTGGAATCCATGGGTTTCCGGTTCCACAAGATAACGCTGTCTGGTGTCTGCGGCAGTTCCGGACATGGCGTCAATTCGCCATCTTTTGGACTGTTCGGTTACTCGCCCAGTACTCGTTGCAGGCGTTCAGTGAGTTCTTTGCGCGCACGAAAGATGCGGCTGCGTACCGTGCCAATCGGAATCTTCAGAATGGACGAGATCTCTTCGTACGAAAATCCGTCCATCTCTTTTAGAACAAGTGGCTGTCGGAACTCCTCGGGCAGCTGCTGCAACGCTTCGCGCACCAACCGCACATGTTCTTCGCTCGTCATTTGATACTGAGGACTTGCTTCGATGTTCTCGTCAGCAGGGGGAATGCCTGATGCCTCAATGTAGTTTTCCAGCGACGTCGTCGGCAACCGCTGCTTGCGTCTGTTGCTGATGGCTGCATTCAGGGCCACTCGATACAACCACGAATAGAAAGCGGAATCCTCACGAAACGTATCCAGCTTTTGCCAGACCGATACAAATGCCTGCTGAGCCGCATCAAGTGCGTCTTCGCGAGATCCAAGAGCGTGTTCCAGGCTATGTACCAGACGATCCTGATATCGTTTAATGAGCGCTTCAAATGCTTCAAGGTCGCCGGCAATCGACTGTTGAATTAGCTGACTATCAGAAATCGCATCCAACGTTGAGTCCGGCCTGGAGAAAGGAAAGTGAAATCTCATCAAGTTGACAGGCAAACCAGTTCAGAACCCTCGGCAGCCGCTTCACCTCAGTATTTCACATTATTTTTCCCTAAAGCTCAATCCACTCAGGTTTGTAGAGTTGCTGCGACAGCGTTCATATAGCCGCACTGAGCAAATACCGTGCGTGCCCTGACGCGTTGAGTTTACGGCGCACCGCTGATCGCAGTAGAGCTTGTGTTACTACGTGAGAGTAGTTTTTGTCTTGGTTTCGGCCGCGGTTGTCTGACCTTTGGAAGCGTTCTTTTTCTGCAGAACGAACATTAGCAGACATCCGGAAACAAACAGCCCAATGCTCATTAGCTGAGAGAACGTAAGCTGAGTGCCCAGCCGCCCGGGTTCATCGTCGCGGATGATCTCCAGAACGAACCGGTTGATCGGGTAGATGATCCATCCCAAGGCCAGAACGGATCCTGCAAACGGTCGACGCCGGAAGTACCAGCTCAGAAAACCGCCCAACGCGAAAGCCAGAATCGCACTGTAAATTTGTGTAGGGTGAAGGGGAATTGTCAGCAGTCTATCTGGCGTCAGAAACTCCGGCCCACGCTGCGACAGTACTTCATGCGTCATGCTGTCCGGCGGAAACTGAACGGCCCATGGCAGCGAACACGGTGCTCCGAAGCAGCAGCCGTACAAGAAACAGCCAATTCTTCCAAACCCAAGCCCCAAAAACAGCGAGGGCATAATCACATCCAGAAGTTGCAGCGGCCGAATCTTATTTCGGCGACAAAACACCAGCAGTCCAATGATGCCACCAATGATGGAACCATAAAACACGATGCCACCGTCCCAAAGAGCGACAACCGCCTTTAGAAACGCCACGCCCTGCTTTCCGCCGAGAACTCGATTCCAGTTCTGTAAAAGATAGACGATTCTCGCCCCGATGATGCCGGGAACCAGTAACCACATCATTAGGTCCCAGATCACGTCTGGGTTCAATCCCACAAGTTTTGCGCGACGACTAGCCAGAAATGTTCCGGTTGAAAAGCCTACGAACATCATGAAGCCGTAGCCGAATACGGGTATGCCGGAATGAACGATCGGCAGCCCCAGCACTGGAATCAGGGAAATCGCAGTTGGCACGATGGCCCAAAATAACAGTGATGAGAACATCTGCTGGGAATCGCGAGTGACTTTCCACATGATTCCCAGGGCAATCATCGCGATCAGCACCCACAACGCAATAGCCCATCCAAAGCCGATCAGCAGTTCATTCTCTACGGATTCAAAGCGCCAAAGTTGGTCAAAAACGATGCGCAGAAGCACTTTTCGCATAGCGAGTTCTCTGATTCGATGAGGTCACGGCAAGGCTGAAACCAGTTGCTGACATGTTCAGCAACCTGCCCTGCCCCGTGGTTCTCGGCAATATAGCGAATCCCGTTCGATCAGCGAAATTGCAGAATCTGATTGTCGATCAATCGCGTTGCTCCAAGTCTTGCTGCGACAAGTGCAACCGCGGATTTTTGGCGTTTTGGTAGCGTTAACAGAGTTTCCTGATCAACCAGGACGGCATAGTCCAGGATTACTCCGTCTGTATTCTGAATCAATTCCTGCATCTGTCGTGTGATTTCCGTGGGCGTCGTCTGGCCATCTGCGGCAAGCTTTTCGGCAAGCTGCAGTGATCGACTTAATGCCAGAGCCTGTTTGCGATCCTGTGGCGAGAGATAGCGATTGCGACTGCTCATCGCGAGGCCATCTGTTTCGCGGATGATTGGACATGTGACAATTTCGATCCCCCAATCCAGATCAGCCACCATCTTTCGAATCACAAGTTGCTGCTGAAAATCTTTTTGCCCGAAAAAAGCCCTGTCTGGATCGGTAATGTTAAACAGCTTCGCGACGATGGTAGTGACGCCGTCAAAATGCGTTGGTCGAACGGCTCCTTCCAGACGTGTCGTTAGCTGGGTGACCTTGACGACGGTTTCCGAATCGGGGCCGTACATCTGAGCAGTGTCGGGAGTGAACACTAGATCCGCGCCAGCATTGCGGCACATCTCCAGATCCTGTTCCATTGTTCGCGGGTACTTCGCGAAGTCTTCGTTGGGGCCGAACTGCCTGGGATTCACAAAGATAGTGGCGATCACAAAATCGCATTCGGCGTGAGCTCGTTCGACCAGACTGACATGCCCGGCATGCAATGCGCCCATCGTTGGGACAACACCAATAATCGCACTGTCGCGGCGAGCCTGTCTGACGATGTCGCGAACAACACAAGGGATGGACTCGATCTGCATTGGGGTACTCAGAACCAGAAAGTAAAGTCGGTGGATGTATGCCGCTTCAGTTTACTCAATCTGGCGATTTTCACGTCGGAAAACGACACAATAAAAAAACCGAGACCCTGGAGGTCTCGGTCTGTTTGAAAACGGATATCTGCTTGCCGCGACGCTGAAACCGATTGCCTCAGAAAACAGTTTTCACTTAGTCAGGTTTTCAACGCTGTACAGCAGCGTTGGCAGGCGATGGCTCGGTTTTCGCTGACCCAGCTTCTTTAGAAGCTGTACTTCCTGTTCTTTCGATCGAAGTCGGCGTCAGTCAGCCGGACGTTAGTTTTGATGTCTGTGAATGTATAGTCTTCTATGACTGGTGGTTGGGCGCCAGCTTTCTTTGGAAATCCGAACTTCTGCATTCTGACTGGAAGTCCTGATTCGGAATCCACCCAAAGCCGAATCTTGTGGTTATCGAACTGCCGTCGAGGCTGTGGATGGGTTGCTTCAACAACTCGGCAGCTGAGGGATCCCAGCTTGGCATCCTTGAAGTACTTCACTTCAATTTCACCATACTTGGTTTCTTCTTCCCAACGCTTGATCATGACTTTGACGGCGTTTGAAATTCCCGCCATGGTGATGGGGTAACGGTTTTCACTCATCACCATCGGATCTGTGGGCATTAATTCCATGGCACCAGCGAGGCTCAGAAGTCCAGCTTCGTGGGCCACTAGCTTCCCGTTGTTTTCGCCTTCAACGTAAATCACTTCCCGGCCTTCGTGGGGGCTGTGGAAATAAAGGTAGACGCTGAATGGATTGTGACGAACTTTGATCGTCATCTTTTGGGAAATTGTTGTCGTCCCCACGACTTCTTTTTTGAAGAACGTCGCTTCGTATCCGGGCAACGCCTCAACCCTTTCCAGACAGGCCTGAGCGTATCGAATTGCCGGTTTCAGAGGATGTTCGTCCGGTGTCGCGGCTTCATCGGCCAGGGATGTGAATTGCAGGCATGAACCAACTGTCAATGCCGCAAAACCAGCCACTATTAATCTTTGGTATCGCATTACATTCTCTCCGAGGAGACACAGCGTTAGAAAATCGTCCGAAATTTTCCGCCTGAATCTCACCGAATTGCACAGTGTGACCAGGCTGGAGCAAACGCGAAGCTCCTGTAGGCCCCTATTCTACGTCTTCATCTGCCTGAATCTGCTGCATTCTTGAAGCAATCGCGCGGAATTAGCGGTTGTCTTTCCATCTGTTGCCGCGAATGTTGGGTCTCGTAAACTGAGATTGTGGCGTTTTCGTGTTGGTCCTAAACTTCGGCAATATCTGCCACCCGGACAGCTTAATTGAGCTCCGGCAAACCTCGCCGGAATGCGGCGTTGACTGAGCAATTCCCGTCAGTCGCTATGGTAGATGTGATTGGAGAAGGACCTCCTTTTTCTTGATGTGGAACCCCGAATGGAATCCTCACGCGGCGGGCCGCTAACAACATTTATCATGATGCTGCCACTAATTATTGTGCCAGCCATCGCAATGCTGAAACCAGCTGATCAGAAGGGAAGCCTTCTGAGTAGCCTGCTGTCCGCTGCTTCGTCAGATGAAGTGGCTGACGAGTTGCCGGACGCAGACGGTTTTCAGTCCAATGCATTTTCTATGGATGAGTTTGGCTCAAAACCCGGTTTCCAAAGTGAGCTCACGGCTACGGATGATTTATCAGAGCTGGAAAACGCATTGTTTGCCGAGGCCGCTGACGGGCTGAGCGGTGCAGGTTCTTCAGCTTCGCCCCAGAAAAATCTCGGTCCGGGAAATCCCGGCGTGGCACTGTCGTTTGCTGGCAATTCCAGTACTGATGGAAACGACGCAGATACTGAACACCTGCTGGGCCTTCTTCGTCAGTTAGGTGTATCCCGCACAATCTGGTTTTCACCAGGCAACGATCAATCCATTGGTTTTGTAGCTTTCTTTCAGCCTGGACAGGGAATTATCACGTACCGATTTGAAGCCATTGCTGCATCACGTGCTGCCGCTGCAACGGACGTTCTTATGCAGGTGAAGTCATGGCTTGCGACCCCCCAACGTTAATTCGTCGTTGACTGATGTCGCTGCGCCCACAAATTCGCCAATGTTGATTTGCTCAAAGACCTGCTGGTAATGAACGCGTTTGTCCCCAACATTCGAAACCATGCTGCTGCAGGCATGTATAGCCCGCATGCCATTGTTCGCAATTGTCATGCGCGTCCGGAACTGCAAAAATCGGCTTATCGCATCGGGCCACTTTTTCAGCTGAAGACAACCATCGACACGTCTGTGCTGAAAGCCGGCGGCCAGTTGATTCGGTCAGACCGAATGGCACGCATGGAAGCAGTGTTGCTGATTTCTCGCGGAGCGATACCTGGTCGCAAGCTGGCAGTGCTTGCCGGGTTGATTGATGCCCGGGAAGTTCAGCAAATGGTTGACCTGCTGAATACCAGTTACGACATGACACAGTCTGCGTTTCGCGTGGAGAAGACTGCGACTGGCTATTTACTGATGACCCGACCAAACCTGGTGAACTGGCTGGATCGCCTTCACCATCGGCAGTCACAGATGAAGCTTTCGCAGCCAGCGATGGAGACACTGACGATTATTGCCTATCAGCAGCCGATTACACGAGTCGGCGTTGAGGCCATTCGCGGAGTCCAGTCGTCCGAAATGATTCGTCAGCTGGTTGACCGGAGTTTGGTAAAAGTGGGCGGCGAAGAAGACTCTCTTGGTCGTCCATTCCTGTACGTGACGACGCTTGCATTCCTTGACATGTTTGGCCTGGGCCGCGTTGAAGATCTCCCGGACTACGATTCGATTGGGCGAAAACCGGATCCGGCCGAGTCTTCGTCGATAGAGGAAGTCGAAGAAGATACTGACGATGCGAACGAGGGTGCCGCTATACCTGACTCGGATTCTGAGCAAGACCAGCAAGCGGCCTGATTAGTTCGAAAATCTCTTGGTTGATTTCGCTGATTGATCGCAAATCGCCGCTCCGGTCAAGGCTCTCAACAATGCACCAGTCATCACGCTTCGACGCGATTGTCAAATAGCAGTTGCGAACGCGTTCAAGATACGGCAGGTTCGATTCCTGAATGTCGGCTTCGCTGTCGGTGTAATCTCTGGCGCCTTTGCGGCCGACAAGTTCGCGGCTCCAATCCGAACTGATATCGATCAGAATATTCAGATCTGGTCGCGGCAATCCGAACACGACATGTTCAACGTGATCGATCCATGTCATTAGATCGGTGCGTTCCTCGCCGTCGAGCTTTGCACCCTGGTGAGCGAGGTTGGATCCGGTAAATCGGTCCAGCACGACAACGTCATGCTGTTCGATTGTCTGTTGTAGAACCTGTTTGGATTCAAACCTATCTCCGGCATAAAGCACGGAAGCCAAGAGAGGGTGAACCGTGTCCAGGTCACCAAATCGACCGTTCAGGAAATCGCCGATCACTCCCCCGAAGGTCGTCTCGGAATAGCGAGGAAACTGCAGTCCTGTTGCTGTGACGCCGGCATTCTGCAGACGTTCCACCAACTGACGCGCCTGGGTTCCCTTCCCAGCTCCGTCGATACCTTCGATTGCGATAATTACGGTCATGATAGGTGCTTACGCGTGATGGCTGCTTACTGCGGACGAACAGGGTCACAGGGAAGAGGCAACTGAACTGTTTGCTTCGTCCACGCAGCCTGATAGATAGCCAGGATGATTTCCACGCTTTTCCGGCCATCAATTCCGTCAACTCTGGCTGGACGGCCTTTTGTAATTGAGCTCACAAAGTCCTGTAACTGATCGCGATGTCCAACAAAGGAAATTGCTTTGGGATCTGCTGCGCCACCGGTGTTGGAAGATCCGGGCTTGAATTGTTCACGAAGCGCGGTATCGCTGTCGAGCTCGTTCATGAATTCCCATCGCAGAATGTCATCCTGCTCAATGATCGCGGTTCCCTGTGTGCCATGAATTTCGGTCTTCTTTAGCAGCCCGGGCCATGCACTGGTTGTTGCTTCGATGACGCCAATTGCGCCGTTGGCAAACCGTAGAGTTGCCACACCGACGTCTTCGACTTCGATACGCTCGTGAGCAAGAGTATCAGTCATGCCGTTCACTTCCACGACATCGCCCATCAGCCAGTACAGCATGTCGACCTGATGAATGGCCTGATTCATGTAGGCGCCGCCGCCATCCATGCTCCATGTGCCGCGCCATCCGCCACTGTCGTAATATTCCTGCGTTCTCCACCACTTAACGTATGTATCGCCGATTGTCAGTCGGCCGAATCGTCCGTCTTCAACGGCCTGTTTCAAGGCCATGTTCACAGGGCTGAATCGCGACGGGAAGATTGCACAAAGTCGGACGTTGTTTTCTTTGCACGCGTTAATGATGTCGTCGCAACGAGCCAGGGTGATTTCCAGCGGCTTTTCGACAACTACGTGCTTGCCCGCATTAGCGGCTGCAACCGCAAGGTCGCGGTGAGCTCCGCTGGGAGTACACACGTTAACGATATGCACGTCTGCATCAGCCAGCATCTCGTCAATACTTGTGTAAGCTTTGCAGCCGTATTCGTCGGCAAAGCTTTGTGCTCGTTCTTCAACAGTGTCGCAGCAGGCGACAACACGTGCGCCATCGATTTCTGAGATGGCCTTCGCATGGAAGTGCGAAATCATGCCGGTACCGACAATTCCGAATCCCGTTGTCATTAATTTCTTTCTGTCGTTCTGGATCTACATTAGTCCCACACCTGATATTCGCGGTTTCACGCGTTTGCGGTTGGGACAAGTACGAAGTCGAGAGGCGTTGTTTGCTGAAACCCGGCTGCTGATCGGCAACGTGCTAAGCGAGCTTTACTCGGCAGATTTTTTTCTTGCCAGCCCAAACGAGCATACCGTCTTTAATGGTGATTTTCTGGTTCGGATCTGTAATCACTGTTTTTTCTTCGCCAAGTTTCGCTCCGCCCTGAGTAATCAGTCGCCGCGATGCACTGTTCGATGTCTCCAGACCCAACTTTACAAGCAGCAGAAATGCCGGTATTTCGCCATCTTCCAATTCGCTGCCAGGCAGGCTGACTTCCGGAATATCGGCCGGAAGTCCACCTCCACCGATTTCAATTTGCCAGCGTTCTGCGGCCTGCACGCCCTGTTCTGTATCGTGGTACTGGCCAATGATGATTTTTGCCAGGGCGACCTTTGCTTCTTTGGGATGTCCGGCCAGCAACCGCTGAACTTCGTCCAAAGATACGTCTGTGAGCAGTTCGAAGTACATTTTCATGACATCGTCCGGCAGTTGCATGAACTTCTTCATCATTTCATACGGTGGTTCGCTGATGCCGATGTAGTTGCCGAGACTTTTTCCCATGCGTTTGACGCCGTCCAGCCCCACAAGAATTGGCGACATCATGCCAATCTGCTGGTTCAGACTTTCCTGAGCCTGCAGGTCTCTAGCCAGCATAAAGCTGTAAAGCTGTTCGGTGCCACCCAGTTCAACGTCGGATTTGATCTCCACACTATCCCAGGCCTGCATCACGGGGTACAGGCATTCATGCAGGAAAATGGGCTTCTCGTCCTTGTATCGCTTGGCGAAATCCTCACGAGTCAGTAACTGAGCAACCGTGACACGGCCGCACAGATTCAGTACTTCAGCAAACGACATTTTGCCGAACCAATTGCCGTTGCGATGTACTTCTGCGCGATCCAGATCGACGACTTTTCCAACCTGAGCCAGATAATCCACAGCGTTGACTTCGACCTGTTCTGCTGTGAGGCGTTTGCTGCGAGCTTCGTCACGCCCGCTCGGGTCGCCGACCATCGCTGTGTAGTTGCCGATGATAATGACAGCCTGATGCCCCAGTTCCTGAAACTGACGGATTTTTCTTAGCGGCACAGTGTGCCCAAGGTGGACATCGATACCGGTTGGATCAATTCCGTATTTCACTCGTAACGGTACACCTGTGTCTCGGCTGTGCTGCAGTTTTTTTGCGAGTTCTTCTTCGGGCACAATTTTTTCAACACCGCGACGCAGAATGCTGAGCTGTTCGTCAACAGGAAGGAATGAGTTAGACAACAGTCGTACTTTGCTTTACAGGAAAATGTCGTGGGTTTGTTTAACGGTGGTTGCAAGACCGGAAGATTATCAATCAGGAACCAACGGTACCACCGAGCTGGAAATTCACGCCCGAGCCGTAACCCTCGGTTGACTCAGCTGAGCCTGCGATGCGGGTTTAAATTTCCCCAATTCGTGTGCATCGCCAAGGCAACTCGTTTGATATATTGCGGCCAATGCCAGCGGATTCAGTAATGTTGTTTCGCTTTTGGGAATTACAACATAGATAGCCCTGCCAGCAGCATGTTAAACGCGTTGAACAGGAAATGCACCAACATCGCAGTGCGATAGCTTCGTCGCCGGGAATAAGCATATCCGATTGCAAAAGCCAGAGGCAGCAAAGCAATGCAATCCGGGAAACCGTGAGCCATGCCAAACAGAACTGACGACACAACCCAGCCCAATACATAATGGCGTCTTTGCAGCATGCCACCCAGCAGTGTGACGCGAAACAACAGCTCTTCAACAACTGGAGCCACAACCACTGCCATCAAAAAGATTAACAGCATGATGTCCCAGTCCACGCCCTCGTCCAGAAGCTTCAGAAACGGGTGAGACGGCGCGTCAGGCAAAGCGGAAACAATGGCAATTCGAATAGCGGTTGTAGGGAAGTAGGCCACCAAAAACGTCTCTATCGCAAATCTCAATTCCGTCAGAAAATACCAGGGCTCTATCACCGGACGTTCGCCCGCAACTGTTGCGTCGAATCCGGAGAGAGATGCTTCTGCATCTCCTGCGAAGGCATATGGATTTGTTAAGTCCTTATGTGTGTCGAACGTCTGAGTCGTTCTAAAGGCTGGGATGGGCAACGTGGGGATTTCGCTGTCAAGATCAGGAAGACGTTCGAGTGCTGTGGGGTGCTCTGAAAACTGCTGCGGAAAACTCAGCAATGGATAGCAAACGTCTTCCAGGTGACTAACCTGACGACTTCGATGCTTCTGAGTTGCCCAGATGGTCAGGCCGAAGATCATCAGGACAATTAGGTTGGCGTTGATGTTTCCCAACATTATATCACGCATGTGTTGCTTTTGTTCCGCCGTACGGGCCGCAGATTCTTCCGGTGTTTCTTTGGGTTTGACGTCGGAGTCAGTTACAGCATTGCCGGGCAATTTTTCGCCGGTCGCATCATCTTTGGAAGCGATATCCGTGGTCGCTGATGGGGAAGATACTGCAGGCGTTTTAACGGTCAAAGCTTCATTAGGAGGCTCGCTGGAAGCGTCGGTCGGACCCACATTGGCCGCAGCGTCGTTGGCACCAGCGTTGGCTTCTGCCCCATCGGTCATCTCTTCGCCGCCGAACGCTGCCAGAACGGCCATCAGCACCGCCAGGCCCAGGCCGCAAAAAAGCAGGGGCAAAGGCACGCACAACGGCTTTCGGGCAGCGCGAGGAATGAGTTCGATTCCCTGACGCCATCGCGACGTCCAGACTGAACACATTAACAGACTGCAGACAATCACGCCCAACACGGCCAGGCCCGAAATGATTTGTCCTAAAGTGACGTCAGGAACTGCAGGGACCGCCTGAGCGATTATTACGGGGGCCGAAATCATGAAGCAGCGCGTGATGAATTGGAGGACAGTTGTTCAAGAAATGTCACCGAACGTTGTTTCGCCGGCTTTGAGGGATATGATCCGGAACTCAGTTACGTGCATGTGTTGACGTGCATTTCTGGTTGCGTCTATTCATAGCTCAGTATCACAACGCGGAGTCGGGGCATTGTCGACCGTTCTTGACGAGATCATCGAACATAAACGCAAGGAAGTCGCAATCGCCCGGCAGCGAACGTCCTTTTCCAGTCTTGAAGATGGTCTCGCGGACGCCCCGCCAGTCCGTTGCTTCCGCACTGCGCTGGCGACCGAACCTCGCCCTGGACTGATTGCTGAAGTCAAAAAAGCGTCTCCATCTGCGGGCCTGATTAGGGAGGATTTTTCGCCAACAGACATTGCCCGGATCTACGAATCTGCCGGAGCACACTGCCTGAGTGTGCTGACAGATGAAAAGTACTTTCAGGGACACCTGGATTTTCTGAAGGCCATTCGCAAAGTTGTCTCCATTCCTGTGATGCGAAAAGAATTCATTATCGATCGCTATCAGGTGCTGGAAGCACGCGTTGCCGGAGCTGACTGTGTGCTTTTGATTGCCGAGTGCCTGAGCGACGACGAAATGCAGGATCTGTACGACTACGCACACGAACTGGGCATGGAAACGCTGATTGAACTTTATGAACCGCAGAATCTTCCGCGAGTTCTCAGCACTGGAGGCAAGCTGATCGGAATTAACAATCGAGACCTGCGAACTTTCAAAACATCATTGGAACATACGTTTGATCTAATGCAGGACGTTCCGGAAGATGTAATGCTGGTCAGCGAAAGCGGGATAAAAACTCATAAGCACATCCAGCGTTTGCGGGAAGCCGGAGTTGCAGGCGTGCTTGTCGGCGAATCACTTATGCGTCAGCCGGATATCGCCGCCGCCGTTTCATCGTTAATGGCTGGCAACTGATTGGTCGACGGCAACAATATTCTGCGGCAGCATGTCGTCGCGGCACAAATATTCAGAGACCGTGTTTTTAAAGAAGTTTTATATCCATGTCAGAATCGAAAAGTTCTCAAACAGTGGCAGCTCCCGTTGAACAGGTGTTGGTGATTCCAACGGCCGTATTTCACGAAGTCGGACACTTCCAGGGCTTCTGTGGTGACATTGCGAGATACCTCGACATAATCCTGGATCCGATTCACGCCAGCTATCGGCCGCGTCCGGAAATGGAAGCCGACCCTTCATTTAAGCAGCTCATTCCTTACTGCATCTTTCGCTGTGACGGTCAGGTGTTCAGCTATCAGCGAGGCAACGATCAGGGAGAATCCCGGTTGCACGCGAAACGTTCGGTTGGAGTGGGGGGGCATGTTTCAACTCTCGATCTCAACGGAGAAGGTTCTGCCTACACTGAAGGCATGAAAAGAGAGATTCAGGAAGAAGTGTTTCTGCAGGCCGCATGGACAGAGCGTTGTGTTGGGCTGATTAACGATGATGAGTCAGACGTTGGAAAGGTGCATTTGGGGATAGTGCACATTTTCGACCTGGACTCGACCAAAGTTACGCCACGTGAAAAGTCGATGATAAACGCAGGGTTCGCGCAACCGGAAGAACTGGTGCGCCGACTGGATGAGTTTGAGACCTGGTCCCAGATTTGCCTAAAGTTTCTATTTACCGAATAGGGGCTTCTGACAGCGGCAGATTTGGCGATGTGTAACGGCATGGTGTCGTTGTTTGCAGAAAGACGTGATTACAGATGAGGGGATGGCGAAGGCCAGATCTGTAATTTCACCACTCTGGGTCGACTGCTCGTTCAATTGAAGACAGATGCAAAGGAGTGCATTTTATGAAGTCGATCGGAAAATTTTTGATTCCAGCAGTGATGCTGATGTGTGTCAGCCAGTCTTTTGCTCAGGACGAAGACCGAGTTCTGCCGCCCGGAGCACTCAGTGAACAGACTCTCGGCGAAGCATTGAACACAATCGGGCTGAAGCCACTGAAGACCGACAAACGCTACGACTTTGCCTTCAAGACAAGCGTTCGGGGCGAAGAATGGAAATTCAGCATGTCGTCTGTGCTGAGTCGCAATGGCGAATCCGTGTGGGTTATGGCGTGGCTGGACGAAATTCCAACCAACGCAAACGAAGTGCCTCGAACTGCGTTGCTGCGACTATTAGCCGCCAATGACAGACTGGGTAACGGAAAATTCTTTGCCTACATTCCGTCCAATAAACGGTTTGTGCTTCAAAGAATTGTTAAGAATGAACAACTTACAAGCAAAAAATTAATGGAAGCTCTACAGGACCTTGCTGTGAGTGTCGCTGATGAGTATCCGACATGGTCCGTTGCCAACTGGGCACCTCAGGATGCTGGTGAGCAACCGCAGATTGCTGCCGGTAAGCAGGAACCTGCGAATCTGAATCCAACAACAGCTAATCAGTCAGCCAGAACTCAGACTTCAGAAGCGGATACCAAGTTCGGCGAACGCCGAGTGCAGTAATTCAAGCGTTCGTTTTGCGCCAATTGTCTTCGAAACGGTTGACCTGCTACCCCATTGCAGGTCGACCGTTTATTTTTTTGTCGCTCTGATATGCTGAATTCCTGTTGGTCGGGAAGGTATGATGTCTGAGTTTGATCGATGTCCTGAAACTCTCCGATTCTTCCTGATAGATTCAACAATCCATGTCCGACAGCGTCACTTCTTCTGAAGATATCAGGCCTGTAAACGGACCTGATACCCCTGCCACTTTTGCAGAGCTGGCTGCTTCTCGTCGAGCATGGATCGATGAAGTTCTTCATCCCTGGTGTCACCGGGCAACACAGAAGCAACTGCGTCAGGCAGAAGTTGAATGGCTGGACATCGCAGGCCGAGTCGACCTGAATGCCACGCTCTGGACGTGGGCTTGGGAGCGATTTTCTGATCTGACGCATCCGGATTTATCCGGCGTTCAAGAAACGCATCCCGTCAAAGTCACTCTCAAGGATAGTTCAGAGTTTGAAGGCTTTCCGGATTCCCGAAAAACAATGCAAGGGATGCTGGTATTGGTCGGTCGCGATTTAGCTTCCGGAGAAGCCGTCGAGCATGGGCCATTTTCAATTGACGACATGGAATCGGTCGGGTTGCTGAATTAGTGACTATGACCAGAGTCGGTTGATTTGCCGACGGATTTCTGAAGTGTCGCTGTCTATGACGTCTGCTGCACTCTGCTGGAAGAAATCTCCCAGGACATCGCCATACGCCGTTTTTTCGCAAAGCTCCTGAATCTTGGCTGGCAGAAAACGAGTTACCTGAGAAAACGAGCTTGTGCCTCCACGTCGTCGATGAAAGAAGTAACGTTCGGGACGCACAATAAACAGGCTGTTCTTCGCTCGAGTTAACGCCACATAAAACAGCCGCCGTTCTTCTTCCACGTCTTCTGGCGTTCCCGTTGCAAGGTCGGCGGGGATGTTGCCGTCGGCCGCATGAATCACGAACACCGAGTCCCATTCAAGCCCTTTCGCTGAGTGGATCGTGCTCAGCACAAGACTGTCTTCATCCAGAGACGGATCCATTGCCAGATCCTGCGTCGACGACGGTGGATCCAGCGTCATTTCGGTCAGGAATTCACCACGACTTCTATACCTTGCCGCCATGACTTCAAGTTGCTGCAGGTCTTTGATACGAACCTTCACGCTGTCAAATTTTGCTTCCAGCAGCGGCGTGTAAAACGTCCGGACGGCATGTAGATCTTTTGCCAAAGATCCGTCTGGCTGCTGCGACGACTTTACGAGACCTAGCAGCAGGCGAATAAACTTCGGCCAGAGATCCTGCAGTGCGGCAGGTGGTTTCCAATTTGCCCACGTATCAAACTGTCCTCCAGCATCACGAAGTTCATCCAGTAGACTTCCCGCCTTTGTTTGACCGATGCCTGGTAACAGGATTAATAAACGAAAACCGGCCACTGCATCAAACGGGTTTTCGGCGAGACGCAGAAACGACATCATGTCTTTGATATGAGCCGTTTCCAGAAACCGCAGGCCACCGAATTTGCGAAACGGAATTTTCCTCCGCACAAGCTCCGCTTCCAGTGACATGGCGTGGTGTGAGCTCCGAAACAAAACGGCCTGGTCCCGTAGTGGCACGCCTTTTTCTCGTTGATCCAGAATAGTATCCACAACAAAGTCGGTTTGTGAATCTTCGTCGCCGCATGTTGCCAGAATCGGTCTGGCGCCCTCGCCGCGATCAGTCCAGAGTTCTTTGCGATGCCGTTCGTTTGCTTCTGCGATAACGCTGTTGGTCAGGTTTAGAATTGACTGGGCACTGCGATAATTCTGTTCCAGTGGGATGACTTCTGTGTCGGCAAACGTTTGTGGGAAATCCAAAATGTTCCGAATCGTTGCCGCACGAAATGAGTAGATTGATTGAGCATCGTCGCCGACGGCCGTCATGCCAATTCCGTTTGGCGAAATATTCTTCAGGATGTCCGCCTGCAACACGTTGGTGTCCTGGTATTCGTCGACCAGCACACGGTCGAATTGCTGCCGCAGCACGCCCTGCCCTGTTGGATCCTGCGCCAGTGCGTTCCAGAACAGCAGGAGATCGTCGAAGTCGAGAACACGTTGTTGTTCTTTATATTCTGCATACAGGGTAAACAGCTGGCCAAGCAGTTCTTTGTGCGGCAGGCACCAGGGGAACCACTTCAGTATTGCCACGTCCAGCTTGATTTGAGTGTTCACGCAGCGGCTGTAGATATCCAGACACGTCCCTTTCAGCGGGAAGCGTTTTTTGGAATCCTTCTTCCCTTTTGGGGCAGCCGGAAGATTTAGTTTTGCTCTGGCGAGATTCATCAGGTCTTCTGAATCACCTCGATCCAGAATCGTGAAGTCCGGATACAACCCAATCAGTTGACCATGTTTCCGCAGCAGGCCTGTTGCGACCGAGTGAAAAGTACCGCCTTTAATTTGGCGAATGGTGGCACGTTCTGTGACTTTGGGGTTCGGAAGATGTTTGTGGTCGAGATTCTGCAGAATGCCTTCTACGCGTCTTAGCATTTCAGCGGCAGCTCGTCGGCTGAATGTGAGCAGTAGAATCCGAGAAGGATCAATACCCGAAACAACCTGCCACGCGACTCGATGGGCCAACGTTGTCGTCTTCCCCGTGCCTGCTCCCGCAACAATCAGCAAAGGTGATTCACCATGAACAACCGCCAGCCGCTGCTGAGGATTCAACGACTGAAGAAAGTCGAACTGGGATTCGCTAAGCTGTTCCACCACCGGTCAATCTCTCACGGGCAAAATGGACGTTTGGGTTAAGGCGATGCATTCTACAGCTTCTGACCGAATATCCCAGGCATTCATGTTTCGGCGATCGTCGAGTATCGAAGCAGAGCGTCTTGACTGTCGCCCATTTTCTTGGTCGATGGCCGGAATTACGTTTACTTTTTGAAGTAGAACAATGAACAGGATTCAAATCGAAAGTCTTGACGACCCGCGTCTGGATGTGTTTCGCGATCTGAAAAAGACCAACCAGAATCGGCGTTCAGATCTGTTTATCGCCGAAGGCACGACACTGGTGGAACGTTTGTTTCGCAGCGACTTTGCCGTTGAGACCCTGCTTGCGACGGACCAGAAACTGCGAAATTTTGAATCGCGCATCCCCGACGACGTGGTGGTCTATCATATGGATCGAGATCTTGCGTCTGTATTGCTCGGCTACTCATTTCACAACGGGGTATTGGCGACTGCTCGCAAAAAGCCGGCCGCGAAGCTGGAAAATGTAATTCCCGAATCCGGCCCGAGCCTTGTGCTTTATGGTGATCAGATTATCGACCAGCAGAACATCGGCTTAATGATCCGCATCGCTGCAGCATTCGGCGCTAGCGCTGTTGTCTTGGGTCCTGGTTCGGCAGATCCATTTTCCCGCCGCGTTTTGCGAGTATCAATGGGAAACGGCTTGTTTCTACCCATTATAGAATCCCCGGACGGACTTGATTCGCTACAGACTCTGAAACAGCTCGGGCATCAATGTTGTGCCACCGTGCTTGATAACAGCGCGACTGAACTTTCAGGGTTCAGTTTTTCGGAGCGCTGTGTGCTGCTGTTCGGCAATGAAACTCATGGCATCAGCCAGTCAGTTATGGAACGTTGTGAAACAGAATTGACTATTTCGATGCTAAACGGAACCGATTCTTTAAATGTCGCGATTGCAATGGGAATCTTTAGTCACGCTTATCGAGTCCAGCAGCCTTTGCCTTTTGTGCGAGCAACCTCCTAATGAGTGTCGACCCCAATATCACAGAACGCTTTTCGTTTACCGGCCAGGTTCAGGGGGTTGGCTTTCGGTGGACAACAAACCGCATCGCGACCGGATTTGCGGTGACCGGGTTCGTACGAAATCGGTTAGACGGCACAGTGGAACTTATTGTCCAGGGAAGCCGTTCTGCGATCGACAGTTTTGTGTCGGCTGTGAAATCACACTTCGCCAAAAGCATTCGATCGATGACCAGGGAATCACTTGAGTCGCAAAATGATTTCGCGTGCTTCGAAATTCGTCGTTAGAAATAACGATGTCCGGCGGTCGCCGATATTTTGGCCCCGGTTGCGATGGTTCCACCACGCAAGGTGGTTCGGTCAAAGGGACAAAGCCCGCAACTCGGCGAGCGTCCCATAAAGGGTTTCTGAACATGCGGCTGGGCGATTACGTGCTGCTGCTGCTGCTGGACTGGCTGTGAAATTCGCACCGGAAAGCGAGGCTCCATCCCGAAACACCTTGCTCCGATCCTGCAAAGGCTGGACATGTCACCATCATTCTGGGTCGACTACGTCCAACACTTCCACAAATTCGCCAGAGTCACACTCACCTACGCCAAACCAATCGAGTCACAACCGCCCCGCCGAAAGTCGCCAATCAACACCGAGCCGAACCACTTCACCCCATAACGCTTACAAAAAACACTGGAGTCTCACGAGTCTGCCCAGATTGCCGAGTGAGGGTAGATGGCCCGCTGTTATCCCGCTAAGTGGCGCGTGAGAAGAAGATGTTTGCGGAAGCACGGCTTGCCTGGCAACAGACGCAGAACAAGCTGACCATGGATGATCTCCGGACATGGCTGCAGCGCCCGTTCGACAACAAACTGGTCGAACCTAATTCGGCCCTTAGACAAACGATCAACTATCTGCTCAAACGCTGGGAACCGCTGACGTTATTCCTGCGCAACGCGAGAGCTCCGCTGGACAACAAGGTCTGCGAACGCGCACTGAAAAAGGCCGTCCTGCATCTCAAGAA
>Ga0209390_10002748_pt1 | contig 30011 bp, 18 predicted proteins | sample BON01_FD_187212 | JGI IMG/M metagenome (GOLD analysis project Ga0209390, IMG submission 187212) | Freshwater microbial communities from Lake Bonney liftoff mats and glacier meltwater in Antarctica - BON-01 (SPAdes) (version 2) | ecosystem: Environmental > Aquatic > Freshwater > Ice > Glacier...
GCGCGCACGCGTGGCAGCGGCGCGATCGCCTCGACCCAGCGCGACCACCCGCCTCGCCAACCGCCTCCCTACCGGGGGAGCAACGTGATGCGCGCCCCCTTGAGGTCCTGTTGAGTGACCTTCCAGACCAGCATCGGGGCCTGTCCATCAGAGCCACCCCGCACCACAAACATCGGGCAAAACACGTCGACGGTGGCGTCCGCCGAACTCCCCGCCGTCGACGCGATGGTGCGCACCTTGATTGCATGGAACGCGTCCTTGTCAACGTCGTCCGCTTGACAGGCGGCGACGGCGCCGCGCACGGCCAGCAGCGGCAAGCGCCCATCCGCTGGGGCCCATTGGCGCAGCGCCTTTGCAGCTTCATCCCACGTGTCGTATGTGTGCGCGCGGCCCCAGTGGCCATTGTACTCTTTGTGCGGTATGAACCGGACCCAATGGGCCAGGGGCATGCCCGACTCGAGTCGCCTGGCACCCGCGCCGGCCAGCTTGGCAGACTCGTGGAGGCTGACCATCAGCTGTGCGTCATGCGGGGCAGACAGGTCGACGACTCCCTGTGGGCCTCGCGCAAAGAGGTAGTCCCGGTTCTCACGCGCCACGGCCCCTGGCGGCGGCTTGAACGTCTTGGTGCGGTGGAGCGCCGCTTCGCGCATCCGCAGCTTGCAGCGCTCGCGCAGGTCGCGCACAAACGCGGTCGCAAACTTGGCATCGGCCTCGTGCACAAGAGTCCACTTGCTACTGAGCCCCTCGAGTGCAAACCAATTGGACAAGAGCTCGGCTTCGTTCAAGGGCCGGTTGTGGCCAGTCGGAAATACCGACTTGAAATGTTCGAACAGCGTCTTGGTCTTGGGGTTGACCGCGGGGCAGGGCGGGATATTGGAAGCCATGAGCGCAAGCTCGGTAAGCGTTCGACCAGGCTCGGGGCCAGCGGCCAGGTCTTCCAGGTCCTGGACCGCGCCGTCGACGATCAGTGCCCAGAGCACCGGCACGGCAATCTCGGAGGGGTGCCTGCACCGCTTGAAGCCGTCGTCGACATCCTCGTCCACCATTCGGACCCCGCGCTCCAGGGTGGCGAGGGGCACCCCGGCGCGCAGTGCCCGTCGCAGGGACTCGTCGCCGCGCTGCAGCACAACCTCCTCAGGGGGCATCAATACCACCTTGCACGTCTTGCCCCACTCCGGCTTGGTGCCTGAAAACGTGCTGGCCGAGGCCAGCACCCACTCGTCCTCTCGGGGCGCGCTCGCCAGCACGCGGTCGAGGTCGGCCCGCTCCAGCCCATACGCAGCGGGCGTGACGGGCCGATTGGCCTGCACGGCCAGCCGCACGTCGGCCACCGTCCCCACCAGCAGCACGGGGAAAACGTACTTGAGCTTCTGGTGACTGTTGGCGGCCGAGACGGAGACGCCAAAGTCGTGGATCTGGGCGTTGGTGGCCTGCGCGACGGCGAGGGAGTAGGCGTGGAATTCGCCGGGGCCATCGCCTTGCTTGGGGATCGGAGTGCCGTAGAGCTGGAACCTGCCGTCTTTCGAGTGCCCTGCATTTGCAGCAAACAGGGTGTGCGCCCACCGCAGGGGCCCCGGCGCGACGAGTGACAGCACGGACGAGTCTTGGGCGTCGCGCACCGCCCGCAGGTTCTGCGAGTAGCTCACGCGCGGGTACCCCGGCCACCGCCGCCGCAGGGCGCTGCTGTTGTCGTCGCGCAGGACCGCGGCGCGCTTCACCTGCTCGGTGGTGACGATGCGCTGCAGGGCGCGCACGTCGCGGAGGCCCTGCCCGCCCGCGGCGTCGTGGTGCCCGCGGCACACGGCCAGCAGCAGCGCGGCGAGGGCGCCCCGGGTGTCCAGGGCGCGGCGCTGGGTGTGGTAGGTCTGGCGCACCCCCTGGCCGTCGTCGGCCTCGATCGCCAGGACCTCGCCCTGGGGCGGCGCGCCGGTCCGCACCGCGACCGCCAGTGGCGCGCCGCCAGCGCGCTTCTGCAGGAGCAGCGTCGTGCGCGACCGGCCCAGGCCGCCCTCCGTGATGCTGTGCAGCTTCTTGCGCTTGGGGTTGGGGAAGAAGGTCGCCCTGCCGGCGGGGTCGCGCGCGCCGTCGGCCACGTCGTCGGTGACGGGGATGCGCCTTGCCCCCCAGGGGAACACGCTGGGGGGGGTGGCGGCGCGGGCGGCGTCGGCGCGCTCGGTGGCGCGGTCGGCGGCGAGCTGGGTGGCGCGCTGGGTGTCGCGCTCGGCGGGCCCGGCATTGGCGCTGGCGGCGGCGGCGTCGGCGCTGGCGGCGGCGGCGACGGCGGCGGCGGCGGCGGCGCCGAGCTCTTCAGTGCGCGCGGCGTGGCGTTGGGCGGCGCTGGCGGCGGCGCTGGCGGCGGCGCTGGCGGCGGCCTCCACCTGGCGGCGGAAGTCGGCCGCGACGCGCTGCAGCGCCTCCCCGGTGGGGAACGCCCCCGCCCCGTCGAGGGGCGGCGCGGCGCCCGGTGGGGTGGCCCAGTCCGCCCACGCAGTCGCCCCGTCGTCGCCCGCGAGCCCCCAGGCGCCGTCAACCCCACCCCCGCCCGCCTCGCCCGCGCCCCCATCCTCGTTGGGCTCTGCGTCGTGTTTGGCGGCCTGTTGTTCCTCGCCCCCAAAGTCGCCGCGCGCAAAGCGCCTCGCCACGTCGAGCTGGGCGCGGCTCACCAGGTTCTGGCCACGGATGCCGTGCATGAACGTTAGGATGGCGTGCGGCGTACGGTCCGTGTACACCCAGCGGCCCTTCCCCTGGCCGTCGAGCTGGAACCGCTTCACGACACGGGCCTCGCCGGCCGCGGTGTTGGCCACGCACGTCACGCCGCGCATGGGGGTGGTCCCCGGGTGCTCGCATGGGTTGTCGCGCCGGCGCCCCGACCGGCGGGCTTGGCGCCGCAGGCAGTCCGCCACAGCTGCAATGCACACCTGGGTCGCCTCGCGCACTGTGCTCAGCTCCGGCGCCGGCACAGCCGCCGCCGCCGGCGACGACCACAACCACGGTCGGAACGAGGCCTCGTAGGCGGGCTCCAGTCCGACGAGGTAGGCGCGGGTTTCCCGTACCACACCCATCCCCGGGGGGGGCGGCGCCAGCGCGATTCCGCTCGCTGGCACCGCCTGTGCCAGGATGGCGGCATTCAAACGCTGGGCGAGGTTTGACAAGCGGGCTAGGACCACACCCCGCAGCGCGGTGCCGATCGCATCTGCAAGCTCGGTCGAGGTCGGTTGGGGGACCGACTGCGCCGCCGCTTTGGCCCGCTGGTCAACTTGGTCGGCGGCGGCCGCAGCCCTGCGCGCGGCGTCGAGCTCGGTTTGGGCCGTTGCCGCAGTCGCGTCTGCCGCGTTCGCCTCTTCTCTCGCAATGGTGACCAGCATGGCTGCGCCCCCCCCGGTCGCCGCCCGGGTCTCCACCCTCTCCGCGAGCTCGGCGGCATCGACTGCCGTATTGGCGGCCGCCACGGCATTGTTCGCCTCGAGCAGCGCGGCCTCGGCCGTTTGGACAGCGGTGCCGGCCGCGAGCCAGGCGTCGTTCGCGGCCACCGCCTCCGCCGGGGCGGTGAGCCACGCCGCATCGGCGCATGCGGCCGCGACGCCCGGGATGGTGCGATGCGACTCCCGCACCGCCGCGACTGTGGCGCCTTCGGCCGCCGCGGGCGCGCCCGCGGCGGCCGGGGCGGCCGGGGCGGCCGGGGCGGCGGAGGCTCGCAGTGCTGCTTCCAATGCGGCCATTCGATCCACCCCTGCGGGGGCGGCGACGGGCTCTTCGCGGCGTGGGGCCGGGCACGACGCACAGTACGGCTTGCGCCGCCACGTGACGCGCTCGTTGGTCTTGGCGTCCACCACCACACCGTCTTGCACCGTATACCTGGTCGGGTCCAACCCAAGCGCCAGTGGGCTACGAAAGCCGTAGCACGACGCCTGGTACCAAGCGAGCAGTAACTTGGCCCGCACGCCGCTCAGCGCCCTGTGCACATGGCCGAGCATCTCCTCGGGCTTGAAGAGCCCGCGCGCCGGCAACTGCAGCGCGCGCAGGTTGCGCTTCATGTAGTTGATGACCATCTCCATCGGGTCCGCGGAGGGCATGTTGGACGGAATGAAGACGGCCCCGCCCATCTCGCAGCCTGAGGTGATGTAGTTGTGCAGGAAGCCCGCCTTGGACCCGACCACAACCTCGCCGGCGTGGGTCGAGGCATTGTCGAGGCCGAACCGTGTGTCGGAAAGGACGCGCTTGCCAAAGAAGGCGTGCACACACAGGCCGATGAAGCGCACAAAGCGCAGAAAGTCGGCCGAGTCGCCCAGAAAGTCCAGCTTGGCGCCGCCGCGGTAGGTGCGCTGGCCGAAAAAGTGCCGGGGCAGCCCCACGCGGCCGCGGTCGAGGAGATGCTGCGCGCGGCGTGTCAGCTCGGCGTCGGAAGCGGCCTCGTAGGGTGACTGCAGCATGCCGTCGCCGTCGGTGGCGCGGCTCTCCACGCCATGCGTAAACAGAAAGTTGCACACGAGCTCTCGGTCGGACTTGGACCTGAACACTGGCGCCCCCGGTGGGGTGTGTGCCAACCCTTTGCCCAGGACGCCCTTGACGGCTTCATCGGACCGGGCCACCGGAGGCGTCTGCTCGTCCTCCTCTGCGTGAAGCAGCGGCAGGGCGTCGCGCCGGCGCTGCGGCGGTTTGGTGCACCAGGACACGAAGCGGCGTGGCAGGCCGTCCAGCACGGACACCGGGTAGGGCGGCAGCCCTGGCCGGGCCCCGTCGTCTGCTTCACCCAGGCTTAGCCCATAGTCACCCCCCATCGCCGTGGCCGATCGATAGGCCTCCTCGCGCTCCGCTTCGAGGCGTGCGTGCGACCCCTGTGCCTCCCGCGCGAGCTTGGCACCGGCGGTTGCCAGGTTTGCCGCGCTGTGCGCCGTCCGCTGTGCCGCGGCGGCCGCCACCTTGGCCCGATCGAATGCGTCCGAGGCTGCCGACACGACCGGCTGCTGCCGCGCCCGGGTTGATGTGGCGGCGGCGAGGGCTCGATTCGCGGCATCCCAGGCGGCCTGGTTGCCGGCCTGGTTGCCGGCCTGGTTGCCGGCCTGGTTGCCGGCCGCTTGAAGCCGCGCCACGGCCTCGGTGGCCAGGCGCTCCGACAACGCGTGCTCCCGCTGCTCGCGCTGCGCGCGCTTGTGCTCCGCCTCGGCCGACGCCTCGGCCGCCGCCGCCGTCGCCGCCGCCGCCGCTGCAGTTGCCGCCGTCACCGCCTGCACGAGCGCCTCCGATTCCAGCCGCGCTGCGGCTGCGGCGGCCTTGACGTTGGCCAACTCCGCGCTCGGTGGACCCTCTCGGTCACGCCCCCGGATCGGGTTCAACCCGGCCGCGCGTGTGGCGCCCTCCGCCACCGCCGTGGCCGCGGCAGACGCCGCCGCCGCCGCCGCCACCGCCACCGGCGAGGGCGCCACCAGGGCATTGCCGTAGTCGTTCGAGGGGTCGAACAGTAACCCGGCGCACACCAAGACGTTGATCTGCTGCGTGTGACCCTTGGTCTGTTCAATGTACACGGGGTCGGTGTCAAACCCCCACCCAAACCCAGCACCGAGTGGGGCCATCTGCACATTGGTCTCGTCCATGAAGAGCAGGTTGTCGCCATGCATCGTGGGGAGCTCGACCTGCCGCGGCGGAGTGGCGGCCGCCGCCGCCGCCGCCGCCGCCGCCCCGGTGGCCGGGTCGCAGTCACGTGCCTGGGCGCGCCGGAACTCGCAGACCTCTTGCTCGCGCGCGGGGCCGTACTTTTTGCCCGGGTCGGTGGCGCGCGCCGCGCGCCGGGTGAGCCCGAGCTTGGCCAGCGCCTTCCAGTACGCCGACACGTGCAGCTTCGCGGGGAAGCCGGGCAGAATCTCAGCCGCGGCGACGACCATCTCCTTGATGGTCAGATGCGGCATGCTCATCGCCACCTGCAATAGCACCACGCGGTGGTCGTACAGGAGAGCGGTGCTGCCCCTGCGCCAGCCGCCGCGAGGCAGCGCCAGTGGCAGCGTCTCTCCGTCACTGGACCGCTCCGCGTAGCGCCGCACCGTGACTCGGTTGACGTGTAGGTTGCTGGCAATCTCGGCATGCGAGAGCGCGCCCCCTTGCAGGTCGAGTTGCACCCGCTCGCGGATCTCGCGGCCATAGGCGCGGCCGCCGCGCCCGATGTGGAGCATCCCCGTGTGGAGTTCGTCTCGGGTCGTCTGTGTGACGGTGGGGCGTGGCACCTTTTCGCGACTCGCAGGTCCAGCGATCAGCATGGCCTCGGCGGAGGCCGACGCGGGTAGAACTACTCCGCGCTGCGAAAAAAAAACTGCGTGTCAAGAGGTTGACCGAGGTGTGGCCAAGGTGTTCGAGGTGTGTTGTGACCGCCATGGCGACGAGCTCGCCTGCATGAACATCCTCCGATGCATGGCCAATGGACTCGCCCCGCGGCCCTCTCAATCTGCTCATCTCCGCCCACTGGGTGGCAAAGGACCGAAGCGCTCATGGACACTTGACCGATTCATAGTTTCTAATAACGGTACGGGCATTCAAACCCGAGTACCGGACTATTCCAATACATTGGAATAGTTTACGGACAGACCGTTACTCCGCTGCGGTCGATGGGTGTGTTGAGCTCGCTGCGCTCTGGGCTCGGTCGCTACGGGTGCTTGTGTTGAGCTCGCTGCGCTCTAGACTTTGCTGCGGTCGCTGCGGCTGCGTGTGCTGAGCTCGCTGCGCTCTGGACTCGGTCACTGCGGCTGCATGTGCTGTGTGCCCGACCAGTCCGAGGTGTGTCGTGACCGAGGTGTGTCGTGACCGAGGTGTGTCGTGACTGAGGTGTGTCGTGACCGAGGTGTGTCGTGACCAAGGTGTGTCGTGACCGAGGTGTGTTGTGACCGAGGTGTGTCCTGACCGAGGTGTGTCGTGACCGAGGTGTGTCGTGACCGAGGTGTGTCCGAGGTGTGTCCGAGGTGTGTCCGAGGTGTGTGACCGAGGTGTGTCCGAGGTGTCCAAGGGGTCGAGGTGGGTCGTGACCGAGGTGTGTCCGAGGTGGGTCGTGACCGAGGTGTGTCCGAGGTGTCCAAGTGGTCGAGGTGGGTCGTGACCGAGGTGTGGCCGATGTGCCCGAGGTGTATCGTGACCGAGGTGTGCCACGTCCGATGTGTGCCACATCCGAGGTGTGCCACGACCGAGGTGTGCTACGTCCGAGGTGTGCTACGTCCGAGGTGTGCCACGCCCGAGGTGTGCCACGCCCGAGGTGCGCCACGTCCGAGGTGTGCCACGCCCGAGGTGTGCCACGCCCGAGGTGTGCCACCCCATCCACTGTGAGGCGGGTCAGCTGTGCACGCTCTCCGCGACTGACGCGGACTCGCATGTTGCATGTGGACACCACGCGCAGGCGCTCGAGCCCATTGAGCGAGCCGAGATGAGCCTGGGGTTCACGCCGGTGGATGTACAGCTCCTCGAGCTGGACGAGGCCATCGAGTCGGAGCGTGTGCACCGTGTCGCACCGGTGCACGGGTTGACCCCGTCAACCTCGGTCAGGGTGGTGCATTTCACCCGAGTACACCGCCAGTTCCGAGAATGGGGTTATATTCCGCAGCCTGCGCGGCATAATATTGAGCTTCCCTCCTCTGTGCTGTCTCTTCAAGCTTCCGCCTCGTCTTCTCCTTCTCCGCTTCACGATATTGAGTGAGCTCGGCTTGCCTCTGCATGTAAATTGAATCCGCTTTATTGCGTTGTGCCAGCAAGTCTTCCTTGTACAATTGCCGCAAATCTTCGTGCCTCTTCTTGTACACTGGATCCGCCATACTCGCTTCATGTCATTTTATCTCGGCTTCCCGCGTCTGTTTCGCCTTCTCCGCCGTCTTCGCCTCCTCGTCTTTCTTCGTCTCCTCCGCTTTCTTCGCCTCTTCCGCCATCTTTGCCTCCTCGTCTTTCTTCGTATCCTCTGCTTTCTTCGCCTCTTCCGCCATCTTCGCCTTCAACCCCGTCGTGTGCTTTATTTTCAGAAATCTGGAGCGGGTCCGAGCGTCTTCAGGCATCGGTCGTGGTTCCATGTTTGGTGTATGTCAACATTATTTTGCTTCCCGTGCGAGCTTGGGTGAGGGGTATATTGTGTGTCCAGTTTCAACTGGGCATGTCAGACAATTGAACTATTCCCCCAGGCGGTCCGCCCACACATATCCAATGTCAATGTGCACCGAGCTGCTGCTCCCAAGCGGCCCATAGTCTGCGTCGGCTGCAAACTCGCCCTCTCCCCAGTACACCACAGTCGCGGTGGGCACCTCGGCACGTGGGAATGCGCGCCGCAGCAGGTCGGCCACCTCATGCGCCTCGCGCACCTTTGCGGCCATCTCATATGCGCGGCCGGTGTGATTGATGGCGGCGATGCGCACCGCCGGGGTGACGGGGAACTGGCGGACCGCAGACGCGGCGAGCGCACCGAGCATCGCGCCGATCATGGCCTGAAGGGGGGGGGGTACGCGGGTTCGAATACGAGAGCTGGTAGTGCCCGGGGGGGTGGCAAATTGACCCCCACCCCCTGCACCCCCCGCCACCCCCGTCGGCGCACCACCTTGGACGACTTGTCCATGTCTGACTCTACCCAGGTCGCATCGAGGCAGCGCACCCCTGGCTACTTGTATACGCCCGACTGGCGTCGTCCAGTCGGTCAACCAAGAACCCACGGGGAGGGGTGTCAGATCGCACAACCCGAGGCCTTCCGCGCCGACGGCGCTGCCACTGCACAGATGATGGCGACCGGGGAGGCCATTTAACAGTTGCTTGCAAATGCACCCCCCCGCGTCGAGAGCTCACCGCCATCGCCCAATCGGGTGCACTCCAAGCGCCGCCGGGAGCACTGGTCCACCGAGGAGGACACGTTGCTCCGACTCGCCGTTGCCCGGCGCTCGTGTGACTGGAAGTCGATTGCGGTCGACATGGCGCGGTTCGGGCGGACCAACAAGCAGTGCCGCGCCCGTTGGAACACCCGCGCTGTACATGGCATCACAGACCGACACAGATGGAGCGTCGAGGAAGACACGGCGCTCGTGATGCTGCGCGTCGCGTTCCATTGCAAGGGGGACGTGATCCGAACCACAATGCCCTGGAGGTCGAACATGGACATCAAAAACCGGTTCGCTGTGCACTGCCGCAGCGCCTGGGGGGGCGCGGGGCCAGAGTCGATGGGGGCATGGCAGGGGCCACTGCCGCCCCCCACGCTCGGGGTTCAATTGGCGGTGGTTGCGGCGTGCCTCGCAATGTGCACACCACTCGACTGGGAGTTTGCGTGACGAGGGCGCGTGCGAACAGCGGCGGACAAACGGGGACCCCCCCCCCTCCCCATAGGTGTGCGGGGTGTGCCGTGACCGAGCTGTGGCCCGAGGTGCCCGAGGTGTGCCGTGACCGTTTCTCGGGAGGTGTCCCGAGGTGTGGCCCCCCAAAAGGGTACCCAGCCACGGTCAGCGGGTGCAACGCTGTGCATCGAGTCACCCCGCGGCGTGTGGCCAAATGTGTACGAGGTGTGTCGCGACCGCTTCAGGGGAGAGGTGGCCTAGGAGTCCGAGGTGTGTCGTGACCGCGTCAGGAGCTGTGGCCGAGGCCGCTCCATTCGGTGTGCCGTGGCCAATGTGTGGCCGGTGTGTTGACCGTTGGCGCGACGTGCGTGGCATCACTTGTCGTGCACCGTCCACGATACACCGGTCGAGACCGATCGACGGCGGACAGGACGGACCCGGTGTTGTGCGGGGCATGGATACACCCGAGTGTGCTGAAATTGAGTTTGAATTCTGTGTGGGGTACGGCTGCGTGCCTCGCTCTAGTGGGCGACGTGCTTTGTCGCGACCAGGGTTCTGCCATACAGAAGCGGGGAGCGCGAGGTTGCGCACGTGTGCATGCATGCGCGTCTGGCTCGGCACGTCGAGGCCGGTCGGATGACGGGGCGCGAGCGGTTGCGCGGGGCATTCGCGTGCGCTGTCACTGAGGACGCAGTTGACCGTGCCACGGCCTGTAGAGCATAATTAGCCTTCGGACACCACCCACCTCGGACGCGAGGTGGGGCTCGACCGGGCGCTGGTCGGGGTGCACGTCCGGGTGCTGCGGCGTGCCACAACTGCGAGGCGGTGCCGTCTACCCATCAGGTGTGTGCGCAGCTGTCCGAGCAGGAGCGCGCGGCCTTCGCCTGGCTCCTCATGGCCCATTGGAGGGGCGCATTGCAGACCAGTGCGATCGCCACGGTGACGCACATGGCCAACGTGGCCACGGCGACGAGTGCCGACGTCGAGCGCGGTGGCGGTGGCCCGGGCGCCGCGCCGTGCCGCTCGGCGTCCTCCAAGGTGCGCATCGCGGCGGTGATGCCGGCCACCGCGGCCGCGGCTGTGGTGTACCCCCACACGTCATCGCTATATGCGGACATGTCGCCGACAAACACATTGCCAAGGCCGTGCACTCGACCGGCCGTCGCGGCCCCGCGCAAGCCGCCGCCGAGGTGGTGCGAGCCCAATGTGAAGGCGGCCGAGACGACCGGCAGCATCAGGTCCGACCCATACCGCGCGCGCAGCTCCGCAAAGATGGCACGCGCGGCCTCCTCCATGACCGCAGGGGCGGCCGGAGCGAGCGAGCCGGACACCCGGTCAGTGGCCGGGTCCTGCAGCGTCACATTGCCGCGCTCGGTGGCATTCATGCTGATGACCCACGCCGCGAGCAGCACCGGGCTCGGCCGACCTTCGGCCGCGTTGGCGGCGCAGATGGTAAACTCCGCCTGCGGGCGGGTGCGCCCCGCCAAGTGCAGGTTGCCCGTCCGCAGGTCATCGGCGCAGTCGGCCATCGACACCAGCGACGGCTCCAACAGCACAGGGGCCGGCGGGAGCACCGTCTGCTCCCACAGACCACCCAACTCGGTCCGCCCCAGTGTGCGCATCAGCACCTCCGCTGTGCCAAACACTCCGCCGGCGAGGACCACACCCCGGCGGGCGCACACGCGGCCTCCGCCCGGCGTGCGGACGGACACCGCGCGGCCGTGTGCGAGTTCCAGCCGCTCTCCGCGGGTGCCATGCAGCACCCAGTCGCTGCTGCCCAGATCCAGCTGCAGCAGGTCCGAGTACATGGTCACCTTTCGGATGCCGTCCGTCCGCCCCCGTGCGCGCGTCTCGCCGCCCATCGCCAGGTGCAGACTGTCGGGTTGGCAGCCGGCGCGGGCGTCTGCGCAGTAGGCGTACATCTGTGCGGGAAACACCCCATGGGGCCGCGCTCGTACTTGTAGGTCAGGTTGCGCAGGTCTGCTCCGGCCGCGTCACCGCACTCGGGGGTGTCGCCGACGACCGTCGTGGTGACGCCAGCGCGCGCGAGCCAGGCGGCCGCCCGCCACGCGGCGCCCCCGCCGCCAAGCAGCGCGTCGAGCCGGCCGAGCGGCGGCATCTGGTGCACCGCGCCGTTGTGCATGTTGTTGCCCCCGGCGCCGACGATCTGCTGCCACCCGCCGCGCGTGGCCGTGTTGCGCACGTCGCGTTGCTCGAACCGCCTGAACTGGTTGTAGAGCGTGAGCCGGGCTGGGCTGTCGAGCAGCGCGGCGGTCCGATCCGGCCCGTCGGACAGCACCAGCAAGGAGGCTCCGGCGCGGTGCAGGTAAGCCGCCGCGGACGCTCCGCCGGCCCCGCCGCCGACCACCACAAAGTCGGCGATGCGGTCACAGGCCATGTGCACCGGCGGCGGGTGGGGGCACGCGGGAGTGGGCGGCAGGGGGGGCGACGGCACAGGGGGTGACGGCACGGGCGGCGACGGCACGAGCGGCGACGGCACTACTGGCGACAGCGGCGACGGTGCGGGCAGTGACGGCAACGGGGTAGGTGGCGATGCCGCTGGCGGTGGCGCGGATGGAGAGGGGGCGGGCGCAGGCGGAGAGGGCGCGGGCGCGGCTGGGGATGGCGCGGGTGGTGGCGACGGCGGCGAAGGGGCGGGCGGCGGCGATGACGGGGCGGGTGGCGGCGATGACGGGGCGGGTGGCGGGGACGGGGCTGGCGGCGGCTCCACCGAAATCTGGATGGCAAAGTACTGGATGGTGTCCATCCCGGGTGCCATGGCACCCTCGACCGTGTATGTGCCCGGCACCGGATCACCCGACTCTGCCACCGGGGCCGCCCAGAAGAGCTCAGTTGCCGAGGGTGTCCCGTGCCGAAAGATGTGTGGACATGAGCCGACTTCGGTTCCCGAGCCTGACAACCGCCCCGCCGCGGTGGTATAAAACCACTCCATTTGTGGGATTGGCAGCGCCCAGCGCCCGTTGCCAACCGACACGGCCTCGCCCGGTACTGTCACCCGGCGGTAGCCGGCACCCGCCATGCCACGGTCCGAGTTCCGGTCGGTCACAAGCACGCCGCAGCCGCCTTCGGAGTAGCCACTGCCCACCCAGTTCTGCGGATGTGCGGCAACCGCCACGGCGCCGAGGAGGAGGAGGAGCGTGCGCATGCCTCTCTTCACACCAGCCCCCCCAAAAAATGGCAAGAGTGCCAGGTTGTTCGGACCCCACCACCAGATGAATATGAGCGAGTCCAATGTCCCGCTGCGCTCTGGACTCGGTCGAGATTGAGCTCGCTGCGCTCGCCCTCGCTCGCGCTCGGCTCGCTGCGGTCGGCGCTCCCTACGCCCCCCCCCTCTACTGCCTCACTCCCATCTCAACCCCTGAACCCGATGTTCACGTGAAAAAAAATGATTAACTCTCAAAGCAACCCAGATTTCTCTAAAGTTCGCGCCGCGCCGCCGCTCCGCCGCCGCGCCGCCGCGCCGCCGCGCCGCCGCTCCGCCGCCGCTCCGCCGCCGCTCCGCTGCCGCTCCGCCGCCTCCGCGCCGCCGCGCCGCCGCTTTGGTGCGGTCCAGACCAGCAGTCGGCCTGTCCACCGCGCGCATTGTTGCGACTCCCACCCCTCCCGCCCTCTCCTCTCGCGCAGTCCCCATTCAACACGAGCGCCATGGACGCACCGGGGGAAGGCGCTGCACCGGGCCGCCGCCGCGCCGCCGGCACAGGGTGAGTGCGACTGCACTGGTCCCGCCACCCCGTCCGTTGGCTCGCACACGCCGCGCCGCGCCGCGGAGGACGGGCGCCGGGGCAAGCGCGCGCTGGTCCCAGGCGAGCGTTTGCCCGAGCCATTGCCGCGGGGGTTGGCGTGTGCACACACATGGAAAACAATGTGACCCCGTTTGTGACCCAATGACCGGCAATGCACGGACGCGTGCATGTGCGTTGCGTTCGGTGTCGAGTTTGCGTGTGCTGAGCCCCCCCGTCAAAGAAGCCGTCGCCTGACGGGCTGACGCCGCCGACCATCGCACCGCCGCCCGCCCTGCTCAGGAAGAACTGGGCCGCTCCGACCGGCAGCCAGTCGCTCCTCATGCGGCTCGGAAGGGACGAAGTGGATGTGCTGGTCGGGTACCTTGGACCACGCGCCATCTTGGCGCTGCGCGGCGCCGCGGAGCTCGCCAGCGACTAGGCGCTGAAGGGCTACCTGTCGGCACCCGCCGAGGTCGCCGCCTGGGTCCTGGACCAGGCGACTCCGGCAAGGCCCTTTCGCGACGCATGCCTCATCGCCGTGCAGGAGGGCCGGCTGGATCGCCTGCGCATGGCCATGCGCCATGGCTTCAGGTTCGATTACAGCGACTGCCTCTCGGCCGCGGCGCTGAACACCAACCTCGACGTGCTCCACTGGATCCTTGAGTTGGAGGTTGACCCCAATTGGCTCTGGTGCCCCTTCCCCGCCCCGGCCCGGATGGGCACCCGCGACGGCGCGATGAGACTCGCCATGGCCGGCGCTGCCCAGAGCGGCCGCCTCCAGGCGATGCGGCTGATCTACGCGCAGTGCCCCGAGCTCTCCCGTGACGACGCCGAAGCGGCCGGGCGCGGCGAACACCTCGAGGCCCTGCAGTGGATGCACGCCCATGGCCTCGTGCTCGACGCGGGCATCTGCGCCGACGCCGCCTACTCGGGGGCCCTCGCCGCGCTGCAGTGGCTGCACCAGGTCGGCTGCCCATGGGACCAGCGCACCTGCGCGGCCGCCGCCGGGCGGGGCGACCTGCCCCTCCTCGAGTGGCTCCGCGACCCGGAGCGCGCGCCCCCCTGCCCGTGGGACAGCGAGTCCTCGTGCCCCGGGGCCCCGCGCGAATCAGAGGCCTGCCAACGCGCCGCTGTGCATGGGCACACCAAGGTGCTCCAGTGGCTCCGCTCCGCCCACCACCCGACCCCGTGCCCATGGGACGACGACCTCGTCACCCACACGCTGTTGGACCACGCCCGCAGAGGCCTGGAGTTGTCGCACCCCTTCGACTTTGCGGTGCTGGGCTGGATGCGCGGCCAGGTCGAGTCGCCCAACGCCCTCTTCTGGCTCAACACGTTGGGTGGCCGGTATGAAGAGCGGTATGAAGAGGCTTCTCGCGGCTACGGCGAGTGAGCGGGTGGGGTGGATGGGGGGGGGGGCATACCGCCCCAGACGCACGCACGGGTGGGAGGCGGGCAGAGGGATGCACGGCCCCCAAAGACTGCACCGGCAGGCGCGCAACGCGGCGATTGGGTGTCGGTGGGCCCAGACGTGGCGCGTGCGGGGGTGCGGGTGCAACCGGGCGTGTGCGCGCACAGCCAGGGGTGCGCGCGACCAGGGGCACGGGTGCGCGCGCGGCCAGGGGTGTGGGTGCAACCAAGCGTGTGCACGCACGGCCAGGGTGGCGCGCTCCCAGCTTGTTTCTGTTCACATCGCCAGTTCAGCTGTGAATATACGTTTCCAATACGTTGGAATAGTTTACGGGCAGACCGGTATTAACGGGCGGGGGTGGTGTGAGCAGCCGTCAACTCAAAGCGCCGCGACACCGACTTGCGTGGCAACGGAGGCGGCTCGGATAGGTGCTCTTGCGTGCTCGTCGCCCACTGATAGAACATACGCAGGGGCTCCCCGGGTTTTATATTTCGCGTGGCGATGATAGGGACCGACCCCCACGACCAGTTGGCTTGCTCGCCCACGCCGCTGCCGGATCGAAATTGAGAGTGATCCGGCTCGCAGTTGCAATGGATGGCACGATACGCCGAGCTGCGACGGGAAGCGTGGAAGCATGAGTTGATCAGAGCGCCCCCACGGGTTTAGGGATTCGGGTTAACCCGCAACTCGCTAATGTAGTGCGTGAGCACCTCGTCGCGATTTACCGCCTGGGTGCATATGAGCTTGAGCCCGCTATAGCCATCGTCCACCGCCACAACCCGCTCCCCCGCCTCGGGTTGATGAGACGCCGCAATCCCGAACTTGTACATGGCATCGAGTCGAGACGCTTTTTCATCGGCGGATGGGACATAACACAAGGACAACCCGGAGGGAGACGCAGCACGGTCGCTATTTGTGTGCACACCACAAATAATTGTTGGACTCGGCGCATGGCTGTGTTCAAGTCGCGGACGCATAGACGCCCCGCAGCCATTCTCTGCGTTATTACGATTCGCCAGGCGTGCGAGTTTCCCTTTTCGCCAAATATCCTCGTCCATTGGAGAGGAGACGTGTTTTGGTCGAAAGGGGTCCACGTCGAGTCCAGCAGCCATACAATGCAGGATGCACACGCAGGCGAGCTCATCGCCATGGCGGTCCGTCCCCTTGTCCGAAAATGGTAGCATCGCACAGCACGGCGCCGGCCCACCGGACTCACTCGGACAGACCGTTAACTAGCAGTCGGCCAGGGAGCGGATGGCCGCTTTGTGCCGGCGTGGCAGTGTTGTGCTCAAGCTCAACCTTCAGCACAGCCTCCAGCGCGTAGGCGTGCTCCTCGGAAACAATGTCGCAACTGAGTAGGAGTTCGGCGCGGTGCGGGGTGGTCGCCCAGATCATAGCGAGGGCAGCCTTCAGCGCGGTGTGGCCCTTGCCAGGTGACGCACATCCCGACGCCGTCTGTGGATATGCGCATCAGCTCCCAGTGGTCGCGGTTCTTGCCCTTGAAGTGCTTGATATCGAGGAGGGCGAGAACGAGCTGCGACTTGCGGGCCCTGTGCGCCAAGAGGGCCTCGAGTCACACCAAGCGCCTCGACCCAGCGCACATTGGCCAGCACCAGAAAGGCCGTCGCCCGGGGCCGCGGCATTCACTCGACCGAAATGACCTCGCCGGACTCGCGGCACTTGCGGTCCGCGGTGACGTCGCATCCATGGATGCGACGCCCCTCGTAGCCGGTCGCCTGTGCATACTTGGACTTGCAGACTTTGGCCATGGCCGGCGTTTCCATCAAGACCTTGTCCCACCCTAACCCGAGGGGGTCGCCGCAAAACCTCCCCACAGGTAGGATGTCCTCGTGCCGGATGCCACGCGCGGCATATTCCGGGTACACGGGCTCCTCGTCACCGTCCCGCTTGGCGCGGCATCGGGACCCGACATAGCATTTGCCACCGCCGCAAAAGGCCACCCCATTCCCCTGCGGCCGCGCGCAGCACTCGGCGGACACCGCACACGGCTGGCCCTGGGCGACGCATGGCGGTGGCAACGGGGGGCCATCCACCCCATCCGCCGGTTCAGCCATTGGGTTGACCGCTACGTCTTCAACCATTGGGTTGACCGCTACGTCTTCAACCATTGGGTTGACCCCTACCCCCAACCCAACGTTGTGGCAAACCCCCATCTTGTAGATTCGATTGGTCGTATCTTCAAAGCACGGGTACAGCGGTGTGTTTCTCTGATGGGTCCAACCGGCGCCGCGGCTGGTGCAATCCTTATCGATGAAGTCGCGCATGGCCAACCCGGAAGGCCCGCTGAAGCCGTCGGGGTAGCATGCCGACCAGGCCATCGCGACACCAGTTGCCGAGCTGTTGATCGATGTGACGTCCACTGGCATGACCACCGCTCCCAGTGGCGCTCCTGAGATCGGTGGGGTTGACCCGTACCCCTCCTCGAGCGCACCTATCCTCCGCACTAGGTTCGTCACGTCGTCCTGATTCGCCTTGACCGCCAGCTGCTGGAAGAGCCCGGTGGCGGCGGCGCCCCCCGCGGCCGCCTTGCCGACCGCCGCGGAGAGCGTCGCCACTTGGGCCTGGTCCGCCTTGCCTTGCACAGCGAGAACGAGCCCAGTCGCGAGGGCGCCCCCCGCGGCCTCCCTGCCGACCAAGGTGACGAGTCCGCCCAACGCGGCACCTGTGGCGTCCACCCACTGGAAGAGGCCGGTGGCGGGGCCGCTCCCGGCGGCTGCGCCCACGCGTGTAGAGAGTGCATCGAACACGCCCTGTTCCACCTTGCTCGCCACAAGACTCAGGTCGGCGCCTTGGACCGGAGCGCGCTCCAGCGACGCCACCCGATCCTCGAGCCCAGTCACCTGCGTCGCCTTGACCGCCAGCTGCTGGAAGAGCCCGGTGGCGGCGGCGCCCCCCGCGGCCGCCTTGCCGACCGCCGCGGAGAGCGTCGCCACTTGGGCCTGGTCCGCCTTGCCTTGCACGGCCAGGAAGATGCCGGTCGCAGAGGTGTCTTCCGCGGCCGCCCTGCCGACTGCCGCGGAGAGCGTCGCCACCCCGGCCTGGTCCGCCTTGCCTTGCATGGCCAGGAAGAGGCCGGTCGCGGGGGTGTCTCCCGCGGCCGCCCTGCCGACCAACGTGACGAGTCCGCCCAACGCGGCGCGGCACCTGTGGCGTCCACCCGCTGGAAGAGGCCGGTGGCGGGGCCGCTCCCGGCGGTTGCGCCCACGCGTGCAGCGAGTGCATCGAACGCGCCCTGTTCTACCTTGCTCTCCCAGAGACTCGCATCGGGTTCACGGACCAGGGCGCGCTCCAGCGACGTTACCCGGGCCTCGAGTCCGCTCACCTGCGTCGCCTTGGCCGCCAGCTGCTGGAAGAGCCCGGTGGCGGCGGCGCCCCCCGCGGCCGCCTTGCCCACTGCCGCGGAGAGCTTCGCCACACCGACCTGGTCCGCCTTGCCTTGCATGGCCAGGAAGAGACCGGTCGCGGCGGTGCTGCCCGCGGCCGCCCTGCCGCCCGACGCGACGAGCCCCCCCAGCGCGGCGCTTGTGACGTCCACTTGCTGGAAGAGGCCGGTGGCGGCGGCGCCCCCCGCGGCCGCCTTGCCGACTGCCGTGCCGAGTCCGCCCAGCTCGGTTCGGGTGACTTCCACCTGCTGGAAGAGGCCCGTCGCGGCGGCGCCCCCCGTGGCCGCCCTGCCGACCGTAGTGGCAAGTCCACCCACCTGCTGAAAGAGGCCCGTTGCGGTGGCGGCCCCCGCCGCCTTGCCGACACTCGCCTGGAGCATGGCAAGGTCGGACGACGTCGCGTAGCTGCTCTCGAGTGGGCATTGGACGTTGACCGCACATTCCCCAGCCGTCGCTGTGGACTCGAACTGCTCCATGAACGCTGTGAGCCTTGCCACTTTGGTGAAGAGGCCCGTCGCGGCGGCGCCTCCGTCAGCCGCCCGGCCGACCGCCTCGGAGAGGGTCGTCACCTGCCCGACGAGGCCCGTCGCGGCGGCGCCCCCGGCAGCCGCCCGGCCGACCGCCTCGGAGAGGGTCGTCACCCCGGCCTGGTCCGCCTTGCCCTGCATGTCAAGGAAGAGCCCCGTCGCGGCGGCACCTCCGTCAGCCGCCCGGCTGACCGCCTCGGAGAGGGTCGTCACCTGCCCGAAGAGGCCCGTCGCGGCGGCGCCCCCGGCAGTCGCCCGGCCGAGCGCCTCGGAGAGGGTCGTCACCTGCCCGACGAGGCCCGTCGCGGCGGCGCCCCCGGCAGCCGCCCGACCGACCGCCTCGGAGAGGGTCGTCACCCCGGCCTGGTCCGCCTTGCCTTGCACGTCAAGGAAGTGACCCGTCGCCGCGGTGCCACCCGCCCTGGCGGCCGCCCTTGCACCGACGCTCGTCTGGAGCGCGGCAAGGTCGGACGACTTCGCGTATCTGCCGTCCAGTGGGCACGACAGGTTGACCCCGCATAGCTGCGTGTCGTCGAACCCACCCTTGGCGTAACTGGACAGGTGTGTATCGAACTCTTTGCGCAGCTTCTCTCCTTCGCTGCTCTGGAACACCTTGTACTCGGTCTCATGGGCCGCAAACTTGGTTTCGATGCTGGACACCTCGCGTTGCAGATCCGAGGTCCCGGCGCCCATGGGGGGAGGTCGGGTTGATGCATACGCCACAAAAAATCGCACCGGTGGTGGGTGCTGGGTCAGGCCCCCCCGGGTTTACCCGGGAGTCGCGGTTCAGGTCGACACGGTCGTCTCCCACCAATGACACAGCCCCGCGGTCGCCGCCTTTGGTGGGACCGGGGCGGGGACAAGGGCGGTCCGCATCGCCGCCCGGGCCACGCCGAGACCCAGCGCCTTGCGCGCCACCTCGGCGCGCACCGGCTGGTCAGCCGCCTCGACCGACGGCGCGGGCACGTTGCCGAACGCGTCCGGCCGCCAGTTCCACAGGAGCTGAGAGCTAAGCGCGCTGTAGAAAAGGGCGGCGAACAGGCGCTGCGAGGCCGAGCGCTCGGCAACGTTGAGCTGGAGGCGCGCGACGTGGCACGTGGCCAGCCCGGCGTGGCGGGCGGCGTACAGCACCCACGGGTCGCCGAGGGCCACGAGCCGCTTCAGCAGGAAGGGAGTGGGCGGCGCGTCGGTGCCCACCGCCGCCAGCGGGCCGATCGCCACCAGGACCACGCGGTCGATGGTGCGCATGGCGCGGTCCGTGTAGCCGCTGTGGGTGCCGCGGCGCTTGGCGCGGCCCTCGACTTGCACAATCTTGCTTACGTCCCAGGAGGGCGTGTAGATGACGCGGCGCGCCCCGCGGCCGGCCTGCAGGGACTCGTCCGTCGCCCAGAACGAGTGGCCCACGCCAAACGTCTCGCGGTTAGCCACCAGCACCACCGACTGCGCCGTGGCCCGGTCAAACGCAGTCTTGGCCGCCTCCACCGCCGCGGCCCCGTCGCCGGGGGCCAGTTGCAGGACCGTGAACTGGTCCATCTCGGGCCGCCCGCGCAGCGTCGCCGCAAACTTCTCACAGGCGGCGTTGCCATCGAGCATCACCAGCGTCTTTTTCACATCGGCGGCCAGCAACCCGACCACCGCCCGGGCGAAGAGGGCGCCCATGCCATGGGAGTGGCTGTCGATGTCCTCGCGTGTCCAGGCGCCACGGCGCCCGGTGATGGTCAACTTGCGCTCGGTGGGGACAAGCAGCACCGCTGGGTCGGGCGACGACCACGCGGCGTAGCGCGAGCGGTTCCGGTCCACCGAGTAGACAAACAGGCTCAACCCGAGGAAGCGCCCCAAGGCCACCGGGCGGGGGGGGCGCGCGTCGGGCGGCAGGTCGCACCCCACACGCGCCGCCCGCGACGGGGCGGGCAGTGCCAACGCCGACCGGGCGCCGCCGGCGTCGGCGGCGCAGGCCGACGTGGCCCCCGCGCGCGTGGGCTGCAGGAGCTCGTCGGCGTGGAACTGGTCGGTGTAGTTGCGCGGCGTGAACCAGCCCAGGAGCCGCGCGAGCTGCGCCGGCACGCCGGTTGGCGGCGTGGCCGTCATCCCCACCAACAGAAAGCGTTCGTCGTATGGCAGCTTCACGCGCCGGTCCAGCACCTTGTTCAAGTGGACGATGGAGGCCACCTCGCTGGGTTCGCACAGCTCGTGGACCTCGTCCACGATGACCAGGAGCTCGGAAAAATCCGCCCCGCGCGCATCCTGGAAGAAGGCGCCCAGTTGCACAAACGTCATGATGGCCACCGGCTTGGCCCCCTGTTGCACGCCGACCGAGATGTGGCTGGCTGGCCGCGCCCAGCTGACGAGCCCCTGGCCCAGGCCCACCCCGGCTGCGGGCAACCGCCCGAGGCCCCGCAGGTAGACTTGGGCGGTCGATATCTTGTTGAACTGATCGCGCAGCTGCGTCTCGTCGCGCACAGCGAGGATGATGCGCTGGACGGGCGGCGCCACGCCGTCGCCCGTCTGACCGGCGAGGTGCCGCGCGAGGAAGAATTGCACATAGTTGGCGCACAGGAACGACTTGCCGGTGCCGGTGGGCGCCAGGACGAGCAACTCGCGCCGCCGCGCCAGGGGCAGCAGGGTCGCCACCTGCCAGCGGTCCAAGGCGGCCCCAGGGGCTGTGGCGCCCGCTTCGTCCGCGTCCACGCCGCGCACCGTCGCGGCGATGTAACGCTGGAGCAGACGACTCGAGCGGTAGGGGTCGGCCCAGACCGGGTTGGTGCGAGGCGGCAGGTCCACCCGGACAGGCCGCAGCGCGCCGACCGCCACTGCCGCACGGCGCGCCCGCCCCGCCGTGCCGATCCCACGCGCAGGCTGCGTCGGACGCGCAACCCCCCGCGCGCCCCCGGCGACCGCGAGGGCCGGGTCGCCCGGTTGTAACACTACCCCCATTCCGCACAGAGAGTCGAGAAGGGCAACCGAGTGCCTACCAGTGGGGCAAGACAAAATACCGAACGATACCACACGCCGGCGGCTACGTTCGGTTTGCGGTGGGGGCGCGTCTGACTGTGTGTGTGGGGGTCGCCTCTGGGTCCCCCTTCCCGCGTTGTCTGTGTGGCCCGTCCGGCCGCTGTGCGATCTCGTTTCGCGTTCTTGATCTCGACTCTGCTAGACATGTTTGCCGACTCTGCGGCCTGCGCTCACGCACACGTCGACTCTCGTTCACACGCACACGCACACATCGGCACTCGCAGCCTTTCCAAGTGGAGCACCCCGCCCACGCCGAGGGCCGCCGCTCCAGAGCAACAGGGCCGTGCGGTTGAGTGCAGCCGATGGGTCAGTGCGCGGGCGACCCGTATGTGCAGCGGGCAATGGGGTATTCACCGCGCACAGGGCTGCCGTTTGCACCCTCGCGTCGATGCGACTCATGGCAGTTTCTGAATTTGCAATGAAGGAGTTTACGGACGGGCATATCGGCCACGACACACCTCGGACACCTCGGCCACACCCCACACCTCGGCCACACCCCACACCTCGGACTCGTCGGCCCCACCTAGGTCACGACACACCCTGGGCACGTCGGCCACACCTCGGTCACGACACACCCTGGGCACGTCGGCCACACCTAGGTCACGACACACCCTGGGCACGTCGGCCACACCTCGGTCACGACACACCCTGGGCACGTCGGCCACACCTAGGTCACGACTCACCCTGGGCACGTCGGCCACACCTCGGTCACGGCGACACACCTCGGGCACATCGGGTTAACCCGCCACACCTGGTCACGACAAACTTCGGATACCTCGGCCACACCTGTGTCACGACACACCCTCGGCCACTCCTCGCTCGCAGCACACCTCGGTCACGGACACCTCGATCATGGACACCTCGGCCACGTGTCGGTCACCTCAACACCTCGGACACACCTCGGGCACGACACACCTCGACACCCCGGTCTTCCCTCGGTCGCGACACACCTCGGACCACCTCATCCACACCTCGGTCGCGACACACCTCGGGCACCTCGACCACATCTCGGTCACAACACACCTCGGACACCTCGGCCAGTGGGCACGGGCGTGTTGGGCGCGGTGGTTGAAACGGTCGAATCCAAGTCGCTCGAGGGCGAGCCGCGCACGGGCGAGTCGGGCGAAGCAGCCGAGGCGGTCGCGCTGGTCGACACCGCAGACTGTGGCGAGTTGGGCGGAGCGCAGAGCGGGTTTTGGGCGTCGAGCTCCATGAGCAGACGCTCTTCATTCATCTTGAAAAGGGCGTACTCCTTGTCCATCTTGGTGTGGCAATGCACGATGTTGTCCTCCTGCTCCCTGGCCGCCTTGACGTTGTCATCCAACGCCCGTTGGCACTCCTCGTGAAGGGCGTTCATCGCCATCACATCGTCCTCCTTCTTCTTGATCATCGCCGCAACCTTCCTTCTTGTCAATGGCCCCAGTGTACTTGGCCACCTTGGCCGTGTGCTCGGTATTGGCGGTTGCGGCTTTGGACACCGCGACGCAGACGGCGTCCTGGATGGCCTTCTTCTGCCTATCCCGCTTGACCATGTGATCAGGGTCGCGCCAGGAGGGTGCGCCGAAATTGCGCCGCGCCACGTCGCCCGCCTGGGTGGCAGCACTCGACATTGCAGTTGCTGGTGACTTCCTCACAGTGGCCGGCAACTTTCTGTCGATGCTCGGCGACTTGCAGAGGGCGGCCGCCCCGGCGCGCGGCGCAACCAGTGGTCCGAGCAGCCTGTCCGGGTCCGCCGAGTCCAGGTCGGCGGAGAAGTTCATCTGTGGCGCTTGGCAAAAAAAAGTTCCGACGAGTCCAGACGAGTGTGCCCGGAAGTTTCCGAATGGTGCCAACGGTGCCCGATGAGTTTTGTTTTTACGGTCTGTCCGTAAACACTTTTGCATCGCATGATCAGAAATCGCCACGAGTCGCATCGGTGTGAGGGTGCGAACGGCAATCCTGTGCGCGGTGAATACCTTGTTGCCGATTGCACAGACGGGTCGCCCACGCGCTGATCGGCTGTACTCGAGCGCATAACCCTGTTGCTCTGGAGCGGTGGCCCTTGGTGCACACTGGGCCCTGGGCCACCGTCTCCCAAACATTCACCAGGTGGACGGCGGCGGGTGTCCTTGAGCGCGCCTATGCCGCAGTACTTCGCCTCGAGCGGCGGCCCCTCAAGCGCAACGTGCGCGTCGAGTGCATCGACTCATCGTATGTCAGGAGCATTTACGGCCGGGATTGCATCGGGCGCATACCCGACCGATCGCGGTAGAAACGCGACCAAGGTGTCGGCCACCGTGGCCTCTGATGGCGTTCCGGTGGCCCTGGCCTTCTTCCCGGGTAACACCTCCGATCAACGGACGGTCGAGGTGACACTGTGCGCGCGCCTGGCACCCCGGGCGGCCCCGTGGGTGCCGATGTATGCGGACAAGGGCTACGACCGCGCCGCGGGTTCAGGGGCCCTCTGCAACGTCCACGCTGGCATTACGGGCACTTGCAGAGTTGAATTTGGGTCAACATGGCCATGACCTGCTCCCCCGCCGTGATCGGGGGGTAGGCCGCCGCCTCTGTACAGGTGGCAAACGGCGGCAGTGGCGCCAGCGTCGCGCTGGAGGCGACGTGGGTGAAGAGTGTGGACGAGATGCGCCAAGGGGGGCGCCCGTCGAGTGCAGTCTGCGCAGCGATCGCAAGCGCCGCGTCTGTAACGACCACCTCGTGCATCCCCGCTTGGATGTGCCCCGCCTTGAGGTGCTCGAGCTGCTGGCCAGCCTGTACCACCAAACAGCCAGTCGGCACGACCACCGCCACTTTGCTGCCATCCCGAAGCCACACATACAGCCCAGGGTACCTCGACCTGCCATGGATCGTGAGCAGGTTCAGGTTGCTGTGCCAACCGGCGAGGGGTTGGCCCACCCGCGAATACTTGGAGAGGTCTGAGGCCGTCGGGGCGAGGAGATGCGGCCCTTGCCGCATCAGGCTCGAGATGGCGTCTCGGTGGAGGCATAGGCCGAGGGCGGCCATTTCCGCGCACGTCGTGGCAGCCTGGAGCAGGAGACCACCCCAGTGGTCCATGGTGGCTGCCCAGGCGGGAAACGTGGCGGGGACCACCGGCGCCGCGTTCAGGTCCTCAAACATGGCACCGTCTGGCCGTTCCCTGATCCGCCAGAAGAAGCGCCACTTGGGATCGGGTCCGGTGACGTTGCTGGGCCGGTGCTGCACAGGCATTGCGGCGATTCGCGCGACGCACGCAGCGGACCGTTTGAGTGGAACCTCCACCCCCTCGCGAGTGGTGCCCACTTGGTAGTGGAGCCTCGGCCGCTCGTCGGCCAGCTTGAGCGCGTCGTCCTGTGCAAAGTAGCGTTCGAGCATATCTAGGAAGACAGATGAGGCGGCCGCGGAGACACGGGGGTCGCGCAGGAGGATGATGCCCGTATCCCTGAGCGAGCGCGCCACTTCGGCGCACACAGCCAGCGCCTCGGGCGACGCGCCATCTGCCAGGAATGGCGCGAGGTCGACACAGGCGACACGGTCCATGGGGGGGGGGGTATGGGCCTCGCATGGGGGGCGGGGGCGAGTCTGACGGCACACCCAGATATACCGGTCAATACGTGGTGTGCGCGAGTTTCCGTTTTCGCCAACCACCCTCAGCTCGGTTATGTGGCGGGTCCCGCGCAGGGCCCCCACTGGCCGTCCGCGACGGCGAGCCCGTCGCCGGCTGGCGCGATCATGGGAGTCGCACGTGTGGGTGCGCTGCGCGCAACTCGGGTCAAGCAGTCGGGTGAACCCGGGCGGCCTACCAGGTGGGCGGCCTACCCCGGTGCTGGATCAGCCAATGCGCCTGTTCGATCAGGCGCCGTCGCCAGCGGTCGCGACCCCCGGCGCCGCCTCGCTGTTGGGAGCCCCAGCCGCCTTGGGCGCCACCACGGGCGCCGGGCCGCGCTTCCCTTCGGCCAGCGGGTCGAAGCGCGAGAAGCGGAAGGCGGTCGCAAACGGCGATGCCACGCGGTAGTCGTCAGCAACCCCCTCGATGGCGCCTTCGGCTTGCGCGCTCGTCCAGACCACGGGGGTGCTGTAGTCGTCCTGCTTGCCCTGGCGCGGGCGCGCGTCGCCCTCGAACGACTGGCCGATCAGGCCGTGCGGCCACTCGGCCAGCCGCACCTCGGGCAGCAGCGGGCGCAGCGACAGGTCGAGCCGGTGCTTGGGGCCCTCGATCCGGTCAAACACGGGGCGCGACTGCACGCTCACCTCCCACTCGGGCAGCGCAAAGACGGCCGACGAGTGCGCCGTCGTGGCGCGGCTCGCGCCGCACGCGCGCGTCGAGTGCGGGTAGAGCGGGAAGCCCTGGCCGCCGCACGAGCCGTTGACCGCCTTCCACCCCCAGTTGCCCTCGCCCACCTCTTCGGCCCAGTAGGACGCCTTGAACCAGGTGCCGGTGGCGCGATCGAGCGTCGCCACGTGCACCTCGGTCACAAACGTGCCGTGCACCTCGCTGCCGCGCAGCGCAAACGTCGCCGCGCGCAGCCGCGCGTTGACCGTCACGTCGCGCGTGCTCAGGAAGCTGAAGAGGCAGCCGTCGCAGCCGCGAAAGTCGGCGTGCCCGCCATGCGCCAGCCCCAGGTGCGGGTCGCCCTGCAGCGCGCCGCCGGCCAGGTAGGGCGCGCACAGCGGCAGGTCCAGCTCGGCCGCGTCGGCCACGAGTCTGGCGGTCACCGGGTTCCAGAAGTCGGATTGCTCCTTCCACGAGTGGTGGATCCGGCAGGCGCGGCCGAAGCCAGGGCCACCCGACACCGCCTTGGCGCGCATGCGCGAGTTAGAGAACATGGCGCCGAGGTCGCTCACCTTGCGCACATCCCATGCGTCGAGCTCCTGTGCAAAGGCCGATGCGCCATCGAACATCCCGTACATTTGGGTCACAGACGACGTGTCCCACACGAGTGGTTGGTTGAAGGAATGGGTATTTTTTAACATATAATTCATGCTGGTCCCAGACGACGTGTCTCACGCGAGTGGCTTGTTGAAGTTGGTTGCGGTATTGAACATGCTGTCGAAGTTTTGCACAGACGACGTGTAAAAGTTCACCGGCTGGTTGAAGCTGGTCGCTAATGTGAACATATAATGGAATGTGACGGCGCTCGAAGTGTCAAAGTTCACCGGCTGGTTGAAGTTTGTGTTATAGAACATACCTTCGAAGGTGGTGGCGCTCGACGTGTCAAAGTTCACTGGCTGGTTGAAGCTGGTCGCTTGCCGGAACATCATAAAGAAGGAGGTGGCGCTCGAAGTGTTAAAGTTCAGCGGCTGGTTGAATTTCGGATTATATTGGAACATGCCATTGAAGTTGGTGGCGCTTGAAGTGTCAAAGGACACCGGCTGGTTGAAGTTTGTGTTAGCGAACATATTTTCGAAGGTGGTGGCGCTCGAAGTGTCAAATGGCACCGGCTGGTTGAAATCCACAGCAGCATTGAACATGGAGGTGAAGTCGGTGACGAGCCCCGTGTCAAAGTGCGCCACCGGTTGGTTGAAGGCGTTGGCGCTGAGAAGCATAACGTTCAAGCTTCGCGCACTGGCCGTATCGAGGGTTGTCACTGGCTGGTTGAACAAGCCCGCGCCGCTGAACATGCCCATGCAGTTGGTCACCGATGACGAGTCGCCCAAGTCGAGGGGCTGGTTGAAGGACCGGGCCCCTGCGAACATCCAGGTCGCTGCCGTCCACTGGGAGCTCAGGCCCAGCGACAGGGGCGAGTTGAAGCTCGCCGCTCGGTTGAACATGAGATGGGTACTCGTCACGCGTCCCAATTGGAGCAAAATGGCCTGGTCGATGGCCGAGTCTTGGAACATGGCCTCGGCGCTGGTCGCGCGTCCCGCATCGAATTGGACGGGCCCGTCAAACGGCCCCGAGGCTATGAATGTATTTCCGAGGGCAGTCACCATCGTGGTGTTCAAGCAGACGCCGTCGTCGACGGCGCCTCGGGCGGTGAAGTCAATGTTCGGGTGAATCTCGGCTCGCTGGGGCGGGCAGAGCAGGCGCGGGTCGTAGCCCCCGGTGGGGGTGGGCGGCGCGGCCGGCGGCGGCGGCGGCGACGCCAACTCGCACGACGCCGCGTCGAAGCCGGCGAGCCCGGCGGTCACTGGGTCCCACGCCGGGTTGGCCTTCCACGCAAGGTGCATTTGGCAGGCGCGGTCGTAGGTCGCCGACCCGCGGCGGGTGGCAGCGCTGGCGAGACGCGAGTCCTTGAACATGTCGACAAATGTGCTCACCGCCGCCACATCCCACGCGGCGAGCTCTTGGTCAAATACATAGTTGAGTTTGAACATCTGGCTCATGTCGGTGACACGCGCCGTGTCCCACTGGTCGAGTGGCTGGTCAAACCGACTGCCATCAGCAGCATTGTCACTTCCAAACATGCGCCCCATAGACGTCACCTGTGACGTGTCCCAGTCGTTGAGCGGCTGGTCAAAGGAGCGCGAATTCGCGAACATGTGGCTCATGTCGGTGGCGCTCGACGTGTCCCATCCGCCGACGGGCTGGTTGAATTTGTCGCAGTACGAGAACATCATGCCGAAGGCCACGACCTTCGTCGTGACAAAGTGGGCGACGGGTTGGTTGAAACTTTTGGCGTTTCGGAACATCGTACTCATGATGGTGGCGCTCGACGTGTTGAGCACCGCCACCGGCTGGTTGAAGTCCTGCATCCCGTAGAATGCACCACGCCAATTGGTCACGACCGACGTATCGCCAATGTTGTCGATCGGCTGGTTGAAGCGAAAGGCGTTCCAAAACATGGCCTCCATATTAACCCACTTGCCGGTGGAGCCGAGGCCTTTGAGCAAGAGGGGCTAGTTGAAGAATCGGGCGTCTAGGAACATTCGACGTGTGGTGTATACATTATCAAGCCCCATGAGCGCCACGCGCTGGTTAAAGTTGCTTTCCAGAAACATGTTGCCTAAGGTAATGCCACTGGCATACTCGAACTCGATCGCAGCGGGTGGCACTTGGGACCGGAAGAGGCCATCGAGGTTGTTGACGGCGCTCAGGTCCCAGCACGGCCCTGCCTCGACGGCGCCCGACGCCAGCATCGCGGCGTGGTCGAGGTTGAGGTGCAGGGTGTTGGGCGGGCGGAGCAGCCTGGCGTCGTAGCCGCCCGCTGGCAGGGGCGGGTAGGGCGGCGGCGGCGGCCCGGCCACAGCGGGTTCGTTCGGATCTCGCGGGGCGAATGAAACGTCGGGGTTGAAGGAGTCCGGGTCGTTCGGGAAGTACGGGTCGTTCCAGGGGTACGGGCCGTACGGGTCCGGGTAGGACGAGTACTGGTCGTATGCGTCCGGGTAGGACAAGGCGGCGTCGTCCAGCCGGCGAGGGGCGACCGAGAGGCTCGCCGCCCGGGGGGCCGGGGCGGCTGCCGCCTGGGCGAGCCAGGCGAGAAGCATGCTGGTCAGCATTGTAGGTCAGGCGTGCGTGGCGGGGGGGGGGTGGTCCTACGTTGCCCAGGTGAAAAAAAGGCGCAGTGGCCAGGACCCCATCTGGACCCGACGAGGGGGACCTCGGGTCCGGTTCCTGCCACGGCCCGGGCTGCCCCGGTGCAGTCGCTGGACCACTTCCTTCCATGATCACAAGCTGTGCCGAGACGGGCACATACAGAGTTGTTCCGACCAGTCAGACTCCTTGCGCCCTGAATAGGTCGGTGGCTCTCAGATATGCAGGATATCGAGGGCGCGCAGCGAGCCCTGAAAAAGAGTGCGAGCGCAGCGAGTCGTGCGAGCGCTGGAAGTCGAGTGAGAGAGCATGCGAGCGCTGGAAGTCGAGTGCGAGCGCTGGAAATCGAGTGCGAGCGCTGGAAGTTGAGTGCGAGCGCAGTAAGTCAAGTGCGAGCGCAGCGAGTCGAGTGCGAGCTCAGCGAGTCGAGTGCGAGCTCAGCGAGTCGAGTGCGAGCTCAGCGAGTCGAGTGCGAGCGAAGCGAGTCAAGTGGCGCAGCGAGTCGAGTGCGAGTGCAGCAAGTCCAGTGCGAGCGCAGTGAGTCACGCGAGCGCAGCGAGTCGAGGGTTAACCCTACACTCGGTAGCCGTTGGCCCGCGCCAAGCAGCTCGGCGTGCGGCACTCGGGGCGCAGCCTCTCGGTGCCCACCCGCGCCGTCGCGCATGACCACCCGGACCTCGCCGCCACCCTCCAGCGCGACCTCGGCCTCTCGGGCGAGTGGCGCGCTGTGACGATGGTGCGCAGCGCCGGCACCTCGGCCGGTCAACGCGACGTCTACTTCATCGACCCGGCAGGGCGGCGGTATCGCTCCCGTGGCGAGGTCAGTCGGTCCGAGTCCGCGTCCTAGCCAACAGTTGGCCGGTCTGTGAGACTGGGTTCGCCGAACCTGCGCCCCATGAGTCAGTGGGCGAGGCCCGCGTCAGGCCAGGTCGAGTCTGACGGCCCACCGAGATATACACAAGAATCCCAATGTACCGGTTGGCGAAAACGGAAACTCACACACAAAACAAATCGACCGGTCACACAACAAATTGACCGGTTCCTAACGTTGTTACCGTGTGTTCGAGTTATCAGTAGACACCCACCCCTCACTCGACCCATGTAACAGTCACACCCTGCCACTCGTGCACTCGGCCACCTCTGCACTCGGCCACCTCTGCACCCACCTCTGCACTCGGCCACCTCTGCACCCACC
>Ga0209390_10002749_pt1 | contig 30010 bp, 27 predicted proteins | sample BON01_FD_187212 | JGI IMG/M metagenome (GOLD analysis project Ga0209390, IMG submission 187212) | Freshwater microbial communities from Lake Bonney liftoff mats and glacier meltwater in Antarctica - BON-01 (SPAdes) (version 2) | ecosystem: Environmental > Aquatic > Freshwater > Ice > Glacier...
TTGCTCAAAGAAGGGAGCTGAAGATGTTCTCGTTATTAGAACGGCTCTCTATAGCAACCGATTTGACCAATACTGGAATCACAGCTACTCCTGTTAAGCACTTTTAGAAAAAATTTGTTATGCACCCAGCACCAATCCATGATTGCCAAACGCTTTGACCGGCAATTATTGTGAGCATCCAATTATGAATATTTTGTTCATCGAAGACGAAAGAGAACTGGCGGTGACGGGGGTCGCGCAGTTGGAGTTGCTCGGTTATACTGTCTTTTCAGCTCATGATCTTGCAGGAGCTCAGGCCGTTCTGGATGACGCGCAGTGCGCCGTGCACTATATCATTACTGATCACCGTCTGCCGGATGGTCTGGGTATCCAGTTCGTTCTTGATCTGAAGGAGTCTTTCCCTCTCTTCAAAAACTGCTTCGTCAATTCGCTCCAGAAAAAGGAAGTGGATCCGACACTGATTGGTTTCTTCGGCAGTATGCTTTACGGAGCATTGGTCATTTTTGTCGTGCGCCCTTGGGTTAACTCGGCCGATTACTGGACAGTCAAATTTGACTTCACTCAGGCGGTTAAAGAGAAGTTCGACGCCGAAGGCATTAGCATCCCGTTCCCTCAGCGCGACATCCACGTGTTCCAGCAAAACGCTTCGTGAATTCTCGAAGTATTCTCTTTTCACAAGTGAAGCCCCTACGGACTGCCATTCGAGTTCTTCTAGCTCTCGCGCTATTTTGTCTATCCGGTACTGTTTACGGCATGACTGCCGATCAGATCGCCTACCAACTCACCACACGCTACACGCCGTATGCTGAGGGTGCGGCAGTGCTCGATGTCGAACTCCTAGCCGAGCAGAACGCCGAGTCGTGGTGGTTAACGCCGGAAGCCATGCGCGCAAATCGAAGAACCGTAGCGGATGCGGGAACGGCTTTCGACCTGCCACTCGCGGGGCTCCACCTTGCGCTTGACCCCGGGCACATCGGGGGTGACTGGGCGCAGTGGGAAGCGCGCAACTTCCGTATCACGCAGGATGACTATTGGGTGCGAGAGGGGGAACTCGTGCTGGAAGTTGCCCAGCGTGTACGCAGTGCACTGACGAGGCTCGGTGCCGAAGTGACGCTGCTGCGCGAGTCTTGCCAGCCGATTAATCCTAAAACCTTTATCGACTATTGGCCGGAGGTGAAGGCTGAGCTCACTCCGCGGGGCGAACTGACGCTCAAGGCTCAACTCGAACATGCGCTAGCCGTGCGTAATCGTTCGATCAGACTCGCAGTGGTGACCGGCGAGTTGGCCGAGCGGGCGAGGGAGGTCAATCAAGTGATCCGTCCGGATGCGCTCATTTCTCTGCACATCAACGCCGCGCCTTGGCCGGAGGGTGAGACCCTGCAACTTGTTGATTCGGAACACATGCATGTGTTGATTTTCGGTTGCCTGAGTGAAGCCGAGCTGGCCTCCCCGCGCCAACAAGCACAGCTCGCCAAAAAGTTGACCAATGGCAGCGCCGCCATCGAAGTCACACTCGGCACGGCGCTCGCTAGTGCCTTGGCTGAGGCGACGAGTCTGCCTGCTTCCGACTATCAGGGGCGCAATGCGATTCGGCTCGATCCGGCAGTGCCCTATCTATGGGCGAGGAATCTCATGCTGCTGCGCTTAGCCGATTGCCCAACCGTCTTGCTGGAGCCTTACATCGCGAATGCAAAAAAAAGCTATGTTCGTATACAGCAGGCTCTGAGCGCGCGCCACTACCACGCGCCGCTTCCGGCAGATGATATTTTAATCGAGTATGCCGATGCAGTGGTGGCTGGTGTGCTGCGAGTGTATGGCCCGGGGGGCTGCTCCTTGGGGGCGAATGAATGAGGAGTCAGTCAATGTGATCGGGGTACCATGGATTGCGATTCTATGATTTTACATTTTGGGGGTGAAAAATAGAGTAATTCGGCACAGCACAGCTACGCTGTTGCCTCCACCTCGAATAGGAAATCTCATTAGTGTCAAGGTAGGCAGAACCATCCCTAAGTTTTGTAGTTCCAGCCCCGGTTGTGTTGTAAGTTTCGGTGCGTTGACTTCCCGATTGGCTATTCACAGTGCTTCCGACATACTTCCAATCAGACCCTTTTTGCGTATGCCCGATAAGATTCGCAAACATTACATGAATGAAGCGAATATCACCGGATTCCGAATCCAGCTTGAAACAGGCGATGACATGCCACCCTGAATGGCCGTTGTGACTTTCTCCGCCCTTTTTGACTTGAATGGTGCTCTTAACTTCAAGCCCTTCGATCTTTTTGCCGTTTTTATTCCGATTCATTAGGTCGGGATAGCGTTGATGATGGTTATGTTTGAATGGCGTAAGCCTATCAAAGGAGTCACTTAGTATATTTGAAACAATGCCACTGAAATTATTCGCTTGTATATAGCTTGGCAGCGCTCGGCCACCAGCCCTCATTAGCGATTGGTTGAGTAAGCGAATCACGCGTTGTGTCTCATCAAGCGCATTGCCGAGATGACTCAGAGTTAAGCCCTTGGGCAAAGGCACTTTTCGGAGGAATTTTTGATTAATTCTTGGAAAGTCAGCGTCTGGTTCACTGTGATTGTAGGCGACTGCAACCAACTCTGGCAAGTTGGTGCCCAACGCGGAGGCGAGGGCATCGAGGACGCCAATTGTGAAATTCTCTCGTCCGTTCTCCAGAGCTGAAAGGTATTGGTAAGTAATGTTAGCTCGTTCAGCCAGTCGCTCCTGCGAGAGCTTGAGGGCTTCACGTTGCGCTCGAATCGCTAGACCTAGAATCTTTTTCGTATCCATTGTCCTTGCATTATGGCACAATCATTAATATCCGTCTTTCAACTATAGTCGAAAATGAGCGAAATTCTAAATATTGATTGCTTCGAGTGGCTCGCAACACGCGAACAAAAATCTATCCATGCTGTATGCACTGATCCGCCGTATGGGCTGGTTGAATTCTCTTCTGGAGAGATTGCAAAACTTCGCAGTGGCAAAGGGGGCGTCTGGCGAATTCCTCCCTCGTTTGATGGAAAAAAACGAAATCCTCTTCCGAGATTTTCGGTTCTTACGCTCGCGCAGAAGAAAGACATTGAAAAATACTTCCAACAGTGGGGGGAAGCTTTATTGCCAGCACTCATTCCGGGGGCACACGTCCTTGTGGCTTCGAATCCAGTTCTCTCTTCGCATGTCTTTCAGGGATTGATTGGTTCTGGACTTGAACCGAGGGCGACCCTGATGCGTGTTTACCATGGGTTTCGGGGAGGCGACCGCCCTAAAAATGCAGAAAAGGAATTTCCGAATCTGTGTGTGAGTCCGAGAGGCAACTATGAACCTTGGCTCTTGTTTCGACGCCCCATCGAAGAGAAAACTGTTGCTCGGAATCTCAGAAAATGGGGGGTGGGTGCTCTCCGTATGCTGGAAAGCGGAGGGCCCGTGCCTGATGTGATCCCGAGTTCAAAAACTCCTAAGATCGAGAAAGAGATTTCTGATCACCCGTCCCTCAAGCCCCAACAACTGCTTAGGTTCTTTTGCCGCATGCTCATGCCAACTGGCGGAGTTCTTCTCGATCCATTCATGGGTTCTGGTTCAACCATAGCCGCTTGCGAGGCAATCGGGGTCAATAGTATTGGGCTGGAGGTCGATGCCGATTACTTTTCTGCAGCTAGCGAAACGATCCCTAGGCTGGCAAACCTCTATCCCCGATACATCGGTGGAGAACTAGAGATGGATTCTTTTGAAGCTACCCCTGAAGATGCGTGCCAGTCTTTATTGCTCTAACCATTGCATTCACTGAAAATATTCCAACTGACATCTCTCGATTTTAGAGTGGTCGATGCCTGCGAAGCGATTTACATCTGAACCATGCCCCATTCGAATCAGAATAGCTTAGAAACCGGTCGCGACGCCATGCGTGCCGAAGCCGCCGCCATCGAAATGGCTGCCGCTCGCCTGGATGGCTCGTTCGCCGCTGCCGTCGATCTCATCTTATCCGCGCAGAGTAAGCTCGTCGTCTGCGGTATCGGTAAGTCCGGCCACATCGGCGCAAAGCTCGCCGCCACTTTTTCCAGCAGTGGAACGCCGTCCATTTTTCTGCACGCTGCCGAAGCGATCCATGGCGATCTCGGTGTCTATCAACCTGGCGATCCCACCATCGTGCTCTCCAAGAGCGGGAGCACGGCAGAGGTGCTGCGTTTGATGCCGTTCTTTCGCAAGTTTAAGTCGCCTGTCATCGCCATCGTAGGTAATATCGAGTCACCCATCGCCGCAGCGGCCGATGTGGTTATCGATGCCAGTGTCGAAAAGGAGGCTGACCCGCTCAATCTGATGCCGACTTCAAGTTCTACCGTGAGCTTAGCGATCGGTGATGCGCTTGCTGCGGCGCTGGCCAAGGCACGCGACTTTACGGCGGAGGAATTTGCTACCTTCCACCCAGGTGGTCAGCTCGGGCGCAATTTGCTCATGACGGTGGGCGAGGTCATGCACCCCATCGAGCGCGTGGCCTGTGCGCAGGCGGGCGAAACCTTGCGCGAGGTCGTCATCCGCATGACAAAGGCTCCCTTCGGTGCTGCTTGCGTCGTCTCGGAGTCGGGCATCCTCGAAGGCATTCTCACGGATGGTGATGTTCGCCGCATCCTTTCCAAAGAAGGCGATATTTTGGTGAAAAAGGTCGGCGACTGCATGACCGCGTCGCCCATTTCGACCCATCCAAGCATGAGTCTCGCAGAGGCAGTCCGTATTATGGAAGACCGCACTTCGCAGATTTCCGTGCTCCCTGTGGTGGACGAGCGCGAGGGTAAATGCGTCGGCCTGCTTCGCTTGCACGACGTTTACCAGCCGAGCTTTTCGTAGTTGTTGGGTTGGAGTCCCGCCTTGCCCGACTACCCTAAAAATCGCTCGGTTAGGCGCTTCACGATGTAGTCGTGCGCCTCTTCGACGCTATCGATGATTTTAAATAGCTCGACGTCCTCCGGTGAGATAGTGCCCCACTTGACGAGTGCGTCGAAGTTGAATACGTCATTCCAGAACTCGCTGCCGAAGAGGACGATGGGCGGCACTTTTTCGATCTTCTTCGTTTGCACGAGAGTGAGCGTCTCAAAGAGTTCATCCATCGTGCCGAAACCACCGGGGAAGGCGACTAGCGCTTTGGCCAGTAGCACAAACCAGTATTTGCGCACGAAGAAGTAGTGGAACTCGAACTTCAATTCTTCGGGGATGTATTTGTTGACGCCCTGCTCGAAGGGCAGGCTGATGCCGAGCCCGACGGATTTACCGCCTACGTTATGCGCCCCAAGATTGGCTGCCTCCATGATGCCAGGCCCTCCGCCCGAGCAGATGAGAAAACGGTCTTGGTGTTCGCCCGGTAGGCTCATCGACCATTTTGTCAGCGATTCGGAGAGCTGCACGGCGGCCTCATAGTAGGGCGCGGATTGCACGGCGCACTTTGCCTGGTGAAGACTGCGTTTTTCTTCAGCCGTTAAATTTTCGGGATCTTTGATCGTCGCTTGCGCGGCGGCGAGTTGCTTTTCGGCGACTTGGATCGGTTTGATCCGCGCGGAGCCGAAGAGCACGATGGTGTCTTCCACTTTTTCTTCGGCAAAGCGCAGGCCAGGTTCGGTCATCTCGCAAAGCACGCGGATGTTGCGGGCGGGATCGCTATTGAGAAAATCTAGATTTTTATAGGCCTTGAGTGGCCATTCATCGAGGGAGCATTCACGGGGGAGTGTCATATTTTTATTAGGATTAAGATTAGGAGTAAGATTAGGATGAGGAGGAAAAGCCTTTTAGCTTAGCCATAGAAGCCGCGCACTTGTTCGAGGATTTCGGCGCATTGGTGTAGCTTTCTCGGGTTGAGGATCAGTTGGATCGCGCTGTGACGGCCTTCGTCGCAGGGAAAGGGGAGAATCAGCGCGGGCAGGAATGTTAGGCTGGTGGGTGCGTTCAGACGCAGCAGGTCGTTTTCCAATTGCCCGCTCCATTTGGTCTTGTCTGGCGTTGGGGCTGAGCTGATCGGGATAATTAGATAGTCATATTTCTGAAATAATTCGACCATCGCCTCGCGGATTCTTTGTTGGATGGCGGCGGCGCGGTCCGCCTTTGCTGCGGTGCAGATCTGGCCAGCTTCAATTCGGCGCAGCAGATCCTCGGCATAGCGCGAGCGTGATTCTTCGATCCAGTATTGATGGATCGAGTAGAGCTCGCGGCTTTCGATCGTAGCCATGGCTTCGCTTGATTCTTCGAAGGCTTTGCAGAGCGATTTGTTGGCGTCGGGGTTGTCGTTGATGTCGAGATGGCGCACGAGATTCATCATGCCTTCTTTGAGAACGGCGTCGAGGGAGATGCTGGGATCGTCGAGCAGGTAGCCACGTGGATTCGCTTTTTCGGTGAGTAAGGGTGTCGGATAAAAGGCCTCGATTGTGCTTTGTAGGTCTTCGAGTTGGGCGGTCATCCAGCCGACCGACTCCAGCGAAGGGACGATGGGGAAAACACCTTCGCGGGCGTAGTCATTGTTGCCCATTCTAAAGCCGAAAAGTCCATGGAAGGCGGCTGGTATACGGATGCCGGCGGCACTGTCGAGGCCGAAGGCGAGTGGCACCCAACCGGCACTCACAGCGTGGGCACAGGTGCCGGCACCGCCGCCGCAGACATAGCGCAAGCCATCCGCATGGGGGCAGTCGCCAAAGCTCTTATTGCGCCCGCGTGGGTCGATTCCAAACTCGCTCGGCACGCTTTTGGCGAGCAGTGCGCCGCCGAGGCTTTTGAGTTTATGATACAGCAGGCTGCCGGCTTCAAGCGGCGCTTCAAAGGGGTCTTGAAAAGGCGCGCCGCAACGTGTGGGCAAGCCATCGACGTCGAAGAGGTCTTGCAGCATGTAGGGCACGCCCGCCAGCGGGGCGTTTTGCTCAGCGCAGGCGGCTTTGATGTTTTGGATCAGTGTATCGCGGTCGGGTGCGGCTGCGATTAGCGCGCGCAGGCTTTCGGGGGGTAGCTGCTCGCATTTGCCCAAAAAGCTGTCGGCTAGGCGCTCGGGGTCGTCCTGCGCGGCTTGGCGCCATACGGCGAAACTGTTGATTGTTTCCGCCATCGTCTATTCTTTACCGAAGCGGCGCTCCCATTCGCTCCAACTGATTTCGTTAAAGGTCGGCTTGCCAAAGGGCGAGGTGTGGGGCGTCTCACAGGTGAGTAGGGCTTCGGCGAGTTGCTGCACCGCCAAAGCGCTCATGAGATCGTTGCGACGATAGCTGCCCTCGACTGCCAGCTTGGCCACGGCCTCCCAGACCAACTCGTTTTGCTTGCGCGAGCCGCCTCGCTGACGAAGCAGATCGACCATGTCGCGGACAAAGCCTTCTGCTTGTTCGGGCGCGAGCCAGGCGGGCACGGCTTCGATCCGATAGAAGTGGCGTCCGAATTCTTCGATTTCGAAGCCTTGTGCGTTGATCAAATCGAGGTGACTGAGCAGTGCCTCCGAGGCCAGCGGCTCCAACTGGATCGGATGCGGAATGAGCAGCCCCTGGCTGGGCGGCGCGCTGTCTTTGTAGCTTTTTAGAATACGCTCAAAGCGCACTCGCTGGTCGGCGTGACGTATGTGCAGCATGACGAGGCCACGCGGCGTATCGAAGAGGCCGTATTGCTTTTTGAGAAGTGTGATCAGTCGCCAGCTCGGTGTTGCCTTAGTGGCGGGCGCTAGAGTCGTATTCGTGGCCGTTGTCGTCGTCGCGACTGGTGTAGGTGTTGGAATCGAAATAGTTGCCGAGGGTCCAGACTTCGGCGTAACGGCAACTGCAGGCGAGGGGCTCGGTGCTGCCGGGCGCGCCGACTCGACTACCCTTGCAGCGGTCTTCGTTTCGAGCTTTGGTGCTTCGGCTTGGGGGCGCTCGGCGGCGGTCGCGGCGGCCAGTGTGTCGGTGATGGCACCGAGCACGAAGCGACGGACCGCGCCGTCGTTGCGGAAGCGCACCTCGCGCTTGGCAGGGTGCACGTTGACGTCGACTTCCTGCGGCTGGATTTCGAGAAAAAGAAATGCGGGCGGGTAGCGGCCTTTTTGAATGCGCCCATGGTAGGCGTCGAGCACCGCAAAGCCGAGCGTGCGACTATCGATGGGGCGACGGTTGACCAGTGTGACCAGCTCGCGGCGGGTGGAGCGGCCAACTCCGGGCTTGGCTGTCAGGCCGGTCAGTCGGTAGCCGGTCTTCGGATCGCTCACATCCACGGGGATCAAATCGTCGGCTAAGCTGCGCCCCCAAATCTCGGCGATTCGGTCGCGCAGGTTTTCGCAGGCCGGCGACTGAAAGACGGTGCGCCCGCCTTCCAGCACGCGGAAGGCGATCTGCGGATGCGCCACTGCAAAGAGGCGCGTGTTGTAAGTAATATGCGCGGTTTCCGTCGGGTCGGTTTTGAGAAATTTTCTGCGGGCAGGCACCGAGTTAAAGAGCTGCGCTACTTCGATCACCGTGCCGACTGGCATGCCGCAGTCCTTTTTATCCAGTAACTTGCCGCCGTTGATTTTAATCTCCGTGCCGTGCTCCCAGCCCTCGGCGCGGGTGCGTAGGGTGAAGCGCGAGACTGATGCGATGGAAGGCAGCGCCTCGCCGCGAAAGCCGAAGCTCGACACTTCGTTCAGGTCGGCCGCTTCGCGGATCTTACTGGTAGCGTGGCGTTCCAGCGAGAGCAGGGCTTCGTCCGGGCTCATGCCCTTGCCATTATCCTCGATCCGGATGTAGGATTTGCCGCCATTGCGAAACTCGACTTCGATTCGGGTAGCTCCGGCATCAATGCTATTTTCGACCAGCTCTTTGACCACAGCGACAGGCCGCTCAATCACTTCGCCAGCGGCGATTTGATTGGCGACTCGGTCGGAAAGTATGCGGATCGAAGACATGTGTTTACTTGTAGCTTCTTATTTTGAAGCACCGCGCGCTGGCTGCAAAGCAATTTCTTAATAAGTAAATCCGGACTTGTGATTTTGGGGCATGGCTTACAGTAAGAGACTCCTCGAATTTTCGAGCCTAGCGATTTGACTCAAGGCAATCTGGGTTCGTATTAAATTGCTTAACTAATTTACAAACAAAGACATGCCCAATCGACTTTCCCAGGAGAATAGCCTCTACCTACAGCAACATGCCACTAATCCAGTTGATTGGTACCCTTGGGGGGATGAGGCGTTAAAGGCTGCAGAAGCTTCCGGTAAGCCACTGCTGGTTTCCATCGGCTACTCGGCTTGCCACTGGTGCCACGTTATGGCGCACGAAAGTTTCGAGGACGAATACATTGCCGGTATTATGAATAAACACTTCATCTGCGTGAAGGTCGACCGCGAGGAACGCCCCGATGTCGATCAGGTTTACATGGAGGCGGTGCTAATGATTCAGCAGCAGGGGGGCTGGCCGCTCAACGTGTTTTGCCTGCCCGATGGGCGTCCTTTTTTTGGCGGCACTTACTTTCCACCCGAAGACCGAGGGCAGGGGCTTATCCCATGGCCGCAGATGTGTATGCGGATCGCCGATTTCTATAAGCGCTCCAAGGGCGAACTCATCGAAAACGCCGAGGCCATTCAAAAGAATATCCTCGCCGGCACTCAGGCCAGCAGCACGGGCGGTGCCTCGGGTGCTTGGAACCCCGATCTGCTGATCGAGGCCGCTGTCGGCATCTGCGGCAATCACGACGATCAATACGGCGGCTTCGGCAGTGCGCCGAAATTCCCGCCCTCCATGTCGCTTAACTTTCTGCGCGCTCTGCGCCCGTCAGCCCAGCCGGATCTGGCTAAGCGTATCGACGACGTGACCCATACCACGCTCCGCGCCATGGCGCACGGCGGCCTATTTGACCAATTCGGCGGTGGCTTCGCCCGCTACAGTGTCGATGCCCATTGGCTGATTCCGCACTTCGAGAAAATGCTCTACGACAATGCCCTGCTCATCGATGCCTACACACGTGGCTGGCTCGACACGCAGGATCCGCTCTATGCCGCCGTGGTTGAAGAAACCGTCGCTTGGCTGGAGCGTGAGATGTCCGCCCCCGGCGGTGGCTTCTACGCCGCCCTCGATGCCGACAGCGAGGGCGAAGAAGGCCGTTACTACGTCTGGACCCCGGAAGAGATCGACTCCGTGCTGGGCCCCTCGCTCGCCCGCGAAGTTCGCGCCGCTTACAACATCACCGCCGCGGGCAACTTCGAGCACGGCACCAGTAATCCGGCCCTGGTCGAGGCTGACTTTGGAGTGCGCATAAAACTCGCCGACGCCCGCCGCCAGCTCCGCGAATACCGCGAGACCGAGCGCGTGTCACCGGGTAGAGACACTAAGGTCAGCACCGCTTGGAACGCCATGATGATCCGCGCCCTCGCGGATGCGGGGTTCTATTTTAACCGGCCCGAGTGGCTGCAGCGCGCGCGTCAAGCCGCTGATTTCCTTTGGGATGCGCTCGTTACCGAAACCGCCGAGGGCATTCAGCTCAAGGCGGTCTATTACGAAACTGGCGGCGCACAGGTCGATGCCTTTTTGCACGACTACGCCCTCGTGGCTGAGGCCTGCCTCGCGCTCGCTTCCAAGATCGACTGGATCGATCCCGGCGCTGCTGCGATCTATCAAGCCCGCGCCCAAGCCTGCCTCGACAAAGCCCTGCAAGACTTCTCCGATCCGCATTCGGTCGGCTATTATTTCACCGCCGAGAGCACCGAGACACCCGTCGCCCGTCGCAAAGAGTGGTTCGACAATGCCACCCCGTCCGGTAATTCGCTCATGCTTCACGCCCTCAGCGGGCTCTATGCCCTGACAGGCGAAGGCCGTTACGCTACCGAGTTGGAAGCCACCTTGCCCGCCTTTGCTGACTATGCGCGCAAAGTCGCCGCCGGGGTCGCTCACGGCCTCGAAGCCGCCGCCACCCATCAATCCGGCGTAGCAGTTATTAAAGTCGGGCAGGGCGTCGACCTCCCAGCCCTGCGCGCTGCCCTCGCCGCCAAACCATGGCGTCGCACCTTCCTGCAACAAAGCCCCGAGCTGTCAGCCAATGACATCCAAGTCTGCCTAGGCACCCAATGCCTCGCCCCGAGTGAGGATCTGGACGTGGCCATTGGCAAAATGTAGAGAACGCGGTTGGGGGAGGGCAGATGTCTCATCTGCCGGCAGTTGGCTTAGGTGTTTTATTTATTTTAAGGGGTCTTAGGTTGTCGCATGGATAAACCAATGGCCGCGGCGACTGGGACAGTCGCCCTCCCTATTTCCTTTTCGCGTCCTTTCGCGCTTTTAGTCGTCCAAAAAACACGTATCTTAAATACCCATGTCCGACGAACTCCACGACCTCTACCAAGAGATCATTCTCGATCACAACAAGCGCCCCCGCCACTACGGTGCGCTCGCGGACGCCACGCATCAAGCCGAGGGCTACAACCCCCTCTGCGGCGACAAGATTGAAGTCTATCTCCGAGTGGTGGACGACCTGATTGAAGCCATTCAATTTGAATCCGCCAGCTGCGCCATCTGCAAAGCCTCCGCCTCCATGATGACTGAGGCGCTCACCAGCCAAAAACTCTCCGAAGGCGAATCGATCCACGCAGCCGTTAGTTGTATTCTGAAAACGGATTCGGGAATTTCGACGCTCGACGCCCAAGGCGAACTCGCCGCCCTCGCCGGCGTGCGTAAATTCCCCGCCAGAATCAAATGCGCCATCTTGCCTTGGCACACCTACCAAGCCGCCCTGCGCGGCGAAGCCAAAGCGGTGACAGAGTAAATGCAGACTGCCCGATAGTATACTAGATTTTCCTTAACCGTTGGATTGTGCAGACCTCCATACATAGGTAGCTCGTTCTTACAAGAGATACGGCAGGCCAAAGAGCAGAAATAGGAACAGTGCCGTGCTTAAAATAAAGAGCGCGAGGCAGCCGATTTTGGCGCGGAGCACTTCGCGTTGAGTTTTGGGCTTGTAGCTGCTCTCGATGTTGGGCGCGACGGCGACCTTGGGCAGAGGCTGATCAGCCTCTGCCGTCTCGGGGGCAGTTGCCCCCTGGCTCTCTTCTGGAGCAGGCGGCGTATAGAGCTGTGCGCCTGCCGGCAGGGGAGGCATCGCCTCGGTCGGCCCTTCGGCTTTGTGTGCCTCGGTCTCGCTCGGCGCTAGCTCGCTGATCTTCGCGTCCAGCCATTCCAGATGTTTCCGGATCTGTTCGCGCTGCTGTTTGAGTTCTTCGAGTGATATGGTCATCTGTTGCACATCGAACGTGGAACATCGAACTTCGAACGTCGAATCATTTTTCGTAGTGGGGCGTAAGATAGGCGCCCCGCCTGTCCCATCAGTTGGGGCAACGCGAACAGACTAGAGTGTCTGTCTTACGGCTGCGACTCATTCGTCAGCTACACGCCAAAAAAATCCCGCGCCTGATTCAGGAGCGGGATTTTGAAAAGTTGTGGGCGCGTTCGCTTTAAGCGACGGCTGCTTCGACGGTTTCAACGACGTTGATCTTCCGGTGCAGCTTGTCGAAAGCGACGTTGCCGTCCTTCAGAGCGAAGAGGGTGTGATCACGACCGATGCCGACGTTTGCGCCGGGGTGGTAGCGTGTGCCGCGTTGGCGCATGATGATGTTGCCTGCGACGACGACTTCGCCGCCAAATTTCTTAACGCCGAGACGCTTAGAATTGCTGTCGCGACCGTTACGTGAAGTTCCTTGTCCTTTTTTATGTGACATTTTTTAGTATCTCCTAGTAGTTGAAAATTATCCGTTGATGGATTCGATTTTTATAACAGAAAGGTGCTGACGGTGACCACGGCGTTTCTTGTAGCCTTGGCGACGCTTCTTTTTAAAGACAATGATCTTCTTGTCCTTCTTGTTTTCGAGAATGGTGACCTTGACGGATGCGCCCTCGACGAGAGGGGAGCCGAAGCGTGCGTCCGCACCTTCACCGATCATGAGGACTTCGTTGATGTCGATCGAGTCACCGGCTACCGTATCCGGGTAGGCGTTTACTTTGAGGACATCGCCTTCAGTTACAGTGAATTGGCGACCTTGTGTTTTGATAGTGGCTTTCATGGGAAAAAGGGGAGAGCAAATCGTGCTGGAGCGCGAAATCAAGACGTTTTTTCGTCTATTTTCAGGTTTCTCGCTGGCTAGCTGGCTCAAGGCAGCTTGGTATCGCTCTCCTTACTTGCAATTTTGAGCAGGCTTCGGTTTCTTGTGTTCTAAGGTTTCATTAGGACATGCTCAGCTTTCACACGCGAAGCTGCCATTGTAACCTGGCGTGTAGAGCTGCAGATCCAAGTGCCGCGCCATTGCCTCGAAGTGATGATCGACTGCATATACGCGGTAGCCTTGCCCGATGGCGAGCGTGGCGATGAGTACGTCGTTCCATGGGATGGTTAAGCCCTCGCCGCGAAGGGTGGCGTAGTGGGTGGCCGCTTCGCGCCAGATTTTTTGGTTGTTGCTCAGGTAGGGGAGTATCTCGAAGCGGGATTGGATGCGTGGACGCTCGTGGGGGCGTGCGCCTCCGAGAAATTCCATCTCAACAGGGCCGCAAAGTGTGGCCTCTAACTCTTCGACCAGCGCTTTCATCGCTAGCTTGACTGCAGGGTCGCCGTCTCGTCGGAAGAACTCAATCCACGCACTCGTATCAACAATGACCATTGCCTTGTAATCTTTAGCACTCCTTAGCGGTCGGACTGCTCGATTTCGTCGTTGGTCAGCGGGTAGTCCTCAAACTCGCCCTCCATCACCATTGTTGCAAATTCCTTAGCCATCTCGCGCCGTAGATACTCGGTCGCCGCCTTGGCGACGGCTGGCCCCTTTTTAGTGATTCCAGTCGCTGTCATGACTTTGCGAAGAGTCGTTTCGTCCATTTCGATGCTGAATTTCATGCAACTAGAGTCTGCTTTTATCAGACTTTGTCAATTGAATTGTCAGACTTTTACTAATCTATCACGATCTTCGCGGGGTCGTAATTCACTTCTGGATAGCTCAGATGCATGTCTTCCAGGCAGGCTACGACGATGCGGGCGACGAGGAGGCTGCGTGCCCACTTTTTGTTCGCGGGGATGATGTACCAAGGGGCGTGGGGCATGCTGGTTTTGGCAAACACTTCTTCGTAGGCGGCCACATATTCCTCCCACTTACTGCGGGCGATGAGGTCGGACTTGTCGAATTTCCAATTTTTGGCCGGTGTGTTGAGGCGCTCTTGCAAACGATGCTTCTGGGTATCGCGATCGATGTGGAGGAAAAATTTAAGGATCACGGTGTCCTCATCGGTGAGGAGCTGCTCAAAGTCGTTGATATGACGGTAGCGTTTGCGCCAGACGGCCTCGGGCTTGAGCTTGTTGACGCGCACGGCCAGCACATCTTCGTAGTGGCTGCGGTCGAAGATCATGATTTCACCCTTCGCCGGAGTGCGCTTGTGGATGCGCCAGAGGTAGTCGTGAGCAAATTCGCGGGTGGAGGGCTTTTCAAAGCTGGCCACGTGCACGCCCTGCGGGTTGACCCCGCGGAAGACGTGGCGGATGGTGCCGTTTTTGCCGCTGGTATCCATGCCTTGCAGCACGAAGAGCAGCTTCTTACGGCGATCAACGAAGAAACGCTGCTGTAACTCAGCGAGGCGCTCGTGCAACGCATGGAGCTCCTTTCTGGCGTCGCTTTTGCTAGTCGGCAGATCCTTCCATGGGTCCGAAGAAACTTTCGAGATCTTGTTGTTTTGCGTCTTGGTGATGCGGTAGGCGTCGAAATCGCTGAGTTTCATTGTGGCAAACTAATTTATTAGAGTTCTAGTTAGAGTCGGGCAGAGGTCAATGATGGATCATTTACGGACGTAAACCATCACGACATCGTCTTCGCGTGAATAAAGAAGGCCAGTGAATTCACGCCCCGGCTCGCGGTAATAGTTGATAAAGGAATCGTAGAACTCGTCTGGGATGTAGGCGGTGATTGAGCCGCCGTCCTCGCCCTCGTAGGCGGTTTGCAGGGTGACTGAGCGAAAGCTCTCGGGGCTGGTGGCGTCACTTTGGGCGACCGAATCCACGCGCACGGTCACTTCGGTGTCGAGGTGGGCGTCGATATCGGCTCGATAGAAGGCCACCGTGAAGGGGGGTGGTGGTGGTTCCTCGGTGATGATCATGTGGCTGAATCCGGCCAAAGTGTTGGCGGTGATTCCGGGAATCTCGACCAGGCTATCGATCGACTCAATCGGGCGTGCGCCGATGATTCGTGCAGCGTAGGCTTTACCGATTCCGGGGAGGTTCTGCAGCTCTTCGCTGGTGGCGGTGTTGACGTTGATGCGGTCTTTGAGCGCTAGGCCGCTGCCAGTCGAGAGTTCGGCGGGCTCGGTCGCGACCGTCGCTGCGCTGAGCGCTTCTAGGCCGGACATTTGCATGGAGCCGGCGGCCAGCGCCCAGATGCCATGCTCTTCGCGTTGGGCCTCGCGCTCGTTGTTTTTAAGACGGCTGAGAAAAGTGCGCGGGGTGAGACCGCCAGGCCAGCGGTCTTCGGTCGGCTTACCGTAGAGCCGAGCGAGTCCAGCCAGCATCAGTTCGGTGGAGAGGTATTGATCGCCTTTTTGCACGAGGGCGTAGTAGCGCTTGTTTCGGCTGCTGCCGCGGGCGTCTTCCCATTTCGTGATCACGGTGAATTCGCCGCGTAAGAATTTTTGGGTGAAGGCAGTGGCCAGCTTGCCCGCATCCGTCACCGCCTGCTCGGGGATAGCAAAGTATCGGGCTTGGTCGCGCACGCGGTCGATGTAGGTCTCGGAAGTTTCCAGCGCATCCACAAAGTAGAGCCGGAAGGTGTATTGTTCATTGCCGTATTTGACGGCGAAACTGTCGCCATCATTGAAGGACTCGCTGACGAGCCGGCACCCTCCCAGCACTTCCCAGACGCCCTCAACTTGCTCCGCCGCCCGCGAGGACGAACTGAGCAAGGAAATACAGAGCAGTGTTAAAAGCAGCCGCATGGTTTCAGTTCTAGTGCGCGAGCGTCTGCTGGCAAGGCTGGGATTGTGAATCGAGGTGGCGTGACGCTTCAGCGAACGTGCCTCGTGTCTGTGCCTTTGGGGCTGCTCGGTTCGTTCGCTAAAGCGGCACGCTACGTAAGCTCCACCCGCTGGTCTATTGCGGCTGCGCAAAAGATCTTTGGATGCGCGCTTCCAATTCCGCTAGCTTCCTTTCGAGCGCTTCGATCTGACGTTCAAGCGTGTTGGTTTCTATAGTTGAGAGCGAAGTGCCCGCTAATAAGTTGAGCTGTGCGAGCTCCGCGCTTTTAGTGCTATGTTCCTTCTTTAGCGCGTCTATATGGATGCGTTGAATGTTGTTGTTTTTCATATAGCCCACTGCCTTTGCTTGGCTAATGGGTAAAAACACAATTTTCGCCCGCGACCACCAACTTAATTGATCAATCTCGTAGAAATATAATCTAGAATCCTGCGGTTTTTCGAACTGTATACGGGAGGCATCTCTCCAGAGGATCTGAGCGTCGACTGACCTCTTTTGTTGATCTGTAAGTGTAACCGCAATCGGGTAGTCGACATATCGATCTCTAACATAAAAAAAGTAGGCGAGGGCGCATACGACTAAGAGTAAGAGGAATTGCTTGATCATTTTAGCCAGCCTGTGCATCTGCTTCGTGGAGTCAAGGTCGTTAGGGGATGTATTTAGCGCGCTTGCCTTTCTTTGGCCAGATACACTTGATCAGCGAATGTCCACACATTTGCCGATCACCGCTCTAGGAGAGGCTGCTACTGAGCTCTTGCCCAAAGGGGCTGCGGCTCTGGTCGCTCCTGTCGAGGCGTCAATCGGTGAGCTGTCATCGGGCGAGCGGGATCTCATTCGCGCATGGACTCCGTATCGTCAACGCGAGTTTGCCACGGGGCGTATGTGCGCCCGGCGTGCTTTGTCGGCTTTGGGCTTCGAGTCGGGCGATTTACTGCCAGATGCGCAGGGTCTCCCGCTCTGGCCGAAAGCTGCAGTTGGTTCGATATCACATTGCCGTGGCGTCGCTATGGCGGTGGTTGCACATGATGAGAACTGCGCCCTGATCGGTGTGGATATCGAAAAGACCAGTCGTCTGAGCGCGGCAGCGATTAAGCGAGTGATGCATCCGCTCGAACAGGGCTTTGTCGCGGGCGATCAGGTCAAAGCCTCCATCCTCTTCAGTTTAAAAGAGGCTTTTTATAAAGCGCAGTTTCCTCGCTGGCGCACGACGGGTAATTTTCACGATCTGGCGCTGGGAGTCGATATGGAGGCAGGCTCCGCGCAGGTGGTGGAGATCGATGCGCGGTTTGCGCCTAACTTGGCGCAGCTGCGCTTCGGGTTTCGATTGGTGGATGACTACGTGGTGAGCCTGTGCTGGAGCTGAGGAAAGCTATGCTTCGTCGCGTAGCCAAGGGCGGCTGTTGACTTGTTGGATTCTGCCGCGTGAGAGTTCGAGCCACATCGCGAGGGCTTGGTTGCGGGTGATGCCGCTCATGAAGCGGGGGATGTCGTCGGCCTCGTCGAGGTTTTCGTTGAATACTACAAATCGAGGTAAAGCACTTTGGAGTTGCGCCCGTTCTTGGTGTAATCTTCACGACGTTCAGTCGGCAGGTAATCGATCGTTCCTTCTTCGAACGCACAAACTTTGGAAAAGAACTTGCTGGCCTGTGTCGTCATGGCAATGACGCGCTTGGAGCCACGCTCCTTGGCTTCCGCGCAGGCAAACTCGACCATCTTGCGCCCGACGCTCTTGTTCTGGTAGAAGGGTTGCACGTAAACGCTGCCGACTTCGATCACTTCGCCGTCGTCGTAGCTCTTAAGGTTCACGCAGCCGACGATGCTCCCGTCGATTTCATAGACGAGGTAGTCGGTGATGGTGGCTTCGATTGATTCCTGCGAGCGCTCCCGTAGGCTCTCGGATCGGACGCCGTTGCGCGTGATATTGTAAATCGAGTGGGCGTCCGCCGCGACGGCGCGACGGATGGATTGATAGTCATTACTGTAGACCATCGTGCCGATGCCGACCTTGTCGAAGATTTCGTTGAGCAGCGCGCCGAAGAGTCGCCCGTCGAGGATGTGTGCTCGCGGCGTGCCCGCGTTGATCGCTTTGACGGCGTGCTTCGCTTTGCTCCGTAGGCGCTCGGGGATTTTCTCGGCAGAAACTTCCAGCAAAGCCTCTAAGTCGGCCACGGGCAGGTTAGTCAATGAGTGCCCGTCGATTTGCAGACCTTCCTGTGTCGTCATATAGATGAGCTTGGAGGCGCTGAGTTTCGAGGCCAGTTCGGAGGCGAGCAGGTCGGAGTTGATCCGCAGGGTGATGCCCTCGCGGCTGAAAGCGATCGGCGTGACTACGGGTATGGTGTCGGCGTCGAGCAGTTTATTAAAGAGCACTACGTCGAGCTTATCAACGGCACCGCTGCTGAGCTGGTCTTCGCCTTTGACGATGCCGATCTCTTTACTCCGCACGCCGTTGCAGGTGGTGCAGCGCAGGCCGTTGCGAGTGAGGCCTTGCATTACTTCGAGGCTGACCATGGCGGCGGCTTCGGTCGCCAGTTCCAAAGTGGCGGCGTCCGTCTTTAGCTCGCCGTGCGGGTCGCTGATCGTGATTTTTTTTTGCTCGGCCAGTAAGGTGAGCTGTTGGCCGATGCCGTGCACGAGCACCACTTTGATATTGAGCGAACGGAGCACCGAGATATCAAGCAGCACGTTCTGAAAGTTCTCATGCGCGACGAGGCTTCCGTCGAGTGCGAGCACGAAGACATGATCCCGAAACATGGGCACATATTTCAGGATGCCCCGCAGGTCGGTGGGCTTGATTGTGTTTTCGTTGTTCTCGTCGCAATGCATAAGATGTGATTCACTGTGCGATTCCTCTGAGAGCTTGCAAGGCGCATGTTTTGCGTTTGGTCTGTTCGTAGGGGCGCGACTTGTCACGCCCTCGCCGGAATGGCTCCTGCCTATCGGCGGGCGTGACAGTCGCGCCCCTACGAATAATGTCCAAAGACCCCTTGCAGAATATCCCCATCGCTTTTACGGAACCGCTTGAGAGCTTTCTCGCATGGCTGGAGCTGGAGCGCGGGCTGTCGGCCAATACACTGCAAGCCTACACGAGCGACTTGGTGCAATGTGTTGAGTTTCTAGCAAAAGAGGGCGTTGAGGATTGGGTGCAGGTCGAATCGGCGCATGTCTTGGCATGGACGACGAGTTTGAGCCGTGCGGACTTCGCTCGTAGCAGTCAGGCGCGCAAGCTCTCGGCGTTGCGGATGTTTGCCAAGCACTTGGTTCGTGAGAATGTGCGTAAGGATGATGTGACCGAGTTGCTGGGCGCGCCCAAGCTCTCGCGTAAGTTGCCCGATGTACTGACGCTAGAAGAAGTGGAGCGTTTGCTTAACGCGCCTTCCACTAGCACGCCATACGGGTTGCGCGATCGTGCGATCCTAGAGCTATTCTACAGTAGCGGCCTGCGGGTCTCCGAACTCTGCGGGATTTTATTACAGAGCATCAATCTCGACGACGGCTATGTGCGCGTCTTCGGCAAAGGCTCGAAAGAGCGCGTCGCACCCATTGGCAGCGCCGCGGTCAAAGCAGTGCAGGATTATATCACCGGCGGACGTCCACAGTTTATCAAAGCCCGCACGGGCAGTGAGCTTTTTCTCAGTCAACAGGGCCGGGCGATTTCGCGCAAAATGGTGTGGGTGTTGATCAAGGAGCACGCACGCCGCGCAGGAATTAAAAAGCCGATCAAGCCGCACTTATTACGGCACTCCTTTGCGACGCATCTGCTCGAAGGCGGAGCCGATTTACGAGCCATTCAGGAAATGCTCGGCCATGCAGACATTTCGACCACACAGATTTACACCTCGGTGCAATCGCAGCGTTTGGCGGATGAGCACGCGCTCTATCACCCGCGAGCGAAGAAGTAGGGGCTTCACAAGTGACGCCCCTACAATGGCAGCAACCTGACATTTTTTTGATGACACCCTTTCAACCTAAAAAACGCAGTTCTCTACTACGACGGAGGTCTGCCGAATTTAGGTTCAATCGTCCGGCTGCCGAACGTTTGATTGGTCTAGCCTTGCGCTTGCTCTGGCGGAGTCTGCACAGGCAGCTTATCGCCGCAGACTTTACAGAATGTGGCGTCGTGATCGTGGTTTTCCCAGCCACAGGCGGGGCAGACGGGGTTAGCATCTGCGGTCGGTGTTTTTGGATGCGTCATTTCCGCGGTCACGATCGCAGTCGGCACCGCAATGATGCCGTAACCGGTAATCATGATGAGTGAGGCAAAGAACTGTCCTAGCGGGGTTTGTGGGGAAAGGTCGCCATAGCCGACGGTGGTCAGCGTAACGATCGCCCAATAGACGCTCTTCGGGATACTGGTGAAGCCGTGTTCTGCACCTTCGATCAGATACATGATTGACCCGAGGATCAGCACCATAATGACGACCGTAAAAACAAAGATGGAGATCTTCCGAGCTGAGGCGCGTATTGCTCGCATCAGGGTGTTGGCCTCGCCGACGTATTTCGCTAGCTTGAGCACGCGGAAGATGCGCAGCACCCGCAGCACGCGCAGCAGCATCAGGTAGTGCGCGCCGGGGATGAGTAAATCTAGGTAGGTCGGTAATATCGCGAGTAGATCGACCACGCCGAAGAAACTTCGGCTATAGCGGACGGGACTTTCGGAGACGTAGAGGCGGAGGAAATACTCGACCGTAAACAGCCCGGTGATAATCCACTCCATGACATAGAGCGCGTGTCTCGTTTCGGGCGAGATCGTTGGGATACTCTCCCAGAGCACGACTGCTACGCTGAAAAGGATCGCAATGATCAGGACAATATCGAAGGCCTTCTCATCCCAGCGACTGGATTGAAAGATAATGCGCCGACACTCGGATCTAAATCGCCCTGACATGCGGTGTAGGGAAACTTCTGCGGGTGGAGATGGCAAGTGGGGAATGGAGGGGCCGTGGCGTCGTCGCTCGCGACGGCCTCAGCAGTGGAGTCGGCGCGGTGAAGCTAAACACAACTGGCCGCTAAAGTCTGAGGCGTTCATGAGAGAATGAGTCTGCGTGCTATTCGAGTCTGACCCCGTCGGCTAGCCCTGTTCAGCAACTCTTTGCTGCGCACGATGCCGCGCCACCCGCTTACGATTCATTTGTCGTTTGTGAGCTTCCGATTTACGAGGTCTGCCTCGTCTCAATAGGATGAGGGGGAGTTGGTAATCGACAAAGCAATTTCTTCGCGAAAACGCCTGGGCTGATTTCAAAAGATGCCAGACTTTGAGTTTTTTTGAGTGGGCGTCGTGAATGTATGGCTCACTAAGGATGCGGTTGGCTTTCCAGATCCATTGCGGATATTCCAAATCGTGGTGCACGGCCAGTAGCTCAGCCAATGTGGCCAGCCAGGTATCGGCGATTGCACCGCCTTCGAATCGGTTGGCGAGAATTTGCGGTTCTTCACGGATCGCTTCCGAGAGTTCGCGCCGGCTCGTCGCTCGGGCGATCTCGTGCTCGAAGTCGGCCAGTTCGTAGCCGAAGCGTTCCTTTGAGTCACTTCGCAGTGCGATCTCGAATAGGCTGTTCGGACGTTTATCAATTTTCATCGCGATCAGATACGATGCGGTGGGAAACGAAATTTTAAGATTAGGGAGTTTTTTCATCTCCGGCAGATTGCTGACGTAGGTTTCGCCTTTGGGTGAGAGGAACTGGCGAACTCCCTGATCGAGCCATCCTTCCGGCAGCGCTTCTTCTTGTGTGATACGGTGGATTAGCTGTTCGCCTAGTTCCTTCGGGTGAACTGGGCTTCCATGTCTATGTAATGGTTTAATGAATATTTATTAAACTATTACGCGTCAGACTCTCAACCTTTGTAGCCCCTACGTTTAAAAAAGGCCGCACTCTTTCGAGGTGCGGCCTTTGGAAATAATCTGACTACGTTTTACGGCAGCTTGGTCGTGCCCATCAGGAACTTATCGCACTCGCGGGCGACGGCGCGGCCTTCGTTGATCGCCCAGACGATGAGCGATTGGCCGCGGCGCATGTCGCCGGCGGCGAAGACGCCTTCGACGCTGGTTTCGAAGTTGCCGTAGTCGGCCTTCACATTAGAGCGGGCGTCGAGGTGGAGGCCTAGCTCTTCAGCGATGGTCGCTTCGGGGCCGAGGAAGCCCATCGCGAGCAGCACGAGATCGGCGTCGAGCACGCGCTCGCTGCCTTCGACCTTCTTCGGGATGAAGCGGCCGTTTTCGTTGGTCCACTCGATGTTGTGAATGTGGACGGCCTTGACCTTGCCATCGGCATTACCTTCGAACTTGCTGGAAGTGACGAGATATTGGCGAGGATCTTCACCTTGGATCTCGGCAGCCTCTTCTTGGCCGTAGTCCATCTTGTAAGTCTTCGGCCATTCGGGCCATGGATTGTTCGCAGCACGCTCGGTCGGGGGCTTGGGCATGATCTCAAGCTGAGTTACGCTCTTGCAACCGTGGCGGAGGGAAGTGCCCACACAGTCGGTGCCGGTATCGCCACCGCCGATGATCACGACGTTCTTGCCCTTAGCGAGTTCGCTGAACTGCTTGGACTTGCCATCCTTGATGTCCCAAAGCTCTTTGGTGTTGGGTCCGAGGAACTCCATGGCGAATCGGACATTACCTAGCTCGCGTCCTTCGATTGGAAGGTCGCGGGGCTTGGTGGCACCGCAGCACAGCACGACGGCGTCGAAGTCTTCCATCAGTTGCTTGGCGGGAATGTCTTTGCCGATTTCAACGCCACAAGTGATGGTGATGCCTTCAGCTTCCAGCAGTGAGGTGCGACGAGTGACGACCTGCTTTTCCAGCTTCATGTTGGGGATGCCATACATGAGCAGGCCGCCTGGGCGGTCGGCACGTTCGTAAATGGTAATCAGGTGGCCAGCTCTGTTCAGTTGGTCGGCCGCAGCGAGACCTGCAGGGCCCGAACCGACTACGGCAATCTTCTTACCGGTGCGCTCCTTTGGGGGGGTGGGTGTGACCCAACCTTCGTCAAATGCTTTGTCGATGATGGAGCACTCGATATCTTTAATCGTCACGGGTGGCTCGATCACGCCAAGCACACAAGAGCCTTCGCAAGGAGCGGGGCAGACGCGGCCGGTGAACTCGGGGAAGTTGTTCGTCTTCATCAGACGCTCGTAAGCGTTGCGCCACTTGCCCTGATAGACGAGGTCGTTGAACTCGGGGATGAGGTTGTAGACGGGGCAACCGCTGGCCATGTTGGCGAGGGTGAGTCCCGTGTGGCAGTAGGGCGTGCCGCAGTCCATGCAACGCGCGCCCTGTGTCTGCACTTTTTCTTCGTCGAAATGTTCGTGAATTTCGTCCCAGTCCTTCACGCGTTCGAGTGGTGGCCGATTCGCAATTGTCTTGCGCTCGAATTCCATAAATCCAGTTGCTTTTCCCATAGTTTTTAAGAGTTGAAAGTTGTTTGTTGGGAGTGGGAAGAGTGTTGTTTTGGGGAATAAATCAAACTTCTGGTTTCTGTCTTCTGACTCCTGAATTCTGGCCGTAGGCCTAGTGTCCTGCTTTAACGTTTTCTTCGAATGCGGCTTGGATGGCGTCGTCGCCGGCGAGTCCGCGTTCTTCGGCGCGTTTCACCGCTTGAAGCACGCGTTCGTAGTCTTGTGGCATAATCTTCAGGAACTTGCCTGCAGTTTCTGGCCAGTCGTCGAGGATGCTTTGTCCGCGCTTGGAACCCGTGTAAGCAACATGCTTCTCGATCTTGCTTTTGACGAGATTCATCTCTTCGTCGCCGCACTCGATCAATTGATAGACGTGGACCATTTCGGGGTTTAAACGGTTTTGAACGAAGTCGCCCACTTCATCGTAAACGTAAGCCACGCCGCCAGACATGCCAGCGCCAAGGTTACGGCCAGTGGTGCCGAGGTTGATCACCATGCCACCGGTCATGTATTCGAGTGCATGGTCGCCCACGCCTTCGACCACGGCTTCGACACCGGAGTTACGCACGCAGAAACGTTCGCCCGCCATGCCTGCGACGTAGGCTTCACCGGCGGTTGCGCCGTAAAAGCAGACGTTGCCCGTGATGATGTTTTCGTGCGCGACGAATGGCGATTCCGGATGAGGACGAACGATGATCTTCGCGCCGGAGAGGCCCTTGCCTAGATAGTCGTTGGTATCGCCTGTCACGGTGAAGGTCATACCCTTCGGGCAGAACGCGCCGAGTGACTGACCCGCGGAACCGGTGAGGTTGATCTTAACACAGTCTTCAGGCAGGCCAGCGGCTCCGTGTTTACGAGAGATTTCTGCGCCAGTAATGGTGCCCACTACGCGATTAATATTCACGACCGGCAGGTTGATCTCGACGGCTTTGCCTTCTTGGATAGCAGGCTGCGCTTGTTTGAGGATCTCGCACATGTCGAGGGATCTGTCGAGCAGGTGATCTTGCTTCAAGGTGCAGTAGGTGCCGACTTCGGGGCCGACATTTGGCTTGTAGAGGATCTTGCTGTAGTCGAGTCCCCGGGCTTTCCAGTGGTCGATAGCTTGGCGCATTTCGAGCTTATCGACGCGGCCCACCATTTCGTTGATCGAGCGGAAGCCGAGCTTGGCCATGGTCTCGCGAACTTCTTCAGCGATATACTTCATGAAGTTGACGACTGCGGCTGCATCCCCGTTGAAGCGCTTGCGCAGCTCTGGGTTTTGTGTCGCGACGCCGACGGGGCAAGTGTTCTTGTGACAGACGCGCATCATCAAGCAACCGAGTGTTACGAGTGCTGTGGTGGCGAAGCCGAACTCTTCCGCGCCGAGCAAGCAAGCGATGGCCACATCGCGGCCTGTCTTGAGCTGACCGTCGGTCTCGACGACCACGCGGGAGCGGAGGTCGTTGAGTAGGAGTGTTTGATTGGTCTCCGCGAGGCCGAGCTCCCATGGGGCACCTGCGTGCTGGATGGAGGAGCGGGGCGAAGCGCCTGTGCCGCCATCGTAGCCAGAAACGAGGATGACGTCGGCCTTGGCCTTGGCCACACCGGCCGCAATCGTGCCGACGCCGACTTCAGAAACCAGCTTCACGTTCACACGGGCGTTGACGTTTGAATTTTTCAAATCGTGGATCAGCTCAGCCAAATCCTCAATCGAGTAAATGTCGTGGTGCGGAGGAGGGGAGATGAGTCCCACGCCAGGAGTGGTGCCGCGCGTCTTGGCGATTGGCGGTAGCACCTTGTGCCCGGGTAGCTCGCCACCTTCGCCGGGCTTGGCGCCTTGGACGATCTTAATTTGAATCTCGTCGGAGTTGACGAGGTAGTAGCTAGTCACACCGAAGCGACCTGAGGCCACTTGCTTGATCGCGGAGCGGCGGCTGTCGCCGTTGGCATCTGGATTGAAGCGGTCGGAATCTTCGCCACCTTCACCCGTATTCGACTTCCCACCGATGCGGTTCATCGCGATCGCGATGGCTTCGTGAGCTTCCTTCGAGATCGAGCCGTAGGACATCGCGCCCGTCTTGAAGCGCTTCATGATGGTTTCGATGGGCTCGACTTCTTCGATCGGGATGGACTTTGACTCGTCGATCTTGAAATCCATCAAGCCGCGGATTGTAAACATCTCCTTCGACTGATCGTTGATCACGTTGGAGTATTCTTTGAACACGCCATAGTCGCCGAAGCGAGTCGCCATCTGCAGCTTGTGAATGGTGATCGGGTTGAAAAGGTGACGTTCGCCGCCTGCGCGCCATTGGTAGATGCCGCCTGAGTCGAGCGCATCGCCGCGCTCGTCGTCGCGCGGCGCGAAAGCCTTGCGGTGGCGGGCATTGGTTTCTTTGGCGATGGTGCCCAGGCCGATGCCTTCGATGCGGGATGCGGTCTTGGTGAAATACTTTTCGATGACGGACTCCTTAATGCCGATCGCTTCGAAGATTTGCGCACCACGGTAGGAGGCGACGGTTGAAATGCCCATTTTGGACATGGTCTTGATCACGCCGTTGAGGTTGGCCTTGAGGAAATTATAGCAAGCGGTGTCAGCATCGACTTTAACATCGCCGCAATCCACCAAGTGGCGGACGGTTTCGAGGGCGATGTAGGGATTGATCACATCGGCTCCATAACCGATGAGAAGGGCGAAGTGATGGACTTCGCGCGGTTCGCCGGATTCGATTACGATGGAGACGCGCGTGCGTGTGCCTTGGCTGACGAGGTGGTGGTGGAGGCCAGCCACTGCGAGCAGTGCAGGGATCGGTGCCCTCTTTGGCCCTAGCTTGCGATCAGAGAGGATGAGGATGTTGACTCCGTCGCGGATGGCGGCGTCGGCGTTCTCGAAGAGTTGATCAAGGGCGGCTTCCAGCCCCTTGCCTGAGATTTTTGGCTCGGAAATACTGTTGTGACCTTCGGCGAGGCCGCCTTCAGCAGTTTCAAATGTGATCGACAGACGACTCGATTTGAAGCCCGGCAGATCGATATTGCTGAGTTGTGCCAGCTGGTGGCGGTCGATCAGCGGCGACTCATATTTGATCATGCGGCAGCTTTTGGGGCCGGGACGGCTTAAGTCGCCCTCGGAGCCGATGAAACTGACACTCGCCGTGACGAGCTCTTCGCGGATCGGATCGATCGGTGGATTGGTGACTTGTGCAAAGAGTTGCTTGAAGTAGTTATAGAGCAGCTGCGGCTGATCGGAGAGCACGGCGAGGGGAGCGTCGTTACCCATCGAGCCGAGCGGTTGCTTGCCGGCCTCTGCGCTAGGACCGAGGATGAAGCGCATGTCCTCGAAGGTATAGCCGAAGGCTTTTTGGCGTGTTTCGAGTGTCTCGAAATTGTCGTCAATCACCACTTCGGGGGCAGGCAGGTCTTCAGAATTAACGAGATTCTCTTTCAGCCATTGACCGTAAGGCTGTTCGGAGGCGATTTGCTCTTTCAGCTCTTCGTCGCCTATGATGCGGCCTTTTTCCATATCAATCAGGAACATCCGGCCTGGCTCGAGACGGCCTTTTTTGATGACGTTCTTAGGCTCGATGCCTTCAAGCACACCGACTTCGGAAGCGAGGATGACCTTGTCGTCGGAAGTTACATAGTAGCGAGAGGGGCGCAGACCATTACGGTCGAGCGTCGCGCCGACTTGCACACCGTCGGACATCGCCATCGAGGCGGGGCCATCCCAAGGCTCCATCATGCAGGCGTGAAACTCGTAAAAGTCGCGCTTGTATTGCGGCATGCTCTTATGGCGCTCCCACGGCTCGGGGATCATCATCATCATGGCATGCGCGAGGCTACGACCGGAGAGGACGAGGAACTCCAGGCAGTTGTCGAACTTCTGCGAGTCGGAGCCGTCTTCGCGGATGATCGGCAGGATCTTCTTCAGATCATCGCCGAAGACTTCGCTAGCCAGCTGCATTTCACGCGCGTGGAGCCAGTTTTCATTGCCCCGCACGGTATTGATTTCGCCATTGTGGCAAAGGAAACGGAAAGGCTGGGCGCGCGGCCAGCTGGGGAATGTGTTGGTCGAGAAACGTGAGTGGGTCAGCGCCAGTGCCGAATCCATCGTCTCGTTGGCGAGGTCGGGGAAGTAGCCTTCGAGCTGCTCCGTGGTCAACATGCCCTTGTAGGTCATGGTGCGACTGGAGAGGGAGCTGAAATAAAAGAGGGAATCGTCGTCCTCGCCCGAGTAGCGAATGCGGTAAGTCGCGAGGTGGCGGACGATGTAGAGCTTGCGCTCGAAGGCGAGGCCCGCCTCGATGGATTCACGCGAGACGAAAAACTGCCGCATAAACGGTTCACAAGCGGCAGATGCCTTGCCGAGGATCTCGCTACGCACGGGCACATCGCGCCAGCCGATCATGCGGAGGCCTTCTTCAGTGACGATCTTTTCGATGATTTTCTCTTCGTGGGCACGTTCTTCGCCATCTTTTGACAAGAATACAAAGCCAACTGCATAGTCGCCCTCTGCGGGCACGTCGAAGCCGCACTCTGTCGGGCAGACGCTTTTGAAGAAGTTATGCGGCAATTGAATAAAGATACCCGCGCCGTCGCCCGTGATCGGGTCGCAGCCGCAACCGCCGCGGTGGTCCAGATTCAGACAGATCTCAAGCGCGCCCTTGACGATGTCGTGCGACTTCCGCCCCTTCATATCGACGATCAGGCCGATACCGCAGTTTTCGTGTTCGTTCTTAGGGTCGTAGAGACCCTGTGCTTTTGGTTGAGTGTGAGTAGTGTCCATATGTGTCTTAAATAGTTGGTGTGAGGCCGGTCGCCATCTGCAAGCCTGTCGTCGTGTCTATCGAGCGGGAAATCTCCCTATGTCTAGAGTCAGAAGAAGGTGAAGTTAGTGACTCGGTGGGGGCTGTCTAGGAAAATTACCCCGCAGAGCCAAAACGGACCATTTTTCGCGCCAATTAGGGCTTAAAATGGCCGAAATTACCCTAGATTGAGAAGGTGTGTGTCCTCACGCACCAGCGTATAAGTTGCCTGTGAAGCGTCTAGCGGCTGGGGACAGCCTGCCCTCCCTAGAAAAAGCGCACCGTTTTCGAGCGCATTGCCTCGTGTTCCTCGTCGGTGCAGGGAGCGTTGGTGGGGACTTCGGCCTCGATATTGCTCTCGGAGACGAGGTCGTTGCTCAGCATGTAGTTTTCGACTTCCTCGCCGCTCACATCTGCGAGCATCGTGCCGTCGATCTCCACGCAAGGGGAAAGGGGCTGGCCGGACTTTTCGACCATCTCCGCATATTGATCCGCGCTATTGATGATGTCGCGGTCTTCGTATTCGAGGCTGTATTTCTTCATGATGGCGCGAACGCCCATGCTCCAGCCGCAGCTAGGTTTTAAGTATGCTATAATTTTCATAGATATTGGTCCTGTGTGTGGGAATTGGGTGACTTGTCAACTAAGAGGATTTTCGAGCGACCACCCAATCGATCAGTTTTGAGTGGTTGTCCTCATACGCCCACGCCGCGCGCAGGAACTCTGCCGGGTGGATGTTGTTTTCTTTGAGAAATTTCCGGTCGCCGCCGCAGCCATACATGGTATCGGACGGTAATTCGCCGCGCAGCTTGGCGAGGGCCTTTGGCATGATGCGAGATAGCCAGACGATACCTTTGACCTCGTCGGTTTTGGGAGGCAGGGTGCTGGAGTCGAGCACTTTACTGGACAGCTTGCCCTCTTGGGCGGTCAGAAAGTAGTCGCGGCGTGCTTCGCAAACCATGAGGAAGGTTTCAAAGTCGGGCTCACCGTGGTTTACATAATCCTCAGCAAAGTCATACACATCCATCGTGTTGAGGCCGACTGAAGCGAGTTCGGCCAGTGTGGCCTTATCGAAGTAGCTGTCCGGCTCACGGTTGCCCGCTTTATGCGTGGCGACGGCGCCTTCCCAGATAGTTTTCAGAGTTTGTTGATAGCTGTAGTGATTCATAGATCGCATACGATAAGGCTGCTTAGTCGAAAAACAACCTATGTTGAAGATTTCTTTTCTTTTAAGGTGGAGGACTCGCCCAAATGCTTCAGCTCTTAGGCGTGCTTAAGCGGTTAAAAATCTGGGTTCTTTCTTCTGTACGTAGAAGAGTCTCAAAAAGTGGAGCGAGAAGCGCGTAACTGAATTGAGATCTCCGATTGTTAGATTTTAGATTCAGTATCCAAAGTAGGCTTTTGATCTCCTGACACTTAACCCCCAGATTGTGACCACGCTCACTGCAAAAGTGATCAGACCTAACATGGCCTGCATGCCGAATTGCATAAATGCAAAAGGTATAGCGATTCCAAGCATGATTGCGGCGATCCAAGAGCAGATGAGAACAAAAATCCGAACGAGTCGTGACGCCTGAATGATCCCGACCACAATCAAAACGGATAGGAAAATGCCAAATGCATTCTCTACGTTCGTGCTGGCTGGAACGCTTGCCACATAGGCTAAGCTCTCAATCGTGCTTATTAATGCTACTACAATGTTCAACCAGACGACGACTTTTAGGGGTGTAGGGAGATCGCTAATTCTTTCCAAAAGCTTTTTCTTTTCAACCGAATGATCCGATTTCCTCCTATTGATTCCCTTGGACTGAAGATAGCTCGAATAGCAGGATTCACCACAGAATGTATAGTCTTTCCATTCTATCGGATTTGCCACGGTTGAGGTATTTCT
>Ga0209390_10002757_pt1 | contig 29966 bp, 20 predicted proteins | sample BON01_FD_187212 | JGI IMG/M metagenome (GOLD analysis project Ga0209390, IMG submission 187212) | Freshwater microbial communities from Lake Bonney liftoff mats and glacier meltwater in Antarctica - BON-01 (SPAdes) (version 2) | ecosystem: Environmental > Aquatic > Freshwater > Ice > Glacier...
TGCGGCGCCCATGCACAGATACGTATGCCGTTTCAAAAAGCGGCAACAAAGTCATGAACCGGAGCTCGTCCATTCCTGTGGTCGCCCGCCACTCTCGGTTGTTCTTGGGGTATGAAAAATTCTCCATGTTTGCTTTTTGCCCTAAAGCTACTCATTTCTCTTATTCTCACCGCAACAAGTCTAATGTATCATCCAGTTAATGTCATACTTATCCTCAAAGCTTCCGAAGTATGCGCCCCAAAACATGTATCGGTCAAGTGAACCAATGGCAAAGCAAGCGGCTGAATAGTTGCGGGATTTAGAATTGTTGGGCAACCATTCAAACCCAAAGGCAGTCTTCTTGTCAAAACTTACTTAACATGACAAAAAATACCATAATTCTTGCCTGCCTTTGCGCCTCCTTCACGGCCGCCCAAGCCCAACAAAACCACCTTAAACTTCACTTTGGATACGAATTTGCCAACCGTGTAATACTGCAACTGCCACAGATTGGCGACACGGGTCAAGGATACCAACGCGATTATGAAACACGCCCCCTTATTGCCATCGGTTTTGCCCACGAAAAAGCCAGCGGTAATTTTTGGGAAATAACAGGGCGAACCAACGCATTCATTGGCAGCCAATCTGTTTATGATTACCCAATAGACTCCATTCTAACAGGCCCTCTGTTCGAATTGGGCAAGGAGCGTAACAACCATGCGCAGCTTCAATTCGAATACAACTCGCTGCAATGCACTTCCATTGACAAAGAAATAAGGCCCTATCTGGGGATTTTCATCAGGGCTTCCAGTCAATGGGCTTCTTATAAACCTGCTACAGCGGAGTTCTTTCCGATGGATCGGTGGTTGACATCCTTTTCGCCAGGCATTGTGCCCCGGCTTTTCTTAAAACTAGGCAATCGTTGGCAACTCGACCTGAGCGTCCCGGTCGTATTGGGGAGCATTAGCTTTGATCGCACCACGATGAAAAATCCGGCATTGACGCCCGCGCAGCAGCGAAATTCTATTGTTGATATGGATATACTGAGTACGGAAACACAGATCAGGCTGGGCTTTGCTTATCGATTGAATAAAGTTGCTGCAGTTAAATAGCTTTTACACAAACCTAACTTAATAAACATGACAAAAACTATCGTAATTCTCGCCTGCTTCTGCGCGTCTTTCACGACCGCCACCGCCCAACAAAACTATCTTAAACTGTATCTCGGATTTGAGCTCGCCAACCGGCCGACGCTTAAACTACCTACTAGGGACATTGTTGCTGGCCCTTTTTACCAGGGCGTGTATGAAACGCAACCATTTTATGCAGTTGCATTTGCACGCGAAAAAGCCAATGGCAATTTTTGGGAATTATCGGGACAAGCAAATGCCCATTCAGGAAGCCAACCTGTTTATGATTTTTCAAGCATGGATTCTACGCTTACATTCCCATTTAAAGAATTGGGTAAGCATCGGAACAACTATGCGCAACTTCAATTCGAATATAACTGGCTGCAAGGTTCGGATAAAAGCATGAAAGTAATTCCTTACTTGGGACTTTTCCTCCGGGCGTCCAGTCAATGGGCTTCCTTTGAGCCATCCACATCTGAAAACTTTCCCGTCGATACCTGGGTTACGTCGTTGTCGCCAGGCGTTGTTCCCCGGCTACTCCTAAAAACAAACAAGCGCTGGCGCCTCGACCTGAGCATTCCTGTCAAGCTTGGTAGTATTAGCTTTGAACGCAATACCTATGGCGACCCAGCCTTAACCCATGCACAGCAGCGCGATTCCATTGCTGATATGAGTATGTTCAACCTGGAAACACAGACTAGGCTGGGTTTTGCTTATAGTTTGAACAAAGCTGCTACATCGGCACAATAAATTTGCTAAAACAGGGCATGCCTTATCTTTTTTGTTTATACTTGCGGTGCCAATTTGGCGCAAGTTTGATGCAATTAAAATTATTTTACGAACAGTGTCGCGCCAAAGGCACTGGTACAAACCAACGAAAACAATATGAATATTTCTGCACTCGATGAAAATGGCAAGCCCGTAGACTGGTGGTTTATTTATAAAATTCCAAAGCTCGGACAGGAACCCGGTAAACCAAGTACCACTGGTTATGAATACATTTATTTCGATCCCAATATCAACAAAGTTGTCAATTCCCCCAACCTGCTATCCCAAGATAAAGGTGCCCTTGACCTGACGCTAGATGCCATTTTTACCAAACCAGATGCCAGCACTGGTTGGATACTCTACAACGACGAGGTGCCCGAAAGCGCTAATATGCACGACTCGAGTAGCTTTGGCCACAACAAGGGCGTGCTTGCGTTTGATACAGCCACCAAAACAGCTATTTGGCTGCTGCACTCCTGGCCTAAATATTCCGACCCCGGCGCAAAGGTTATGCCGACACCCCAGTACGGGCAAACATTTCTGTGCATCTCCCTGGACATGGCTACCGCAAGTCAAATTGCGGCCCAAAGGGCCAATCACCAGGAACCGCAGGTATTTTTGCCCCGAATGCCCGTGTCACTGAGCAAAACCGATCCCCTTTTCTTGCTGACAAAAAACGTGGATACCAATGCTACTGGCCATTCCAATATCCTGGATTTGAAATCACGCGGCGGCTTGGCCTTTAAGGTGATTGCCAAAAACCGGAAATGGAACAAAGACTTCTGGAACGAATTGGTTGGCCCAACCTTACAAGCCGATATGAATGTTGAAACCTGGATAAGGGGACCAATCCCGCCCACCCTCGACAGCGATGGCGTACACAAAACCTTTGATGTGAAGTACATTGACCTGAGCGCATTGGGCATAGGTGTGCCCTGGGCTTGGCCAGAGACCCACGACCACGCAAAATGGGGTATCACCATCGATTCTGACTGGGTATGTGTGGGTGATATTAACCGGATGATTTCACAACAAAAACGCGGCGGCGGAACCATTGCTTTTCAAAACAACGTACTCTGGAGTGCGCTGGCAAAAACCGACTTGTTGGTAGCGCCACCTGGCCACAACAGGACGGAAGCGCGTGCGCTCGTGAAAGAGACCCATGAGTCTCCGCATAAAATTGTAACAGCTACTCCTGCGAAGAAAAAAGCAGCGCCAAAAGCCAAAACAGGAAAGCCAAAATGAGTCGATCAGGGTATGTATGACATCACATTTTTAAATGTAAAATTTTGAGCCAATATTTAAAGCCTAATGTAAAACAACTCCAATCCAAGATCAAACATATCGTAGTGCTGATGTTGGAAAACCGCTCCTTCGATAACCTGCTCGGCTGGCTGTACGCCGATGAAGCACCGTATAACAAACCTCCAGATGGGCAGCAATTCGAGGGGCTTTCCTATGATTTATGGAATCCCTTGCGCAACATTGATGCGGATGGGATTCCATTCATTGAAAAGGTGCCTGTAGAAAAGAACGGCCAATTGAAAAAGCGTCGCGGAGAATCCGTTCCAAACCCCGTGGATTTCACCTTGCCCAAGCCCGACCCCGGCGAAGGCTATCGTGATACCAACCACCAACTATTTGGGGAGTACAATGTGGCCTTGCAATACCCGCCGCCGCCCACCAACATGGGCTTTGTCGATAATTATCAGCATGCGATGCTGTACGGCAGCTTCAGTTTTGGCGATGACCCCAGCAACCCCAGGTCTATAATGAAATGCTATACGCCGGCGCAAACGCCCGTATTGAGTAAATTGGCCCGGGAATTTGCCGTATGCGACCAGTATTTCTGTTCTGTACCCAGCCAAACAATCCCCAACCGCGATTTTGTGCACGCCGCCACCTCCACCGGACATGTCAATAACAATCCCGTGGCGCAATGCGATGCCCGAACCGTTTTCAACCAAATCCAAGATGCTATTGATGGGGGCAGGAAAGACCTCAGCTGGGGCGTTTTCAGCAATAATCTTGCAAAAAAAGACGACGTTAAAGACAAAGACGGGGAATTTGGCGGCGACCATTTTTCCCTAACCCGGCTTATCATGACGCAGCTCCATGACGCGCGGTTCAACGATAATTTTTCAACCATCGACAATTTTAAAAAGCTGTGCAAAAGTGGGAACCTGCCCAGCTATGCGTTTTTAGAACCGAATTACGGTGGTGAAGGCCAAAACGATCAACACCCGCCAGCCGATATTCGCCCCGGTGAGCAACTGATCGCCGACATTTACAACAATCTCAAGGCTTCTCCTGCATTTGAAAATACCCTCTTTGTCATCACCTACGATGAACATGGGGGCTGCTACGATCACTATCCGCCGCCCAGTGGCGCTAAGAACCCCGACAAAAGCAATAAGCCCGGTCAGGATGGTTTCCTTTTCAACCGTTTCGGGGTAAGGGTGCCTTGTGTGGTGGTGAGTCCTTACATCAAACCAGGGCTGATAGCTAGGCCTGCTGGCTATACGCCTTTCGATCATACTTCTGTTATCAAGACCATTCAAAACTGTTTCAAGCTGGAAGGAAACCTGACGGAAAGGGACAAGGCTGCACCGGATTTTTCTGGCTTGCTCGGTTTGGATGTAGCACGAACTGCCGATATTCCAAGCGTTAAACCGCTAAAGTGGGATGGGGATGCCGCAAAGGATTCGGTCAACGAATTACACCGGCTGTTGGGCAGCATCATGGAAGAAATAACGGGAAAACCGGCACCAGTTTCCAGCGATGTTTTGGAGTTTGTCCAGCATTCCTACAATGACCTGTTTGGTACGAAGCGTAAAACCAAGTCAAAATAGCGCTTTGTAGCACTGAAACCTTGTCGTGCCCGTTGTGGGAAACGCTTTTTAGGACTTGTATTTGATTGTGCGCTACCGCTTCTTTGGTCGCTTCTTGATTGGTTTTTTATACTTCATATCCCGCATCCACTTCGTTTTATTGCCCTTATTGTACTTCTTGTTCTTATCCTTTTTTTCATGAAACGCCCCCTGTGATTTTTTCAGTGTTGGCGCTTTCAAATAGTTCTTTTCCGGATGCGTGAACTGCTCGTCAATGGTCAGTTCCGTGGAAATTTCCAAGTCTTCCGGCAAGGGCAGCATCGGAATCTTCTTGTCCATCAATTCCTCGATGGCCTCCTGGTTTGGCAACTCGTTGGGTGCAATAAACGTAATGGACGCGCCCTCCATATCTGCACGACCGGTACGTCCGATGCGGTGTATGTACATTTCCGGCACATCCGGCGTATTGATGTTGACAACGTGGGTCACATCAGTGATGTCGAGGCCACGTGCAAGCAAGTCGGTGGTGATAAGGCCACGCAGGCTGCCTTTTTGGAAAGCGATTACGGCATTGAGTCGGAAGTTCTGCGATTTATTGGAGTGCACCACGTCGAATTGGTCGGGGAACTTCCCTTTCAGGCGTTCGTGGGCGACATCGGCCATGCGTTTGCTGGGGCAAAATATCAGTACCCGCTCCATGGTTTCGTCCTGTTCGAGCAGTTTGGCCAGCAGGTTTATTTTGGTAAAAAAATTGGGTACATGATAGCCGCTCTGTCGAATTTGCTCCAAAGGCGTGCCCATACGGGTAACTTCCACGTACTGGGGTGCGTTGAAAAACTCATCCAATATAGTGTCTACTTCTTCCGTCATGGTAGCCGAAAAAAGCAGGTTCTGTCGTTTGGGTGGCATCATATCGAGGATGCGGGTCAGCTGTGGACGGAAACCCAGGCTCAGCATTTCATCCACCTCGTCGATGACCAATTGGCGGACGCCACCGAGTTTGAGCACTCGTGTCACCGCCAGGTCGATTAAGCGTCCAGGGGTGGCTACGAGTATATCTACGCCACTGGCAATCAGCAATTTTTGGGTATTGATGTTGGTGCCACCATATACGCCTTCTACCCGCAGGTTCATATAAGTGGTCAATTTCTTAATATCACTGACCAACTGTACCACCAATTCTCGGGTAGGCACCAAAATTAGCACACGCGGCTCTTTTTGTTTGGAAAACGTCAGTTGTCGTAAGATGGGCAGCAAGTAGGCGTAGGTTTTACCCGTGCCTGTTTGGGCGATGCCGACCACGTCCCGGCCCGACATGATGATGGAAAATGCTTTGTGCTGTATAGGGGTTGGCTCCTCAAAACCTAAGTCGTTTAAGGCGTTGCGGAGGGGGTTATTCAGGTTCAGGGTATCAAAAGAGAGTGTCATGCAGGTACTTTGGCGCGAAGGTACGCAAACTAAATCACCTGAAATCCATGGACATAAGGGTCTTCGTCGTCAAACAGTATGGTATTGAACCCGGTAACGATGGCCCAGCCTTCAATACTGGGGCGCATGGCGGGTCGTCCGGCCACGATGCACTCCTCCTCGATGCGTCCAATAAACTTGGAACCGATGATACTTTCATGCACAAAAGTATCGCCTGGTTTGAGCAAACCCTTGGCATACCACTGTGCCATACGGGCGCTGGTGCCCGTGCCACAAGGCGAGCGGTCGATGGCTTTGTCGCCATAAAAAACGGCATTACGGGCTGTAGAGCCGGGATCTAAAGGTTTTCCGGTCCAAAGGATATGGCTCAAGCCTTGTATCGTCGGGTTTTCGGGGTGAACAAAACTGTGTGTTTCATTGATGCGCTGCCGCATCTCCCGCGCCCACGCAATCAGTTGTTCGGCCCTAAAATGTTCCAAGCCTGGAAAGTTCTCCTGTGGGTCTACGATGGCGTAAAAGTTGCCGCCGTAAGCTACATCCACTTGCAATACACCCAAGTCTGGGCATTCCACCGAAATATTTTCCGCGGCAAGAAATCCGGGAATATTGGTGAGGCGCACCCATTTTACCTTTCGGCCTTCTTGATGATAGACCACCTCCACCAGTCCGGCAGGGGTTTCGAGCCGCAGCTTGCCGGGCACCTTCGGTGTTACCAAGCCTTGCTCAATGGCAATGGTAACCGTACCAATGGTACCGTGGCCGCACATCGGTAAGCAGCCGCTGGTTTCGATAAAAAGTACCGCTACATCATTCGCCAGATCATGTGGCGGGTACAAAATACTGCCGCTCATCATGTCGTGGCCACGCGGCTCGAACATCAGCCCTTTGCGAATCCAGTCGTATTCCCGCAAGAAATGTTGCCGCTTTTCACTCATATTGGCACCTTCCAACACCGGCCCACCGCCAGCGACCAGGCGAACAGGATTGCCACAAGTATGGGCGTCGATGCAGAAAAAGGTTTTGTTCATAAAAAAGAGGGTTTCAGGTTTCAGGTTTCAAGGTTTCAGGTTTACGCGATCTGTTGTTAATTTTGAAATGGAGTTTCAAAGCCACGAACCAATCGCGTAAACCGGAAACCTGAAACCTTGAAACCTGAAACCGTTACTCCGAAACGTAGAGTATGGTATCCAGCACCGCCCGATAAGGTATGTCAATATTCACCAACATACTGCCGTAAACATGGTTGGGGAAATGCAGGCTATCGTAGCCAAAGGCGATCAGCCAGTGGTTGCCTTCGGGCACCGATTCCAAACAGCCGCGGGCATCAGCGCCCGTTTGGAACGATGCATCGAAATAGGACGGTGCTTGGTCGTAGCCTGGAAAACTGTCGGTATTGTACTTCAGCCAAATCTTCGCATGTGGAATAATTTGTCCGTGGTGCGAGGTAAGCACACAGATTTTCGTAGGCAATGGAATTTCTTCCGGCCCCGCAGGGCGACAGGCCTGGAGGCTCAAAATACTGATAATCAGGATAAAGTGTCGAGTTGTCATGTGCGTCGGTATGGTATACAAATGTAACGCCTAACTTGCTTTTCTGTTTTGAAAACGGAATTTGTTTACATTTGACACGCCTAACTAAACAACTACCACGACTTATGGCTACTGCTACATCAAAAAAAGCTGCACAAAACGGCGCTGACCAACCCTCCATCGCGCAGATTCCAATCAACCGTATCGTCACCCTCGACGAGTTTATCCTTCGCTCCGAAAAAGACTTTAGCTATGCTACCGGCGAACTCACAGGTTTGTTGCGCGACATCGGTGTGGCGGCTAAAATTATCAACCGTGAAGTAAACAAGGCGGGTTTGGTCAATATTATCGGCGAAGCTAACGGCGCGGAAAACCAAAGCGGCGATACCCAGCAAAAGCTTGATGTGTATGCCAACGAAAGGCTTATAGAATGCCTCCAGAATTCCGGTGAATGTTGCGCCATTGCCTCCGAAGAAAACGACGACATCATTCATGTGCCGCCGGTCAATTCCAAGCAAAGCCACTATGTGGTCATGTTCGACCCGCTCGACGGTTCCTCGAACATTGACGTAAACATGTCGGTAGGTACCATATTCGCCATTTATCGCCGAAAAAGCGACCCAAGTGGCCCCGCTTCACTCACTGACTTTTTGCAATCGGGCATGAAACAAGTTGCGGCCGGATATGTGCTGTACGGAACTTCAACGATGCTGGTGTACACAACAGGGCGCGGTGTGAATGGCTTCACCCTCGATCCCAGTATCGGGGAGTTTTGCCTGAGCCACCGCAACATGGTGATCCCGGAAGACAGCCAGACCTACTCGGTAAATCAAGGCTATTATTCCAAATTCGACCTTGAAATGCGCCGTTACATCGACAATTGTTCCGATCAGAATTTCGGGCTGCGCTACATCGGTTCCATGGTGAGTGATGTGCACAGAATCCTGATCCAAGGTGGTATTTTCCTTTACCCAAGTACGCGGAAATATCCAAAGGGCAAACTCCGGCTGCTGTACGAATGCAACCCGCTGGCCATGCTCATTGAACAAGCGGGTGGAAAAGCCATGAATACACAGCTAAAACGCATCCTTGATGTGACACCAACCGAGCTGCACCAACGTTGCACCATCGCCATCGGCTCCCCTAAAATGGTGGATGATCTGAAGGCGTTTATTGAGCGGTATTCGGCGCTGCCGCTGTAGTCGTTGTTTGTTGATAGTTGATAGTTGATAGTTGTTCGTTGTTCGTTTCCGAGCGCTAGGTCTTTCTGCTGAAGTGAAATATAAGGACGGAAAGGATGGCATTCCACGCTCTATGGCAACGATGGCAGACTAAACGCTCGGAAACGAACAACGAACACCCAACAACCAACAACGAACAACTATCAACTATCAACGAATAACGAACAACGAATTATGACCGCATACGTTTTCCCCGGACAAGGCTCCCAGGCTGAAGGCATGGGCAAAGAACTTTACGAAAACAACACACAGGCCAACGAGCTTTTTGAACAGGCCAACAGCATCCTTGGCTGGCGCATCACCGATGTGATGTTTGAGGGCACAAAAGAAGACCTGACGGAGACCAAGGTGACGCAGCCCGCTGTTTTTCTCGAATGTATCATTCGGGCCAAAATCGCAGGCGCGGCTTTCAAGCCCGCAGCAGTTGCTGGCCATTCACTGGGCGAATTCACCGCATTGGCTGCTGCCGGCGCGCTGTCTTTTGAAGCTGCCTTGCAATTGGTTAGCCAGCGTGCCTTTGCGATGCAGAAAGCTTGCGAGGTCACCGAAGGCACCATGGCCGCCGTGCTGGGCATGGAAGATACCGATGTGGAAAGGATCTGTAAGGGTATTGAAACTGAAATTGTGGTGCCTGCCAACTACAATTCGCCGGGGCAGTTGGTTATTTCCGGTTCCAAAAAGGGTATTGAAATGGCTGCTGAAAAACTAAGCGCAGCTGGGGCCAAACGTGTGTTGGTGCTTGCTGTCGGCGGGGCATTTCACTCGCCGTTGATGCAGCCCGCGCAGGATGAACTTGAAAAAGCCATCCGCGCAACACAGTTTTCAACCCCAATTTGTCCGGTCTACCAAAATGTACACGCGATGCCTGTTACCGATCCGGAAGCAATCCGTCAAAATCTGGTAAAGCAACTTACCACGCCAGTGCGCTGGGCGCAATCCATTGAAAACATGATTGCCAATGGGATTACTGAATTTGTGGAGGTCGGCGCCAGCGCGGTGCTGCGCGGCATGATCCGCAAAATCAACAAAGACATTGCGACAGATAGTTTGTAGCGCAAAGAAGGTTAAGGCGTTTTGTAATTTGCAATATCCCCTTTACTTTCGTAGGAAGAAACAGCATTGTTCTACATTTAATTGACTGTGGATATGGCAACAAGATCAACCGTGAAAAGCGGACAATTACTTTTGGCTGAGCCATTTATGATCGATCCCAATTTCCGGCGCTCGGCTGTACTGCTGTGCGAGCACGACAAAGAGGGCACCTTGGGACTTATCCTGAATAAATTGACGGGTATGAACCTCAATGATGTGCTGGTGGACATGCCCCCTTTTGAAGCACCCGTGTATTTTGGTGGACCGGTGCATACCGATTCCCTGCATTTTATACACGATATGGGCGATTTGCTGGAAGACAGCCTGCCCGTTGCCAAAGGCGTTTGGTGGGGCGGTGATTTCGAAAACTTGAAATTCCTGATCACCAGTGGCTTGCTCGAACCCCGCAGGATTCGCTTTTTCCTTGGCTGCGCAGGCTGGTCGGGCGGACAACTTGCCGAAGAAATGGAAACCGGCTCCTGGGTGGTGTCGCCGATGGATGCCAACTACGCCTTTAATTCATCGCCAGAAGAGCTCTGGAGCCAGGCCATGTTCAACAAGGGCAACCGCTTTGAAGTCATTGCGGAAATTCCGGAGTATGTGTCGTGGAACTGACCGTTGGCCGTTAGCCAGCTGTTAGCTGTTGGCCATTGGCCGTTGGCTGCACATCATTGGTGCTAATGCTTGGAATTGATTGATGGCTGTTAGCTGTTGGCCATTGGCCGTTGGCTGCACATCATTGGTGCTAATGCTTGGAATTGATTGATGGCTGTTAGCTGTTGGCCATTGGCCATTGGCCGTTGGCTGCACATCATTGGTGCTGATGCTTGGAATTGATTGATGGCTGTTAGCTGTTGGCCGTTGGCCGTTGGCTGCACATCATTGGTGCTGATGCTTGGAATTGATTTTCAACACGCTATTCCCTATCAATCTGATATTGGCATGACCTGATGCAAATTACCTTTAGATTTGTACGTGTAGTTGTACTTGCTAAATCGTCAACGCACCTTAGCCATACCCACGGCAATCCTAAACAATCCTACCAATCCCGCTAATCCTGATCCAAACGGCTACCAGGGGCAAAAAAAAACGCGGCGCACTTTTGCGCCGCGTTCGGATTTCCCGTATAATAATCTCATGAAAAGTTTCTAAATCAGGTATCAATTTTTGCCGCTCGCTATTCTCGTCCCGCCGTTCTCTGTAATTGATGATACAAAAGTGCGGCACAGACCGCCAGTTGCAAAGGACATAATTTTAAGTTTGTTGAGTAATGAAAACAGCCGATTCTTGTTTTTTGTTGTCTAAACCGTTTTCATTTAACCAAATATTAAGGTTTTGACGAGAAATAAACGTTGTTGAATCGGCTGTTTGTTGAAAAAAACCCACGAGAAGTAGCCAAAAAAAGTTTTTAAAAACCTGATTTTTTTTTAAAATTTCTTTTTGCGTTGCTTTTTCAGGCTTTTTTCACCACCCAAATGAGTGCAGAAGCCAACATGAGCATCCCTTATTTTCAGGATTTGCTTGGGTTCTTAGCTAAATAGGGCCAGATGGGGCTGTATTTGTCCTTACTTATTCGTCAGACCACGAAAAGTGGTGGGACGAGAGCCATTTGGTCTGCCGATTTTTCATCGTCCGACCAATAAGCATAAACAAATACCCAGTTTCACCCCGGTTTCCCTTCCTATAAAAATACGGGATGACTCATGTTATTTCACCCCAGCCTCCCTGAATATTCGTTTCAACCAGGGCAACATCGCAAACAACACCCCGGCCGCGATAGACAACAAGGCAAAATTGAGCCAGAAGAACATAGACTTGTCATCGTACTTGTCCCACATGGTGGCCAATACACCGGATAGTTTGTTGCCCAGAGATGTTGCCAATTGCCAACCACCCATCATCAAGCCAGCCAGGCGCACCGGTGCCATCTTCGATACCATCGACAAGCCCATGGGACTCAAACAAAGCTCCCCGACCGTGATAACAGCATAAGTCATCACCACCCACCAAACCGAAGCTTTCACCGCGCCGTTGTGGCAGGAGTAAACGGCCCAGACGGTGACGAGTGTCGACAAGGCGCTGATAATCAAACCCCAGCCAATTTTGCCGGGCGTACTTGGTTCCCGGTTCCGTTTTCGCAGCCAACTAAAGAACCAGATCAGCAGCGGCGTGAGCACAATGACAAAGAAGGGGTTGACAGACTGGAATATCTCGGTCGATACCAACTTGATTTCCGTCCCTTCTGCTGGGCGTTGTTCGGGCGGGATATTGTTAAAGTACGGCGGGTAAACGACAGCCATCATCATTTTGTCGGTTGCCGGATCTTTCGTTGTCCGGAATTGAGCATCGTAAACCGGGAAAGTATCCTTTTCCATCTTTACGGTTTGGGTAGAGCCCAACGATTTGGCTGTTGATTCCACCATCGTTGGCATGGAACGATCGGTGTAAAATTGAGCCCAAGTGGTCAGTGCAGTACCATTTTGCTTAAAAACAGCCCAAAAAACAATCACCACGGCATACACAGCAAGCAAGGCACGAATGCGTGGCTTTTCATCGGGTGCCGCTTTTATCAGGGTCCAAATGTAAAACGCGACCACAGGCATGGCACCGAACATGAAAGCATCTGTAGAATCAGAACCAAAAATATTGCCCGGAATATACCATGCAGCGATACCTGTTACAATTGCCGGAATAAGCACGGAAGACAATACGGCTCCTAGTCCAGCACTTCCAGGATCGTCGGCGCTCTTTTTCACATCGGCATTGGCATAGTGCTTATTACCAAGCATGAAAACGATCACACCAATGAACATCCCGATACCCGCTGCAGCAAACGCATGGCCCCATCCGTACGTATTGCGCATATAGGCCGCCACGAAATTGCACACAAGCGCCCCAATGTTGATGCCCATATAGAATATGCTGTATCCATCGTCTTTCAGCTTTTTGTAACGCTCTTCGTTGTACAAGTTGCCCAACAAGGTGGAAATACTAGGCTTGAAAAAGCCATTACCGATCACCATGACCGCTAAAGCGATGTAAAAAGTGGTGAGGTTGTTCGGGATGGCCAGCAACAGATAACCAATACCCATCAAGGTGCCGCCAATGATGATACTTTTTCGGAAGCCCAGCAAACGGTCGGCCACTAGACCGCCCAGGAAGGGCGTTAGGTATGCCAGGGCAATGAAAGTACCGAAAATATCGAAAGCAACACCGCGCTCAAGACCCATGCCGCCACTTTTTGTATCGGTCATGTAGAGGGTGAAAATTCCAATCATGAGGTAATAGCCGAAGCGTTCCCACATTTCCGTTAAAAATAAAAAGGGCAGTGCCGCTGGGTGATTACGCATTTTTTAGTTATAAGTTATGAGTGATGAGTTATGAGTGATGAGTTATGAGTTATGAGTGATGAGTTATGAGTTATGAGTTATGAGTTATGAGTGGGCACGATATCTGGACTTTGGCTTGGTTGGGTTTTTCAGCACCTAATCGAAGCAGAGGATTTTAAGGCCTGAAAAACCTACCCAAAACCGAAGAAGGATAATGTCCAAACTCATCACTCATAACTCATAACTCATAACTCATCACTCATAACTCATCACTCATAACTATATAATGGGCAAACCTACAATTCTTGCCTTATAAATCATAGCTTTTATTCTACTCCGAAATATGGCGACACCTTTTCCCACCAAACCTTGTCGGTAAAAGCTTTTATTTTGAGTACATCGTCCACGCTTGCATAAGGTCCGTGCTGGGCGCGGTAGGCAAGGATCAGGTCGGCTTGCTTCCAGGTCAGGTAAGGGTGTTTGCGCAACGCTTCGGGGGTGATGATGTTGAGGTTTATTTTGTGCAATTCCGTCTTTGCCATGCTGAGTTGGGGCTTTATCCGTTGGTAAACACTGTCGGGGAACATATACACCTCGGCCACCTGTTCAATAGAGCGGAATCCGCCCAGCTTTTCCCGGTAGTTGACAATTTGTTTGGCCCTACCCTGCCCTATCATCGGCAAGGTGGCCCAGGCTTCTACGTCTGATCGATTGATGTCGATAGCGCCAGTTGTTTTGGATGACTTGTACGGACTGCCACCGCCTGCGTACATGCTTGGGCGCAAGTCATTATGATAGGCTGTTGGTTTTGAGATGTTTATGTAGGGTTCCAGCCGCACATAATCGGCTTCGCTCAGGCTATAAATTTTTGCCAGATCTTCTTTTTTTCGGAAAACGCCACCTTTCGAGCGGTAGTTCAGGATGCCTTTTATCGTGTTGCTCGGCAATCCCAATTTGATAAAATCCTGCTCCGTGGCGGTGTTCGGATCAAATGGAAAATACTCGGGATCGCGGGAGGAAGCATGTTTACTTGCGGACTTATTTCCCATACTTATGTGGATGTAAGGCAGCAAACGGGCGTAATCAGCAGGCGGCAGGCTCCAGATTTTCTGGAAATCCTCGGGCTTGCGAAAGGAGCCTCCCTTTTCCCGGAACCGACAAATATTTTGCGCTACTTTTTCGGACAATCCCAGGTTTTTGAAATCTGTTTCTGTGGCGAGATTGGGGTCAAAATCGAAGTTTTGCCCCGGGATGGCGGCCATTGCGGCAGTTGATTGCCGAAATGCTTGAATGGTCGCTTCAAATTCGGAAAAATCGGTGGAAGCGCGTGGTCGCAGCCATTGCAGGATGCTTGGGATGGCAAAGGCTGCCACGCAGAAAATCAGCAACACGAAGGTGCCGAGCCGCTCGTTGCGGCTAAAATGGAGGTAATTAACAAAGCGTGTTTTCATGGTGATAAAGTGTTTTGATGAACCCGCCTAAGTTGAAGCGTGAGCGGGTAGGTGAAAAAATTATAGAGAAAAAAGAAATTACGGCTGATTGCGCGTGCCGCAACCAGATTCAAAGTTTATTCGGTGGATGCGGCACGAATCCAGGCTCCTTGCGTGCGTACATCATGGCAGACCCAGCCATTTTCCGTGCATTCCTGTTGCCAGCGCGCCACTTTCCGCCTGGAATTGGAGGTGTCAAAAACAATAATCCCGAAGGGAAACTTCTCCCGGCAAGCGGCAACGCTCAGCTCCGGACCTTTGGAAAGCAACACAACATCCACCGATATTGGCGCTGCATCGAAGGCTGTTACCCAGCGGGCATCATCGATCAGGGCCATTTTTTGTTGAAAAAACTGCACAAAAGGTTTATCGAACAGGAGGTTGTCGCTGCGGAACGCCTGTGGTTCGTCCAGCATGACCTGCGTTTTTTGTTGAATACCCGAAGCGACCCGATTGGGTTTTGCGGTAAAGTTTTCCTGCTTTGTCGTCAGGGTATCGGAGAGGGCGTACACGTGGCGACCATCAAAAAAATCGATCAGCCGCTTTTGTTTCGGCATGTTGTACACGACCACCGTGCGTTGGATTTGTTTTACCGAAAGGGTACTGATGCGGTAAACACCCAGCAGGCCCATCAACCCGAAAAAAGCAGCCAGCCACTTCCCGCGCCGCAGCACCATCAAAGCGCCCAAAAAGGCAATGGCCATGTACAGCGCCGCATCTACCCATCCTGGTATCCATACATCCGAAATCACGCTTCCGGGCAGACTTTGAATGCCAACAATGGCTTTATTCAAGTATAACACCATGAAATACAAGGCATTCCCGAGCCAGCCAGTGAGGGTTTGAAATACATCCGCATTCCACAGGATTATTGAAGGTAAATTATCCAGCAGGACCAGCACCGTTCCACCCCAAAGAATGGCCGCCCCGCCCAGCACCACAATCCAACCAGCCAGCCAAAAATAAATGGGGAACTGGCTGAAATAGTACAACGCAAAAGGCAAGGTGCCCAACTGCGCCGCTGCGCCCACCAACAGTACTTTCAAGCCCTCATCGGCCCAGCGTGGCCCGGGGGGAAAGAGTTTGTACAGTCGTGGGTAAAAAAACACCATACCCGCCACGGCCGTGTAGGAAAGCTGAAATCCGACATCGAACAAAAAGTAAGGGTTGTATAGCAAAAGCCCAAACGCCGAAGCAGGCAACACATTCCAGGCCGATGCATTGCGCCAAATGGCCTTGCCAAGCATGTAGGTGCTAAACATTACCGATGCCCGCAACACCGATGCCGTGGCACCCGTCAAAAATGTAAAGCCCCAAATGGCCAGCAGGATGAAAACAGATTCCAACAAGCGCCATTTTCCCCGCAAGCGCAGGCGCTTTGTAAGGAAATACAAACCCATGTACACCATGCCCACATGCGTGCCCGAAACCGCGAGCGCGTGCATGGAGCCCGTTTCGGCGTAGGCCGTTCGCAGCTCGTCGGAAAGGTCGTCCTTGTAGCCCACCATCAGCGCCGAAGCCACCGCGTATTCGTTTTGGGTTGGGAAATGTTTTTGAAGGATGGTCAAGAGTCGGTCGCGGTAAGTATAGGCCTGCGCCCAGAGCTTGAACCCATGCCCGCTGGAAAGCACCACGACTGAATCTGGCTTTACAAAACTCTGGTAATGCATGTTTTGAAAATGCAAATACCGTTTGTAATCAAACACATGCGGGTTTTTCGGCGGCTCCGTGGGCAGCACCCCAGCGTGAATCCCCAACCGATCGCCATATCGAATGCTGTCAACCATATCCGATGGATCCAGGAACAGCATCAGGTTGCCCGTCACAAAAGTCAAAGAATCTGGCGAGGTACCCGTGGCTTCTACCCGTACCGGAATTTTTGTCTTTGCCCCATGCGACGGCGCTTCGTACACGGTACAAACCATGTAATTACCGCTCCGTTTTTGTCCCGAAAAATGATCGGGCTGCCGCAGTTCATTGTGTTGCACGATCAAAATGTAGCCCGCCAACAGAAGACAGGTATTCAGCGTAGCGCCAAAAAACCAGCGGTTGCGGTATTTATAGCGGCGGATTGCCAAGAAAAGGGAAAAGAAAATGGTGGCGTTAAAGAGCCAATACAGAAATTCAGGCGCTTGATCAAGCCAGCCGCCAAGGGCGGTTCCGAGCGCAAAAGGCACCAGGAGGCGGAGAAAGGGGGTGTTTCGTTGGTTCACTTGGTATTTGGGTTTGAAAGGTGACTGTTAATCTTCCTTCTACAAAATTTGCGGTTTTTGTACCATAGTTGCAAGTTTTTGGGGAAATATATTTTTGAGCGCATGTTCGCACCGGGCCAAAAACAGGGTTTGCCGGAAGGGTTGGGCAGGAGGCGAAAAGATAAGAAAGTTTGTAAATGTGAATTCTTCCGTTATATTTGTGGTTCAAAAAATCGCACTTTGAAACTGAATTCCCTGCATTATTTGTTTGGCTTGTGGTTGCGTATATCCTGCTTGAGGAGGTGGATATACCCATTGGGGTTTTGGGAGAAGCGCACTTAACCGCAACGAACGACTAAAATAATTGAAAATATACGGTGGTTTGTTAATGGCGTTAACAATTTACCGTACTTGGGTTAGTTGATTAGTCGTTAGTTGTCGGCTAACGAAAAGTTATCGCCAAAAATATACCAAAACAATAACAGAACACAAAGCCACCTATCGAAAATAAAAAAAATGAAGTTATCAGACCCATTTAAAATATTGACACCGAATGAAAGGTGGGCACCGACACAAAGCCAAATGGACGCTTTTCAAAATACCTATGAAAAGCTATTGCCACCATTGGTTTATAAAATCAGACTTGCAGTTGAAAAGTGGAGAGAAGAAGACTATAAAGGTGCTTCTGAAACTTCTAAATCTTTGTTGAACTTTTGGTTTAATCAAGAACATTTAATCGGGCAGACCAAATTTAGTTTTTTCTTTTCGCAACGTGAGGCAATTGAATCAATTATTTACTTGTATGAAGTTGCTAAAGCCAAAGACAAATATGAGTTAATGAAGTTCGACTCTTCTCAACGTGTCAGCACAGGAATGTTTGACGAAAACTGGACACGCTATGTTGTAAAAATGGCGACTGGTGCTGGTAAAACAAAAGTAATGGGCTTGACAATTGTTTGGTCTTACTTCCATAAACTCTACGAAGCAGGCAGCACACTATCAAAAGACTTTTTAGTTATTGCTCCAAACATTATTGTATTAAACCGTTTACGCAAAGACTTTGACGGATTGAAAATGTTTTTTGATGAACCATTTTTCCCCGACAATGGCTATGACGACAAAGACTGGAAAAATGATTTTCAGTTAACGCTTCATATTCAAGACGACTTAAAACCAATAACAGAATCGGGAAATATTTTCCTTACAAATATTCATCGTGTATTTTTCAACGAAGAACCCGAACAAAATTTTGAAACAACATTTTTAGGAGTAAAACCCAAACCCGATGCGGACACTTCAAAAGGTTTAGACCTTGGTAAAGTAATGCGAAGCGACAAGATTAAAGATTTGGTTGTGCTGAATGATGAAGCACATCACATACACGATAGTTCTTTGGCTTGGTTTAAAAATATAGAAGATATTAGCAACAAGTTGAAATTGAAAAACGGAAACGGAATAAGTTTGCAAGCAGACTACTCCGCTACTCCGAAACATAACAATGGTGCTATTTTTGTTCAAACTATTTGCGACTATCCTTTAGTTGAAGCTATCAAACAAAATGTGGTGAAGTCGCCAGTATTGCCTGACGAAGCATCAAGACAGAAAATTCACGAAAAAGACTCTTCCGACTTTGTAGAACGTTACAGAGATTATATTCATTTGGGTTATTTGGAATGGGAACAGCAATACGAAGAACTCAAAAACCATAAAACGCCTATCTTATTCATTATGACAATGAGCACCAAAGAAGCAGACCAAGCGGCTGCATTTTTGGAAAGCAATTACCCTTCAATGAAAAATTCGGTATTGACTATTCATACCAATACTTCTGGTGAAATAAAAGAAACTACATCAAGTAAAAAAGACAAGGAAGAATTAGAGGCTTTAAGAAAAGCCGCAGATGAAATTGACAAAGACCATTCGCCATACAAAGCTGTAGTTTCGGTTTTAATGCTTCGTGAAGGTTGGGATGTTAGAAATGTAACCACCATTGTGGGGCTTCGCCCTTTTGGTGCGGATTCTAAAATCCTTCCCGAGCAAACAATCGGTAGAGGTTTGCGAAAAATGTTTTCATTAGATATGCCCGAAAAATTAGTTGTAGTTGGAACACCAGCGTTTTTAGAATTTGTTGAAAGTCTTAAAACTGAAGGAGTAGAATTTCAATACAGTCCAATGGGCAAAGGTTCAAAAGGCAAGTCGCCAGTAATTGTTGAAGTGGACAAAGAAAATCCGAATAAAGATTTAGATGCTTTGGATATTCCTATTCCTCAAATGAGTCCAAGAATTTACCGTGAGTTTAAAAACCTTGAATTGATTGATGTAAGCAAGTTCAAAAACGAAAAGGTAACACAGAAAAAATTCAGCACTGATGAATTAAAAGAAATTGTATTTAATGATATTGATGGAGACTTTTCTCATAAAACAGTTTTTAAAGACACAACACCAGATTACAGAAATGTAATTGGCTTTTTCACTTCTGCCATTTTAAAAGACAGCCGTTTGGTTAGTGGTTTTAATATCCTTTATCCAAAAGTGGAGAGCTTTATCAAATATCAACTCTTCACAAAAGAGGTTGAGTTAAGCGACGCTCAAACAATGCGAAACCTTTCAGAAATTCATCCAAAGGAAATACTGAAAACTACTTTCAAAAAAGCCATTGACGAATTAACAATAACTGACAAGGGAACAGCAGAAGTAAAAAGCTTCATTTCTTTAAAACTAACCAAGCCAAAGATTGTAGAAAACCAACCCTTTCTTGTTCCAAAGAAATCTGTATTCAATAAAATCATTGGCGACAATCCATTTGAATTAGAATTTTCTTCTTTTTGCGAAAGTAGGTTTGATGATGTTATTTCATTTGCTAAAAATACTTTTGGTGAAGGTGGCGTAAACTTTAGTATTGAATACCAAAAGGAAAACGGAAATATTGCTTCATTCTTTCCCGATTTTTTTATTAAAACATCTGCTAATACCTTTTACATTTTAGAAACAAAAGGGCGTGAAGATTTAGATGATATCAGAAAAATAAAACGGCTTGCCATTTGGTGCAAAGACATTAATAAAGCACAAAGCGAATACACCTACAGTCCGGTTTATGTGAAGCAAGAAAAATGGGAAGAAGTAAAGAATGATTTAAAGTCATTCAAAGATGTAGTCAAAATTTTTAAAGCAACTGAAAAACAAGAAGCGTAATGAATTTAAACGATACCGATAAAAACAAAATAATTGAACTCATAAAGGCAGGCGAAAAACTGCCTAAAGAATTTATCTATAAACTTTTTGCCGATGAAGAAGATGTATTTCTTTTTTGGAACGGAAGAAAAGAAGATACAACAAATATTGCATTGCCATTTCACAGCATTGAACATATTGACGAGCCACGTCAAGAAAAGGACAAGGCACAAGCCAGTATGTTTGAAATGGATTATAGAGGAAGACAATTAAAAGGCTGGACAAACAAACTTATTTGGGGCGACAATAAACTCATTCTTTCATCATTGGGCAATGGTCCAATGAGAGAAGAAATTGAAAAGGAAGGCGGCTTAAAACTTATTTATATTGACCCTCCATTTGCAGTTGGTGCTGACTTTGGTTTTGATATTCAAATTGGAGGCGAAACAGCAGAAAAGAAGCAAAGTATCATTGAAGAAATTGCTTATCGTGACACTTGGGGCAAGGGGATTTCCTCTTACTTATCAATGATGTATGAAAGGCTGAAATTGATGCATAATTTATTGGCAGAGGATGGAAGTATTTATGTGCATTGTGATTGGCATATAAGTCATTATTTAAAAATTATCTTGGATGATATTTTTAGTCAACATTTTCTTAACGAGCTAATCTGGAAAAGAAAAACAGGAACAGCAAATTCAACTACTGTATTTGGTGTTCAAACAGACACAATATTGTGGTATTCAAAATCCTCAAAATACAATTACGAAAGGCAATTTAGAAGAGAGGCCATTAGCGAGGAAGAAGTTGAAAAAAAATTCAATCTCATTGATGAAAAAGGTAGGCGATATTGGAGCGGTGATTTGGGAAGCCCGAATCCAAGACCAAATTTGAAGTATGATTACAAGGGTTATTCTCCTCCAAGTAATGGATGGGCGGTAAATATTGAATTAATGAAAAAATGGGATGAGGAAGGAAAATTAATATTACCAGCTTCAAAAACAGGAAGAATTAGAAGAAAAATGTTTCTTGAAGACTGGCAAGGTTTTGAAGTGCAAAATTTATGGGATGATATCTCACCAGTTCAACCTCAAGCTCTAGAAAAAGTTGGTTATGCAACACAAAAGCCAGAGGCTTTGTTAGAAAGAATAATAAAAGCCAGCAGCAATGAAGGTGATTTAATAGCCGATTTCTTTTGTGGTAGTGGCACCACTGCAGCAGTGGCAGAAAAGTTAGGACGTAAATGGATAACTACGGATTTAGGTAGATTTTCTATTCACACAGCAAGGAAACGTTTAATTGGTGTTCAAAGAGCATTGCAAGCTAATGGCAAAGATTTCAGAGCTTTTGAATTGCTCAACCTTGGTAAATACGAACGCCAGTTTTTTATGGACGACCTTACCAATGGTAAAAGAAAAGCAAAAGAAGATTTGTATGTAGATTTAATTTTAGAAGCTTACAAAGCAAAACGCATAGACGGACACAGCACTTTACACGGAAGCAAAGCAGGGCGTTTTGTAAATGTTGGGCCTTTAGATGTTCCAGTAACACAAAGTCGTTTGACGGATATTTTTGAAGAATGTAAACAGAAACTCTATACACAAGTAGATGTTTTGGGCTTTGAGTTTGAAATGGGCTTAACACCACAATTCATTCAAGAACTAAAAGAAAAAGGTGTTTCGGTTACGCTTAAATACATTCCAAAAGATGTGTTTGATAAACGTGCAGTGGCAAAGGGACAAGTAAAATTCTTTGATGTTGCTTATCTAGATACGAAAGAAAAAATAAACGGCAAAACCATTACCATAGAACTCACAGACTTTGTAACGCACTACACACAAGACGACATTGAAGAACTGCAACAATCAATGATAGCAGGAAGCAAAGTAGTTATTGAGGACGGACAAATTTTTAAAATTGAAAAAGATAAAAATGGCATCATTACAAGAACGGTTTTAACAAAAAACTGGTTCGACTGGATAGACTATTGGGCAATTGATTTCAACTACGAAGACAAAAAAGAAATCATCAAAATTAAAAACGAAAATGGTGAAATAGAAGAAAAATGGAGTGGCAACTATTTGTTTGAAAACGAATGGCAAAGTTTCCGCACCAAAAAGACACCGACACTTGAATTTACAAGCATTGCACACGAATACAAAACAGCAGGCAAATACCAAGTAATGGTAAAAGTGGTTGACATTTTGGGAATTGATACGAGTAAAATAATTGAAGTGATGATAGATTGAAATTTCCAGCATGTAAAAGGCGATAACAATCCACTACCTCTCATGCCTCCTAAACGTCGGCACATCGGCAGTGGTAAAGTTCCATACAACTAAAGAAAAAATGATAATATGATAAATTTTGCTCATTCTACTTTTAACAGAATAATCATTCATCGAGTAAACGCGAAGTTAAGGCATGAGGAACACTCATCGGTTGAACATGAGGACGAATTGATTTCTGCTGATGACGAGGCTCAAGAAATAATAAAATCTCGTATCACTGAAGCATGTGGCCGACAATCAAAGTCGTTTAAACTCCAGATTGCACAAATCCAAAACGGCCACTTCTTCAGTTTAGCTAAGGATACTTACAATTTAACTGAGGCTGATTTTGTAGAGCGTAGTAAAACAATTGCTTCCTTATTGGCTAGCTCACAAAAACGCTCAAACATCCCTGGCGGTATCCTTATCGTTATTGATGGTGTGACAGACGATAATATGAATTTTGTTTTGGTTGTTAAAGCAGAATTGCAGCAGGCCTTTAAAACAAATTTGAATGCAGCAACACGGAGGCAACAAATCGAAGTCTTAAAAGACATTTTTCTCTCACCCGCTGAAAAATTCTTCAAAATTGGTATTCTACGGCAAGCCATCAACCTCGATGAAACTTATCCCAATAGTGATTATGCATGTATGATTTATGATGATCAGTTCAGACCAGGAGGGGAACCTGCCGAATTTTTCTATAAGGATTTTTTAGGTTTTAGCATTGATAAAAATGAAAAATGGCTAACTAAAGGCTTCTTTGATGATGCAAAATCCATAATTGAAACCCACGCAACGAGTTATGAAGACAAAAAGGAGTGCATCGCAGCTTTACGAACCATTTACAAACAAGATCAGACGGGAATAATTGACCCTATTGATTTTGGAGACAGATTTTTGCCTGATAACATCCGAGGGCATTATGCTTCAAATGTGTTGACTCTCCCAAAGTATAGCCGCCCCTTTGTAAAAGATTTATCGCTAATGGGTAGAGAGTTAGATAGGAGAGTGATGACATTCCGAAACAAAGTGAATGTTATTGCGCCCGAGGAAACCTTTGATGAAAGTGTAACGGTAATAAAAACAATTGAGGAGGCAATCTTGTCCTTGGAGGACGGCGGAGCATCCACCTTGCTAAAAATCAACGGCGCACCTTACGAAAATGCATGATTTTTATGAAAAAGAGCGGCAACTAATTGTCGAATATGACAAATTAAAGCCATTACTCATTCATTGGGCTGAATTTGTTGATGGAGTTGCGGTTGAAACAATACTTTCCAACGGATTTGATTTGTCACATATACAAATCCACCCCAAATGCCGGCTTAAATCAGATATTGCAGTTATTAGACGAGCGTTTTACAGAGATATTGAAAGTTCGTCAGATCCATTAAGAAGAATTGAAGATAAAGTAGGCACAAGGGTGGTGGTTACAACTTTAGACGATGTAAAGCAGATTAGGGGAATAATAATGGCCTCATCCAAGTTTTGGACGCCTAGGGAAAGTAGAGGTATTGAGAAACACCTTTCTAAACCTAGAGAGTTTGATTATCAATCCTTACACATCAATTTGACTCCAACTAGCGAAGTTCCTGGTTTTGAAAACATCTCAAAAAAGGAAAGGGAGTATTATATTTGTGAGTTGCAAGTGCGGACATTGCTTCAGCACGCCTTTGCAGAAGTTGCGCACGATACAATATACAAAGGAGCATTTGGAGCAGATAGTCAGTTAGTTAGAATATTAAGCAGAGGAGTTGCATTGATGGAAGTGACTGATGAATCCTTTTGCCAAGCATATGAAATAATGAATAAGGAAGAGACATATGAAAAGAGTTTTCTAAATCGACTCATCATTTTATCAAAAGAAAAACTTGGAATTGAATTTCAAGCGAAGAAAGTTGATAATATGTTGACGAATGACCTATTTGATATATTTGATGTAAAAAGTGTGGACATTGGAGAAGTAGAGCGTACATTAATAGTAAATAGGGATATAATAATAAAAACAATAAATAAGTCCAATTCATACTTAATCACACAACCTGTACTACTATTAATCATTCATTTGATCTTTGCAAATTCATATAAGGTAAAAGAAGAATGGCATTTGGAGGAGGATATTTTAAGAGACCTGTTCTACAAATTGGGGTTTTCACAACGAAAATAAATTACAACAAGAAGGCTAATCAGGGTAGTTGTCCCTGCCGTTGAATATCAAACCATCAAGGTAAAAGTGTTGCGATATCCGGACAGGTATTCTAGAATTAAAAAAAATGAAGAGATGAGTGACCCAATTTTAATTGCAATAATAGCTGGTGTTTTTGCCTTAATCCAAGGAGTAATTTCTGCAGGGGCAAGAATAAAAGCGGCAGAAGTTCACAAAGGCAGCGAAAATAATCAAAAAGAACCAGCAGCCAAATCAGAGGGATTAAGACCTTTTTATTTAATCATAATAGGAATATTGATTTTAGGAATTGCAATATTTTTTGCGATTAGAAACGAAAAAAGCCATGTTCGAGATTATTGGACTGGTATGTGGATTTCAAACGAAGAATGGGAAAATGGTTCTAACAGCATCGGAGCTATTACCTTGAAACAAAATGATGGTAAGGTAGAAGGTGCCTCGTTTAACAGCAATTTGCAAAAATCTGATATAAATGGTGTTGTCGTTGGAGGGGTGCTCAAGGGTACTTGGAAAAACCAAATTACAAAAAAATCAGGTAATCTTGAATTTAAAGTAAAAGAGGAGAATGAGTTTAGTGGATTTTATGAGCTTGATGGAATAATAAAAAATTGGATTGGCGAGCGATTTGAAGATCATTTTACACACAAAATTGATGCTAGACTAAGCCCTAATAAAAAATTTGGGTTTAGGAATATTAGTTTTACGTCAGATTCAAATAATGGGACATTAATTGGCGAAATTGAAGATGGCTCCCCATTAATGCTAATTGAATAAAATACAACGTCGTACAAAATAATTTCACCATTTGAGAATGAACTACGCATTGGATTTATTGCAAGAAAGTACAAACAAATCAATACAATTAAATAATCATATGGAACTCTGCGTGGCTGTCAACCGCCCGCTAAACGCAGCGGTTTGACAGTCACGATCACCTTCTCCTATAAAACGACAATAACACCACACCAGCCCACTACCGCTCCATTTCCTCAATCCGCACCCTATACAAATACTGCGGTGTCCGCGCATACAAACTCTTGTACAGCGATAACGCCTTCAAATGGTGCGGCGTAGGGTTGTCTGCCACGCGGCGCAGTTCAAAATGCACGGCGGCTTCTTCGCGTTCGGTACGCGCTAGGGAGAGCAGTTGTTGCAGCTGTCGGATGGCATCATGGTGCTGGCCTTCTGCAATGATGACCTGGGAGCGCAGTATGTTGGCGCTAAAGGTGAGTTCGGCATTGCCGAGCGATAGCGCGACTTCGCGGCCTTCATCGAGCACTTGCCGGGCAGCCGCTATTTCGTCGGCGTACACGTGTACCAGCCCTTTTTCGATGAGCGAATAGCCGAGCACGAGCCGGTTGCCTATGTCACGGGCGTATTCGATGGCTTCGTTGTAGTAGGTAATGCTGCGGCGGTAATCACCTTTGTAGAACCAGGTGTCGCCAAGGGTATTCAGGGCTTTGGCGATGCCCTTTTTGTAGTTGAGTTCGCGGCTCAGGGCAAGGTTTTTAACGAGGAATTCAATGGCGCGGTCAAACTCGCCCGTGACGGAAAGCAAGTCGCCAATAAGCCCGCAAGCGATGGCAATGCCTTGCTTGTCGCCGAGTTCTTGTACCAATTGCAAGTCGCGTTCGAAGTTCTGCATGGCCTTGGCGTAGTCGCCTTTTTTCTCCCAAACAGAACCTATGGAGCCGATGCAGATGGTCATGAAGAGTTTGTTGCCGAGCTCTTCGGACAAGGCCAGGCCTTTTTCCAAACAAAGCAGCGCAGAATCCAGGGAACCTTTTTCCAGGTAAATAATGCCCAAATTGGTGTACAAAATGGTCAATCCCTGCTTGTCAGCCGCTTTTTCGGCGGTTTCCAGTTGCTCTTCTATCCAGCGTATGCCTTCGTCGTAGTGGCCCTGATTCATAAATATCAGGCCGAGGTTGGCTACGATGGGCGTATTTTCTATGTCCCGGTGCAGGCTCCTGTTGATTTCAATTGCTTTGGCGAACCAGCTTTTGGCCGCTTCGTAGCCGCCTTGGCGGAAGTGGAAGGTACCGTGATTACCGTAAGTTTTGGCGATGCCCACCTGGTCGGCTGCCAGGTCGAAACAGGTGACGGCCACATCGAGGTGTTTTTTGGCTTCATTATAGTTGCCGCGCAACATCAGCAACTGACCGAGCCGGCGGTTGCTGCGCCCGATCAGGTACCAATCGTCAATGCCTTTGGAGCGCTCCAAAGCATCGCGGTAGTCCTGCTCGCCTTCGTCCCATTGCCCCACCAATTCGTGCACCGTACCCTTGCGCAGCAGCAATTTGATCACTTTTTTGCCCTTTTTATCCTTTTTCAGGATATTATCGATCAGTTTTTGGAAGAATTTTATGGCCTGCCGGTTGAGGTAGTTGCGCTGTGAAAAACGCGCTGCTTTTTCGAGGTACTTGTTGGTTTTCTTTTCGTCCTCTGCTTGTTCGTAGTGGAAAGCAAGGTCCACGTATCGCTCTTCTGAACCCGGGTACAGTTGCTCAATGGCCTCAGCAATGGAATGGTGGAGTTCCCGCAAACGCGTGCGCAACTGCATGTCGTAGGCCGCTTCGCGCAGCAAAGAGTGGCGGAATATGTAGCGCAGTTCATTCATCGCGTACCATACCTGCCATTTTTCCGCGGTCTGTATTTGTTCCCGCAACACCATTTCGAGGTCGCCATTTTTCAGGACAAAATCCTCTTGCTTGGCCATCACTGCCGACAATACGGGCAATTCAAACTCCCGCCCGATCACCGCTGCAGCTTTCACCGTTTCCTTTACCAGACTGCTCAAACGGTCGATGCGCGCCATCATGATTTCTTTCACGGAATCATTGATTAGCACATCCTGATTTTTGAGTTGCAATACGCCGTCGGTATTTTTCAGCAGGTTTGATTCCAGGAAATACTCGGCCATTTGCTCCACATAAAAGGGGTTGCCCTGGGTCATGCGCTGCATCAATTCCAAAAGATCGGTGTGAATCGGGCCACCCATTTTGGACTCTGCAAATGCCTTTAAATCTTCCGGTTGCAAAAAATTCAGGTCAATTTCACAAGTCGGGCAATTTAGCTCTTCCAGCACTGCTTGCTTGAAAACAAACGCCTTGCTACCATCATCTTCAAAGCGGCTGGTGGCCAAAAACAGCAGCGGATAGCCCTGCGCCCTGCGGATGAATTGCGCCAGAAACTCCCGGCTCATATCGTCGTACCAATGCGCGTCCTCCAGCTCAATGACCAAGGGTTGCAGCAGCGATTCGGCGACAAACAAGTTGGCCATGGCGGCCAGACCATTTTGGTAACGGCCCCGGGCATCCAGTTGATCCCAGAGGGAACCGGGATAGTGGATGCCGACCATGGCCGCCAGCACACTTTGCGTCCGCGCTATTTCGCGGCGAACAGCATCAGCTTCCGGGTGGCCGCTTTCGGTGAGCTCATATTGAAGCTCCAGGAAATTTTGCTCAAAAAGCTCTTTGTTTCGCTCCTTGGAGTTCTCCGGGCTTTGATCAAAATAGTTTTTCAGCAGGTAAATAAAGGGGTTGAATTGCTTGCGCAAAATCTGGTCGCTCTGGCAGCTCAGCCAGGTAACGGCCATGCTGTCGCGGATGGCCCGCCGCAGTTCGTAAATGAAGCGGCTTTTTCCAATGCCCGCCTCCCCAAAAATGTAGGCCACGCCAGCAAAATTATTCCCATGCAAGGGCCGGGCGAAATCGAAAAGCTTGTTCAATTCGGTTTGGCGCCCAAAATAATCGCCGGAAAAACTGGCGCGTCCGGCCAGGTTTCTGCCCGTAAGCGTGTACGTTGGAATGGGTTTGTCAAAACCTTTGTAATGCCCGTCGCCGCTGTAGCTGAATTTGAAATTTCGGTTGCGCGACACGTTCTCGTCGGCCATTACCTGTCCCCAATCAGCTTTCATCATGAGGCGTGCGCCGAGGTTCACCCGGGCACCTACCGCCGCATATTGACAACGCTCATCGCTGCCGATCACCCCAGTAAATGCCTGCCCTGAAGCCATGCCAATGCGGAAGCGCGCACCTGTGAGGGATTCCAGGTTGCGTAAATCCTCTTGTATAGCGCCTATATACTCCAGCGCCCGTTCTGTATTGTTTTCAAAAGAAACGGGTGCGCCAAAAAGGCAAAACATCACGCCACCCTTGTCGCCAAAATCAATTTCTTTGAAATAACCGCCAAAGCTTTCACTTTGGTCCAGCACAATAGAAGCAAAGTGGTTGAGTGATTCGTGGCTATCCACGCCTTCGAAGGAGAGAAATACGCTGACCACATTTCTAAATTCACCAAGGCCCTGATTTTCAAAAACTTCGGGTTGAAAAAACTGGGATACGATGCTCGGGTCGGGCGCAGGCAGCGTCGGCGCTGTCTCCGTCAGGGCGAATTCTGTTGGGAAATCTTTCCCCATTTTAAGCTTGAAATAACGGCCATCTATGGGTTCGCTGTCTACAAAATCGGGGTGGAGGTAGCGCAGCAGTTGGCCATCGCCCACCATTTCGAGGTGCGCTGCTTTTGTTTGGGCTTCGGCGCACAAGTCGATGGGCATGCCCCGGAAATAGTAAGATTTGCGATGGTCGCCCACAATGCCCCAATCGATATCCCCTTCGGAAAGGCCCACTTTGAGGCCGATTTGGTGTTCTGACAAAATGGATGTTTCGTCGGCTTGTTCGCGCTCAAAACGGGTAAGCATGGCCTGTGCCGTTTGCAAGACCTTCCGCGCAATGGTCGGCGCTTCAGCGGTATCTTTTACGGGAAAAATTGCCGTGAAGCTATCCCCGGCGAAATAGGGAATAAACCCACCCTGCGCGTAAACGAGGGCCACGGTGGGTTGAAATATCTGGTTGAGCACATCGGAAAGCTCCTCTGCTCCTTCCGGGCCGCGCTGCATCAATTTGTCGGTCAGCTGGGTGAACCCGCTCAAATCGGCGAACATGGTACATGCCCGCAAACGGCCCTGGTATATGCCGTTCCGGAAATGTTCCTGGATAAAATGTGGGAGAAAATGTCTCAATTAAGGGTGTGTTTAATCGAATAAGCGGTGAAGATACGATGGGCGGCGCGGATTCAAAATGCCTTGCCCTTGCGAAATGTCAAAAACGCACGCTTATAACGTTGGAACGCGGCAAAAAATGCTTGCCCGCGCATTCTTATCGGGTGACTGGTGGACGGTAGACGGCGCACATCGGTTGTGCTTTGGCTTGGGATTGTGTTTCAGCAGCTTGGGCCGATTTTTTTGAAATGATCTTGGTAATGCCGAGCATGTATCAAATCAAAAAATGGGTAATGTCCAACAAGGAATGTCAAATGCCCAGTGG
>Ga0209390_10002758_pt1 | contig 29956 bp, 26 predicted proteins | sample BON01_FD_187212 | JGI IMG/M metagenome (GOLD analysis project Ga0209390, IMG submission 187212) | Freshwater microbial communities from Lake Bonney liftoff mats and glacier meltwater in Antarctica - BON-01 (SPAdes) (version 2) | ecosystem: Environmental > Aquatic > Freshwater > Ice > Glacier...
GATTCAGGTTCTAGTGGGGGCAACCCCGTTCAGGTTCGAGTCCTGTCGCGAGCACCATTTTTTGCCTTCGCAGGGAGTTGCTTTTTGTCGTCCGGAGCCTTGGAAGGTGTCCAAAGCCTTGGAAGGTGTCCAAAGCCTTGGAAGGGGCTAGGGGAAGATCAGGCAGATGGGTTTGGGGATGCTGACGGTGTTTTTTGGATCGCCGAGCAGGCCGGTTTCGGGATCGAGGGAGAGGACTGAGATGGTATCGCTGTCTTGGTGGCCGCAGAGTAGCCATTTTCCGGAGGGATCGATGGTGAAGTGGCGTGGGGTTTTTCCGCCACACGGTGCGTGTTGGAGGAAGGTGAGTTCTCCGGATTCGGGATCACGTTTAAAGACGACAATGGAGTCGTGGCCGCGGTTGGAGCCATAGACGAATTTCCCGTTTGGGTGGACTTCGATTTCGGCGGTTTTATTAAACTTCGTAAAATCATCTGGAAGGGTGGCGATGGTCTGGATGTCGGTGAAGCTGCCGGCTTCTTGGTCGAACTCTGCGACGGTGACGGTGTTGGTGAGTTCGTTGATGACGTAGGTGTGTTTCTCATCCGAGGAGAAGGCCATGTGGCGTGGCCCAGAGCCGGGAGGGGCGGCGAGTGCGGCCGGATCGTGAGGGACGATCTCGGAGGTGGCGGGATCGAATTTGTAGACTAGGGTTTTATCGGCACCGAGGTCGGGGGCGAAGAGGAAGCGGTTTGCGTTATCGAAGTAAACGCCGTGGGTGTGGGCTTCCTTTTGTCGGGATTCGTCGGGGCCGGAGCCTTCGATTTTGAATACGGAAGCGGTTTCGCCGGGTTTGCCATTGGCATCTAGGCGGATGGTAACGACCGAGCCATCGCCGTAGTTTGCGACGGCTAGAGTGCGGCCAGAGGCATCGATAGCGAGGTGGCATGGGCCGATTCCTCCGCAAGAGGCCTCGCCGATTAAAGCGAGGGAATTTCCCTCGCTGATGGTGAATGCGGCGACTTTATTATTGCCACCGATGGAGTATAGGATGGGCTTTTCAGGGTGGAGCGCGAGGAAGCCGGGGCGGCTGTATTCTGCAACTTGGACAGTTTTGGTGAGGGTGCCTTTTTCCGGGTTGAAATCAGTTAGGTAGATTCCCTCGGCGCCGGTTCCGATGAATACGGGCTGGGCGTGGCTGGCGATGGTGGAAATCAGGAGGGCTGGGAGGAGTTTTTTCATGGTTGATTTAGAGCGTTTGCGAAAAGTCCGTGCGTGTATATGAATTCTTGTGGCAGGATGCCCAAAAAACGGACTGGAGCAAGATGCTCCAGCCACGATTGGATAGGCACGGATTTCTGGCAAACGGTCTATGTCCGCTATCGCTCCGATTGTGGGTCTATTTTCCTTTCCAGGATTAATGATCGTGACCTTCTTCGCCATGGCCGCAAATACAGGCATATTCTAGGTAATCGCATGTTGGGCAATCGGAGAGGTTGAGATTGAATTTTTCGATGACGGTTTTGCTGTCCGGAGTTGCTTTGATCTGGATTACGAGAGGAAGCATGTTGCCCTCTGGAACCGCGATGTCGGAGACGAGAATATCGCCTTCTTTTTTGAATGACATCCGCGTCGGATTGGCGCGGCTTCCACCGATGATGCTGATGGATTGATCCGCGATCGGGATGGCTTTTCCGTCTTCACCGAGGGCAGTGAACTGAATCTTGCGATCTTTGGTGACGAAGAACTCAACATGCGGCTCGACGGTGTGAAGGATCTTTCCGCCGTTCGGTCCGGCCTTTGCTTTTTCTTCGGCTTTGGGCTCGGTGGCTTCGTGTTTGTGGTCGCCGTGATCGTGATTTTTCTCATCAGCGAGGAGGTGTCCGGTTCCCATGAGTGTTAGTCCGATTGTGGTCACGGCGATGAGGTTCAGGTAGTGATTGAGGTTTGTTTTCATATTTTTTTGTTTTTCGTTGTTTGGAGATGGTTATTCGGAATTCGGAATTCAGGCAGTTGCGGCTGAGTCTTGTTTGATGGAATTGAGGGCGGCCTTGCGGCCGAAGCGGTAGAATATCGATGGTGTCACAACGAGGCCGAGCAGAGTTGAACTCAACAAACCTCCGACGATGACGATGGCCACAGGATTCAGAATTTCTTTTCCGGGTTCGTCAGCGGCGAGGACCAAGGGGATCAGCGCGAAGCCAGCCGAGAGTGCGGTCATTAGGATGGGGACGAGGCGTTCTTCGGTGCCGCGGATGATCATGCTTTCGGTGAAGCCCTCGCCTTCGTGTTGCATCAGGTGCAGATAATGAGAAATTAGCATGATGTTGTTTCGTGCGGCGATTCCGCCGACGGCGATGAAGCCGACCAAGGTGGCGATGCTGACGTTATCGAGGGTGAAGCGGGTGTAGAGCACCGCGCCGATCAATGAGACTGGAATGATGGTCAAAACCTGGATCACTAGATTGAAGCTTTTGAAGAACGAGTAGAGCAGGAAGACAACGACGAATAAGATCACCACCGACATGATGGCGATCGTTCGGGATGCTTCCTTTTGTGCCTGATATTCCCCTTCATAGGAAATCGTGTAGCCCTCTGGGAAGTCGATTTTTTCTTCGATTTGGCGCTTCAGTTCATCGACTGCCGCTACCAGATCGGGTACGGTCGGGTTGATGGAAACGACGAAGCGTCGGCGTGAGTTTTCGCGCAGGATTGTGTTCGGGCCGCTAGCCTGATGGATGTTTGCGACCGAGCCGAGCGGGACGAGTTGATCGGATTTCGTATCCATGTAGATGTTTTTGAGCCGCTCCGGATTCTCCCGCCAATCGGGTGGTAGGCGGACGACGAGGTCGTAGGTGCGGACGCCTTCGTAGATCTCTGCGACTTTTTCGCCTCCCATGAGGGAGCTCATTTCTTTGGTCAGTGAGCCGGGCGTGACTGCGTAAGCCGAGGCGCGGCGTGGGTCGGGTTCGATGCGGAGTTGAGGGACGGGTGCCTGTTGTTCGGTGCGTGCTTCCTCCAGCCCCGGAATGTCGTGGGCGATGTCGGCGATTTGGGTGCCGAGTTCGCGGAGTTTATCCAGATCCTTGCCGTAGATTTTGATTGCGACTTTGGCGGAAACCCCGCTGAGCATGTGGCCGACGCGGTCCGCCAAGGGGCCGCTCATGGCGCTGAACGTTCCGGGAATGGCGTTCATGGTCGTGCGGATATCGTCGAGGATTTGCTGACGTCCGCGGCCTTCAGATTCTTCGAACTCGATATCGAATTCCACGGTGGAAACGGGGACCACATGGTCGCCGCGCTCTGCCCGTCCGGCCCGGTAGCCGGCTCTGGTGACGCCGGGAATTCGCAATAGGAGTTCTTGGGCGACGTCTGAGATTTCCGTGGTTTTCTTTAGAGAGGTGCCAGGTGCGAGAGTGGTTGCGACGACTGCACTGGGTTCACGGAAAGCGGGCAGGAAATTCCGGCCCATGTCCGAGTAGGCGATGTAGCTCATCCACCCCAAAGCCCCGGTGATGATGATCACCAGCAGCGGTTGGGAAATGGCGAAGCGCAGCCAGGTTTTGCGGAACCCTGTTTTCAGCCAGCGGACGAGAATGAAATCGCGATGCACCTTGCCGGGTTTTGGGTTTAGGAGCAGGGAACTGAGGACGGGAATCACGGTCAGCGATACGACGAACGAGGCAGCCATGCTGATGATGGTCGCGATGGCGATGGGTGTGAACAGGCGGCCCTCGACTCCGCTCAGGGCCATGAGTGGAAGGAATACGAGGATGATGAGAACCGTGGCGTAAAGGATGGAGGAGCGGACCTCGGCAGAGGCACGAGCGATGACTTCAAGACGCGGCAGAGGTTCTTCCAAAGCCGCGTTTTCCCTGAGCCTCCGGAACACGTTTTCGACATCGACGATGGCGTCATCCACGACCATTCCGACTGCGACTGCGAGGCCGCCCAGAGTCATTGAGTTGACCGTGAGATCGAGCATGTCGAAGGTAAGGATCGTGATGCCCAGCGAGAGGGGGATCGCGGTGAGGGTGATGAGGGTGATGCGGACGTTCAGGAGGAAGAGGAACAGGATGATGGCGACCATGATGGACCCGTCGATGAGTGCTTCTTTGAGGTTTCCGATGGAGAGGTTGATGAACTCTGCCTGCTGGTAGAGCGGGACGAGTTCCGCGCCTTCGGGAAGGGTTTTCCTGATTTCTTCCAGGGCTATGCGGACTTCCTTGTCGAGGGCTAGGGTATCGAAGCCGGGAGATTTACGGATGCTGAGAATGACTCCCCGGTTTGAGAGGTTGCCATTTGCATCGGGTGTTCCATCGGCGGTTCCGAGGGCGGCGTCGCCACGCATGGGTTCGATGTCCCAGACGACTTCCGCGACGTCCTTGATGCGGATGACGTGATCGCCGCGGCTTGCGATCGCGGTCGAGCCTATGGTGTCGAGGTCGGTGGTCATCGCCAGGTTGCGAACCATGATTTCTCTGGCGCGATCCGTTAGGAAACCGCCGGTGGTGTTTTGCACTGCTTCCGAGGCTGCCTCTTTGAGTTCCTCGAAGGAAACTTGGTGGAGGAGCATTTTTTCCGGATCAGGCTGGATCTGTGCCTGTTTGACACCGCCGCCCATGGACAGGACTTCCGCGATGCCGGGGATGGATTGGATGCGCCGTGCGACGACCCAATCGGCGATGACGCGGAGTTCGCGTGGTGAGGTTTCACCCGTTGGATCTCGCAGGCCGACCATCATGATATCTCCCATGAGCGAGGCAACCGGGGTCATGTAAGGTGTAACTCCGTCGGGAAGGGTTTCGTTTATTCCGCTCAGGCGTTCCTGAACATACTGGCGTGCGGTGATGATGTCTGTTCCCCAGTCGAACTCGATGAAGGTGAGCGAGAGGCCGATGTCATTGACCGTGCGGATGCGGTCCACGCCGCTGACTCCCATTAGTGAGTTTTCCAGCGGGATGGTGATGAGGGTTTCGACTTCCTCGGGAGCGTAGCCCTTGGCTTCAGTGAGCAGGGTGACCGTGGGCTTGGTGAGGTCTGGCAGGACATCGACGGGTGTTTCCATGGTCTTCTTGACCCCGAATACCAAGAGGACGACAGCGATCGCGAGAATCAGCCCGCGTTGCGCCAGTGAAAAGCGTATGAGGTGGTTCAGCATTGAGTCAGGCGGCTTGGGATTTGTTGCGGCGTTTGGCGTTCCAGAAAAGTTGGCCGAAGATGACTGCCAGGATGCTTGCCACTGCGGCATAAGCGATCAGCCAGGTGGGGATGTGGTGCTCCTCGTGGTCTCCATGATCGGCGTGACCTTCATGGTCGCCGTGTTCATCGGCTTTCGCGCCTGGCTCCAAATCGGAACCATCTGCTGCGTGTTCGTGGCCGTGTGCGGCATCGAGTGCTTCTTTCAGGGAGATTCCGCTGTCATTGCCGACGAAGCCAAGAGAGTAGGACCCGCGGGTGACAACCTCGTCGCCCGGGAAGAGTCCTTGTTTGATTTCTACCATTCCAGCACCGGTTTCGCCAGTGACGACCGGGGCGCGGACGAAGGCGTTTGGGAGGTCGAAGTCTTTCACATAAACCACACGATTCGCCGGGTCGCCCTGCAGGGATTCTTCAGGGACGGCCATCACATTCTTGCGGGTGGCGACGACGATTTCGAACTCCGCACGCATGCCGGGTTGGAGTTTTTGCTCGGGGTTGGGGACTTTGAAGACGCCTTCGATCGCTCCGGCGGACCGGTTGGCCTGGACGCCGAAACGGATGAGCTCTGCGATGATAGGATCGCCCCCGAGTGCGGGGAACGAAATGTGTGTTTTGGTTCCTGGTAGGATTCCAGCAGCGAGTTGTTCGGGGATCTGCGCGACAACCCACATTTCGGTGCGGTCGGAGATGTCGAAGAGTTCTGTTCCGGGTTCCACCGGTTGGCCTAACAGAATATGTGTGTTGACGACCAGGCCGTCGCGCAGTGCTTTAAGCTCGATGGTCGGTGGTGGATCGCCGGGTTGGCGGCTTTCGACTGTCACGAGGGTTTGTCCTTTGGTGACACGGTCGCCGATGAAGGCGTTCATTTCCACGGCTCTGCCGGGAATGCGCGAGGAGACCGCGTATTGGTTTCCAGGGACTTCTTCGACCCTTCCGATGGCGAAGACGGTTTTTTGGAAATCCTGTTCCACGACCATGACGGTTTGGATCTGGAGGTTTTGGATTCCGACTTCATCGAGGATGACGATGTCGGCCGCGTTTGTGGGAGAGGCCAGAAGCCAGAGACCAGAAGCCAGAGGAAAGAGGACGTTGAGTAGAGGTTTCATGTTTGAAAGAGAAGTTGAATTGGAAAGGGGCTTTATGGATTGCCGGTGGCGGCTTGGTGGCGGATGAGTGCGAGTTGGAACTCGCGGGTTGCGTCGATTTTCGAGGCCAGTAGCTCAAGGGAGCTCTCACGGGAAATGAGCACGGATTGGAGATCGCCTTGGCCTTGCAGGTAGGCGTTTTCTAGGAGGTCGGTCTGCTCTTTGGCGAGCGGCAGGAGGGTGCTGTCCAGTTCCGTGATCAGTTCCGCCCATTGGCGCATTTCGGTCATCGCGATCTGGGCCTCGTGATTGATGTCGCGGGTGAGGGCTTTGATCTCCTGTTCCTGCCGGTTGCGACGGGCGGTGGCGGCGTCGATATTTCCTTGGTTGTCATTCCAGAAGGGTAGGGGGATGGAGAGTTTGAAGCCGATGATGCCTTCGTTTTCCAATCCATCGGGAGCGTCTTCGATGCGTTCTCCGGCGGCGAAGACTGATGCTTCGAGGTCGTCTCTTCGGCGTGCCTGTTCTAGTGCGATTCCGGTATTGGCTGCACCAAGCTTGATTTTCGCAGCCGAGAGATCGGGTCTGGTGAAACCTGCGGCAGCGGGTAGTCTGATGGGAGGTGCGTTGCCTGAAAGGACGACAGCGATTCCCGGAGCGAGGCCGACAATGGGCCTGAGTTTTCCGAGACTCGCGGTCTCTTCGGTTTCCAAGCGGCGTTCCTCGGTGGTGAGGCGTAGGGCAGCGAGGCGGGCCTGCGCGGCATCGAGCGAGGAGATTTCGCCGCGTTCGGACGCATCGGAGATGAATTTGGCGAGTTCGGAAGCGAGTTGTTTTTGTTTTTTGAGAAGCGTTTTCCGCTCGCGGATGGAGAGGGCTTTCACGAATTCCTGACGGGCTTCGGCGACTAGGAGGCGCTCGGCGTTGCGGACCTCAGCTTCTGCGGCTTTGATCTGGGCTGCGCCGATCTCCTTTTCGAGTGCCAGCCGATTGGTGAGTGGGAATTTTTGTGAAAAGCCTAACTCGATCCCGCCCTCGGCGGATTGAACGTTGTGGTTGATGCCGGTGTCGAAGGTTGGGTTGGAAAGGCGACCTGTTTGGCTGGCGAGGCCGACTGCTTCGTCGATGTGGAAGCGAGCGGCGGCGAGTTCGGGGTTGGCGCTGCGGACGCGGGACGAGATGCTTTGGTAGGAAAGGATCTCTGCGGGTGCGGCGATGAGAGATTGATGGGCGAGCAGGCAGAGAAGCGCGGACGCGGTTAGAAGATATTTCATGTGTGTGTTGGAAAATAAGTCACGGGTTGATTGAAGCAGCAGGTTCCAGCGAGGGTGCGCGAAGGCGCGGTGCGGAACGGTTAAGCGTTGCAAATGCCACGCCTGTTTTGGCCCGGAGCCTAGAGCGGCAACCGGTTGGCCGGCCCTATATCAACGGTGGCTTGTCCAACAGGAACAAGGGCTCGTCAGGAACGAGCGAGCGATCGGTGGAGATTTCCACCAGATCGGTTAGAAAAGAACATGGCATCGTGATCGCCAGGCTCGGGCGATCCGCGGCGGGATAGTGGCAGCAATCGTGATGATGGTGGGTATCTGGATGGTCGCTGGCGTCTTCCGGTTGGGACGGATCGCCACTGCCCTCGTGGTCATGATGGTCATGATGGTCATGCGAATGTGCGTGGGCACAATCGTCGTGGCTGTCATGGGTAGTCGTGTGCACCATGCCTGAAGCCATCCCTGCGAAGACGCAGAAGCACAGCAGGAGGCGGGACACGAGAGGCATAAGTGGTTTTTAATGCAGCTTTACTCATGGGGAAAGGAGTTTTTTCAGTGGGCGGTTATTTTGGAGCCAGAGGAACGCACCATTCTCCAGTATTTTGCGGTGGCGCGGTGACGTGTGAGGGGGCAGGTTTGCAGAGCAACGATGGAAAATGTGACCGTATTTAGTGTGAATGTCGCCTGCGGGCTGGCTGGGCTTTTGTTTTTCGGGGTGTTCTTTGTAAAAAGGGCGACGACGAATTTGGGAGAGATTTCGCCACCGCCCGTGCCCGTGGGAAAAGTTCCGGTTTGGGTTTACAATGACGCGGATCTGTTAGGGCTGATAGGAATCACGGGTTTTTACTACTTGATGGGGATCGGCAATGCTTCGATGTCTGGAGGGGATTCGATACCGAAAATCTCCGCATTCGGGTTGTGGTTAAATATAGGGTTGCAGCTTTTTCTGGTTGGGATGGTGACGTTGATCGTGTGGAGACGGATAAGACCGGTGCAGTGGCTGGGCTTGGCTTGGAAAAAATGGCCGTGGGTTTTTCTGATCGCTCCCGCTGTTTGGTTAGCGATGGTGATGATATTTAATGGTCTTTACGCCGTCGGTTACATGGAACTCATGGAGTATCTAGGAGTCGAGAAGGTGCAGGATACGGTGGCCATTTTTCAAAAGGAGAAGGACATGTCTATTGTCGTTCTGTTGGCGTTTGCGGCGGTGATCATCGCTCCGATCTGCGAAGAGATCGTGTTTCGAGGGTATCTCTATCCAGTGGCAAAAAAGTTCACTGGGCCATGGATTGCCGGGGTTTGCTCGGCTTTGGTTTTCTCGGCGGTGCACGGGAGTATGTCGGCGTTGTTGCCGTTGTTCTTGTTAGGACTCGTTCTGGTGGCGCTTTATGAATATACCGGATCTATCTGGGCACCGATTGCGGTACATTTCCTTTTTAACGGGGCGACTGTCGCGGTCCAAATGCTGGTCCGATACGGGATTATTACTGGTCTGCCGAGCTGATGAAGAAGCTGGGTGAAATCGGGGAGGATGCTCTCATCGAGAGGCTTGTGGCGTTGGTGCCGACCGGCGAGTCCGCCGAGGGACCTGGGGATGATTGTGCTGTGGTGGATGAAGGTGGGGAAATTCTGCTTTTGCTCAAGACTGATGCACTGGTGGAGGGGGTGCATTTCCTAAGAGAGGCAGATCCGGAGCAAGTCGGCTGGAAAGCGGTGGCACGGGTGGTTTCCGATTTCGCGGCGATGGGAGGATGCCCCGAGCGTTTTCTCGCGACCGTGGCGTTGCCGAACTCGATGGAGATTGGGTGGATTGAAGGATTTTACCGCGGGATGGGGAAATGTTTCGAAGCGTTCGGTGCGATTCTGGCCGGGGGGGAAACCTGTCGGGTGCCGGAGGGATCGGCTGCAGTGATTTCCATCGCCGCGACCGGAAAGGTGAAGCGTGGGAATTTGGTAACGAGATCCGGTGGGAAAGCGGGCGACGAGCTTTGGGTGACCGGCGAGCTCGGTGGCTCGCTTAGTGGCAAGCATCTGACGTTTTCCCCACGGATCGAGGAGGCGCGCTGGCTGGCGGAACATTTCAAGCCGAGTGCGATGATGGATCTCTCGGATGGGATCGCCCGGGATTTGCCGAGGTTGGGCAAGGCTTCCGGCTGTGGATATGAGATCGATAAAGGGTCGATTCCGATTTCGGCTGGGTGCAATATCGATCAAGCGCTCGGTGATGGGGAGGATTTTGAGTTGATGTTTGCGATCTCGGAAAGCGTGGGGCTTTTGGAAGCATGGCATGAGCGTTTTCCCAGGCTGAAGCTGACCAAAATAGGCAGGCTGAAAAAAGCGGGTGAGGGAATGAGTCTCGCCGGTGGATGGGATCATTTCCGGAGCTGACACTCGGTCTCACTTCCGCTTTATGGAAACCAGCCCAGCGTTTTTGATTAGGGGTAACCGAGCCGGATTACCCCAACCGATCTGGGATGCGTAGAAATGCGCAAATTCGACTAGCCACCTGAAACGGACAGGGCTTAGGATGTCGCCCCAACACGAATTTCATCATGAAAGCACCCATTACCGTTTCAATCACAGGCGCCGCAGGGCAGATCGGCTACGCAATCCTTTTCCGCATCGCCTCCGGATTCGTCTTTGGCGAAGACCAACCCGTCAATCTCCGCCTTATCGAGATTGAGCCAGGTCTCCCGGCTTTAAAAGGAGTGGTCATGGAACTTGAGGATTGCGCGTTTCCGCTGCTGCAGGAAGTCGTCGCGACCACCGATCTCGACGTCGGGTTCGCCGGTGCGAACTGGGCGCTGCTGATTGGTTCGGTGCCGCGTAAAGCTGGCATGGAACGGGCAGACCTGCTCGGGATCAACGGCAAGATTTTCACCGGCCAGGGCCAGGCAATCGCGCGCTCCGCGGCGGAAGATGTCCGCGTGCTAGTCGTTGGAAACCCTTGTAACACCAACGCCCTGATTGCGATGAACAATGCGGCAGGTATTCCGAGCGATAGATTCTTCGCGATGACGCGTCTTGACGAAAATCGGGCAAAAAGCCAGCTCGCAGAGAAGGCGGGAGTTCATTGCTCCGAGGTCACGAACCTCTGCATCTGGGGCAATCACTCCGCCACCCAGTATCCCGATTTCACGAATGCGAAGATCAACGGTAAACCCGTCATTGACGTTATTACCGACCGCGAGTGGCTGGAGGGCGAGTTCATCAAGACCGTCCAACAACGTGGTGCGGCGATTATCGCTGCGCGTGGTGCTTCCTCCGCAGCATCTGCTGCAAATGCGGCGATGGATACCGTGAAAAGCCTGATCACCCCAACTTCGGAAGGCGATTGGCATTCTGTCGGTATCTGCTCGGATGGCTCTTACGGGATCGAAAAAGGCATCATGGCCTCAATGCCGATCCGGACCAAAGCGGACGGCTCATGGGAAGTCGTGCAAGGCGTTCCGATCGATGCATTTTCCCAAGGTAAGATCGACGCGACGATTGGCGAGCTGCTTGAGGAAAAGGAAGCGGTTAAAGACCTGATACCGAGATGATTTTTCCGGCATGCTCAATAAGCGAACACTGCGGCTAGATACAAGGGCAGGCGAGTCCTGTGAGGAACCGTTAGACTGAGAAGGAAAGCGGTTGCAGGAAGCGATGGAGCGTCATAGCATCGCCCGTGCCCGAGGCTGAAGAGAAACCATATGCAGAGACGATATCCGGAGATGGCGAATTCCTTCGCTCAACTTTCCGGTCGATGCTCAAAGCGAGGATTTTAGAGAATAAACTTTCGAGCCTCTACAAGGCGGGGAAAATCGTGGGTGGTGTGTATCTAGGAAAGGGCCAGGAAGCGATCAGCGGAAGCCTTGGAGCGGCTCTGGTGCAGGGCAAAGATTGCTTCGCGCCGTTGATCAGGGATCAGGCGGGAAGGACGGCGTTCGGGGAGTCATTGCTTGATTGCACGAGGACTTATTTGGGTTCGGTGGAGGGACCGATGAAAGGACGTGATGGAAATATCCATCGTGGCCGTCCGGAGATGGGAATGCCGGCGATGATCTCGCACCTTGGCGCGCAGGTTCCGCTGATCGCGGGTATGCTTTTTGCGAAGCGGCTGAAGGGAACTTTGGAAGGGTGTGTGGGAGCGACTTCGGTGGGCGATGGCGCGACATCGACTGGCGCTTTCCACGAGGGGCTGAACCTCGCGGCGGTGGAGAAGCTGCCGATGGTGGTGGTGGTGGCGAATAATCAATTCGCCTACTCGACGCCGAACACTCGGCAGTTCGCTTGCGCAGATCTTGCTGAGCGGGCGAAGGGTTACGGGATAGCCGGATTTTCAGTAGATGGGACGGATTTGTTAGAGTGCGCGAAGGTGGTGCGAAAAGCAGTGAAGCGGGCGCGTGAGGGTGGGGGGCCGCAGATGATCGTGGCAAATCTGCTGCGTCTTTCCGGACACGGGGAACACGATGACGGCTCGTATGTTCCGAGCAATGCGAAGGCTGGGCATTACGGGCGCGACTGCGTAGAGGTGGCGACGCAGCAAATGGTCGACGGGGGGTATGCGACTGTCGACGAGATCCTCGCGTGGCAGGAGGAGATGGCCGCGGAGGTGCAGAAGGCGGTCGCGCAGGCGCAACAAGAGGCGGCGCCGGATCCTTACAAAGAGGACTGGACGGCGCTTTCAACGAAATTTCCATTTATTCCATCGTGAGCGTAACTTATATCGATGCCATCCGCGAAGCTCAGGAGAAATTACTACGTGAGGACGATAGAGTATTTCTCTACGGCCAAGACATCGCGAGCTTCGGCGGTGCGTTCAAGGCGACCAAGGGACTTGCAGACGCGTTTCCGAATCGAGTTTTCGACTGTCCGATTTCCGAAGATGCGATGATCGGTCTGGCGGTGGGGGCGGCGATCGAGGGAATGCGGCCTATCATCGAGATGCAATTCGCGGACTTTTCCTCGGTCGCGTTCAACCAAATCGTCAATCAGGCAGCGACGCATTTTTACCGGACGGGAATGCCGATTCCGATCACGGTGAGACTGCCATCGGGCGGAACTCCCGGTTCGGGGCCGTTTCACAGTCAGAGCATGGAAGGAATTTATGCCCAGTATCCGGGTCTGGTGGTGGTGACCCCGGCGACAGTTTCGGACGCGTATCACATGTTGATCGACTCAGTGAAGCTCGACGATCCGGTTCTCTACTGTGAGCACAAGTTTCTCTACCGCTGGCTGAAATCGAAGAGCATCAACGGTGACTACTTACCTATCGGGCAAGCACGTATCGCGAGGCCTGGGAAACATGCGACGGTGGTGACTTACAGCGCGATGGTGCACGAGGCGGTGAGAGCCGCGGACCGTTTGCAGGCGGATGGGTGGGAGATCGAAGTGGTGGATTTGCGCTCGGTGAAGCCGCTTGATTTGGACACAGTGCTGGCATCGGTCGCGCGGACTGGAAGGCTGCTGGCGTTGGGTGAAGCTTTTCCATGGGGAGGGGTGACATCGGAGATCGTTTCAAGAGTCACTGAGGAAGGATTTCATCTGCTCGACGCTCCGCCGCAGCGGCTCAACGCAAGGGACACCCCGGTCCCGTATCATCCAAAACTCTGGGCGGCGCACCGCCCGACGCCCGAATCCATTTGCGAGGCCCTGAGGAAGCTTCTTTCATTTTAGTAAAACAAAGCCATGCCCACCGTTCCCATACACATGCCACAACTCGGAGAATCGATCGCCGAGGCAACGGTCATCCGCCTTGACGTGGCAGTCGGCGACGAGGTGCGCGCGGACCAAGAGATCATCGAGGTCGAGACCAATAAGGCGGTGATGGGTGTGACGACGCTCTGCAATGGTAAGGTTTCCGAAATCCGGGCGGTGGAGGGAGTTTCTTATTCGGTGGGTTCTCTACTGGGCTTGTTGGAGGTCACCGAAGAGGAAGTCGCAAGGACAGGAGTCGATACTCTGGAAAGTCTGGAGGCGAAAAATCAAAATCAAGCGGCCGAAGAGAAGAAGGGCGAAGAGGAGAACCTCCATTTCGCTCTCGACGGAGATTCGTACGAGGAAGATCCGTCCATTATTCCCAGCGTCAAAGGCCTGCCGGTGCCGACCGGCGTAATGGGTGCGCATTATATATCGCCGCGGATGCGGGCACGGATGAATGACATGGGCCTGCGTGAAGCAGATATCTCCGCTGTGGTGGGGACCGGAGCGGGCGGGCGTGTGACGGTGGAAGATTTGGAGCGTTTCCTTGATTATCTTGAGGCTTGGCCGAGTGCGCCAGCATCTCCGATGCGGCTTGCTGTGGCAGACGCGATGAGGCGCAGCTGGACGCGGCCGCTGGCGACTGTGGGTTTGCCGGTCATTTTAGATAGGGTGCTTGCTCACCGCCGTGAGCAAACGCCCAAGCCGGGGTTGACGCTTTATTTGCTGAGGGCTTTCGCTCTAGCGCTCAAGGAGCAGCCGATGACGGCCGGATACTTGATTGGGGAAAGAGTGGTTCATCCGAGATCGTTCGACATCGGTGTGGCGGTGCAGGTGGAGGACGGGGTGGTGGTTCCGACTCTCCGAAAGGTGGATCAGAAATCGCTTTCAGAGCTAATCGCCGAGTATGACGATCTGGTGGATCGGGCGAGGCGGCGGAGATTGACGGAAGAGGATTCTAGCGGTGGGATAGCGACGGTGACGAATTTCGGGACCTTCGGACTGACGACGGGGACACCCATCCCGCTTCCTAACGAGACCCTGATTCTCGGTATCGGAGCGGGAAAGAAGAAACCTGTCTGGAGCGAGCAAGTGGAAGCTTTCCTGCCAGCGACCGAGGCGGAAATGATGTTGACCTTCGATCACCGGGTGGTCGATGGGGGAGGAGCGGGATTGCTTCTAAACCTGGTTGCGAAGTTGCTTCAAGAGCCCGAAGGTCTATAAGTGAAATCTCCAGTGGATCCATTACCGGAAAAAAGCGAGAAGGTGGACATCCCTAAGAAGGCGATTTATCGGCTTTCGATTTATCACCGCTGTCTGCAAAAGCTCAGCGACTCTGGGCAGAAGACTGTAAGCTCGACGACGTTGGCGAAGGTTGCCGGTGTGAAGCCAGCGCAATTGAGGCGAGATTTAGGATATTTTGGACAGTTTGGGACCCGAGGTCTGGGCTATCCGGTTGACGGTCTGATTTCTACAATTCGAGAGGCGCTTGGGCGAGAGCAGTTGCAGCCGGTGGTGCTCGTTGGTGCGGGCAATCTCGGTTCCGCGCTGCTGCGTTACCACGGGTTCCAGAAGGAGGGTTTCGACGTGGTTGCTGCATTCGACGCTCGGCCAGACGAGGCCCGTGCGAGGGAACTGAAAATTCCGGTCCATGATATTTCGGAGATGGAGAATTTTATTTCTTCCAAGGAAGTCAAGCTCGCGATTCTGTGCGTTCCGATCGGTTTCGCGCAGGAAGTGACGAACCGTCTTATCGCTTGTGGAATCCAAGGAATTTTAAATTTCTCGCCCATCATGCTGGAGGTGCCATGTGACGTCACGGTGAACAATGTGGATCTGGCCTTGGAACTGGAGCATCTGGGTTATTTTATCCGATGAGCGGCACTCGCGAAAATTTTCCAAAGAAATCCGTTGATGAGCGCGTTGAAGAAGAAGACCAACGCACTGGAAATGTGAAAACGATGAATCCGCAGGAATTCGAGGCTTTCATTGAGCGGGCGGTCACGGAATTTCAATCACCCCTTATCGGCTATGCCAGAACCTATTTGTATGATCTCGATCGTGCGCGCGATGTTGTGCAGGACACTTTTATCCGGCTGTGTAACCAAGATCCCGAAAAAGTCCAAGAGCATCTCAAGTCTTGGCTGTTCACGGTTTGTAGAAATCGTTGTCTCGATGTGCTGCGAAAGGACAAGCGATTGGAGCCGCTTGACGAGATTCGTTGGCAAAAGGTCGCAGGAACGGAGGCAGCTCCCGACGAGCAGGCTGAGGAAGACGACAAGATGGCAGATATCATGCGTTTCATGGACAGGCTTCCGAAGAATCAGAAGGAGGTCATTTTGCTAAAATTTCAACAGGGTATGAGCTACGACGAGATCCACGAGGTAACCGGATTGAAGCAGGGGAATATCGGTTTCCTGATTCACAAGGGCTTGAAAAGACTACGTGAGATGATGCCGGGAAAGGTAGGAGTTTGATATGAAAATTCATCAAGAAGATCCAAGACTGACCGCTTATGTGCTAGGTGAGCTTCCATCCGATGAGGCTACCGAGATCGAGTATGCAGTTGCAGCGGATGCAGTCTTACGACTGGCTGTTAAAGAAATCGAGCGTTCGCATTCCCAGATGGGGGAAATGCTGGGAGACGGAGCCGAGATCCTTCTACCCAGGCAGAAGAGCGCGATCATGCGCGCGGCTAGGGAAGTGGTGCGGCAGGGAAAAGTGATTGAACTCAAATCGCATCGGAAAGCACGGAGCGTCTGGTATTGGCCAGCTGCCGCTGCGGCAGTGGTGGGTATGGGGATTTTTGCTACAAATCTGGTTCTTCCTCCCAAAGGCAAAGGAGGGTCAAAACAGGTCAGTAAGCATACTGATGGACAATCCGACAGGAAGCAAGGACTTGAGATTTCCGATGAGGGATCGGTTATGAAATTGCCACTGAATGCCGGGAAGCGGAGCTTGGCTCTTGTTTCCAGAGCAGTCCGGGAGGATAGGAAAATGCCTGCAATCGATGATGTGCGGATCGAGGAAATTTTGAATGAATTTCCACTTCAATCCAAAGCTTCGGTTGCGGTTTGGAAAGGGTGCTCGCTAGGGGCCGAGATTCTGCCATGTCCTTGGAAGCCTTCGGCGAGCCTGATTTTTGTAAATATCAAGAGTGCAACGGAGGAGGAAAGAGAGCTCTCGGTGGAGTATCGCGAGAATGAGGAGACTGTCGTCAGCCGCAGGGTGCTGGGATATCGCCTAGATGATGTGGGCGAGAGTCGAGAAATTGGTGAGGCTATGAATCCAGGAGCGGAACATTTGCTATTGATCTTGGTGGAAGCCACAGGCGATGATCTGGGCAGCCTTGTCTGGAATGTTGAGGGTGAAATCGCCCCGGCTGTCCTACTTGAAAGGAACGAGGAGGGCGAGCAGACGGACGACGCGCGTTTCGCAGCGCTGGTTTGCGCCTACGGGCTCTGGCTCAGGGGAGAGGAGTCAGAGTTCATCGATGATGCTATGCTGCTGGCGCTGGCACGGGAAGTAGCGTCAGACAGTCTAGTTCCGGACCGATATGACTTCCTAGAGTTGATCGATCAGACCGTGAAACTCAAGGACTAATGGTCTGTCAGGCCACGCGGCTAAGGGATCCGATTGGGTTCGATCTTCTCCTCAGTGAAGCGCACTACAACTTGGTAGCCTTTTCCCAATTGTGATGTTCCGAGAAGGACCGTTCCGCCCTGATCCATTCTCCAAAGGTGGGTCGCAAGCATCTGGCCATCCTGCAACGCATCGCGAGCGGCGAGGGGCATGTGTTGGATAGGTTTCCCATGGATCGGGCTAATGAGATCGATTAATTCTTTCCAGCAAGGCTCGAGCACCGTGCTGTATTCGGCTGAATCCTTACTTTCGGTTTGGAGTGTGATTTCCTTGAGACCCCCATCGTCCTCCCAATCAAAAAAGAGATAGCAATGAAGTCCTCCGATTTTGTGGCTGGTGTGAAAGATTCCATTGAGGCCTGTTCTTCCGAGAAATGTGCCGCCGATGGTGTTATCAACAATCTTACTCGAGTTGAGTTTTTCCGTAACGGTGTTGCGATTATCGCCAAAAACGAGTGTGTCGAAAACTGGGTTGTAGGCCGATACCTTTTCGGCGCCTCCGTCTCCAGCATCCGCCTTCACAGCCAGATGTTTCAAGATCAGCCACTGTTGGTCCTCCTCGTGGAGTTTGGAGATATCGAACGTGAGTTTACTCCCATCCGCCCGGAGGAGTGTGACTTTATCGTCTTTGCGGGTGACGAACTCGGCTTCGAAACTTTTAGTGCCCTCGTTGTTGCGCCAGGTGCGGCTTTCTGCGGAGCAAAGGGTAAACGATCCGGCGAGGAGTAGGGGGATAATTGAACGTAGCATGAAAATTTGATCTGGCTGGTGGCTTGTGCCTTTCAGGGAATAACTTCCTTGTTCTTGAAAGCGCACGATTCGTAGGATATAACGCGGTTGGAGCGAAGCTTCTTTGAAAAGAAATGTCTGTAATTACTGGAAAAATAGGTGTGGTCGTTGCCATTACGGTTATGGCGATTCTTCCGGCGCCTGCCCAGAGCCAGGGGGACGGAGCGCCACGGGTGGTGATTCCGACTGGTAACAGGTCAGCCACACCCGTCCGACCGGTGGCGCCTTCTTCCCGCATTCTCTATCCATGGAAAACTTACGTAACCGCTACGATTTTCTGGTGTGGCGAGCAGCCGACTGCGCGGAACCCGACACCCAATTGCAAATCCTCTTGGGATACCAAGTGGGCGATAAATTTCGGAGGCTACGACGATCCGGATCCTAAGAATCGGATCGCGAATCATGCGACTGGAGATTTTCGTCCGAAGGGTTTTATCCCCAAACTAAATCCGTTCTATATTGCGCTTCCATACAATGACGTCAAAAGCTGGAATGCGCACAAGCCTGAAGCATCAAAGGTGATCCCTTGGTTTTCGAGGATTAACCCAAAGCCTGGGAAAACGGTCCTCAAAGGACGTTGGGTCCAGATTTTCATCGATAAGAGAAGCTGCTACGCGCAGTGGGAGGACTGTGGCCCATGGGTGACGGATGATTGGGAATATGTCTTCGGAAAGAAGAAACCCAAGACGACGGAGAACGGCGCGGCCGGGATCGATATTTCGCCTGCGATCAGGGACTACCTCGGAGTCGCTTCGGGCAAGAAAGTGCATTGGCGTTTTGTCGAGGAAAGCCAAGTGCCTTACGGACCATGGAAGAAATATGGATATAAAGGACCCACACAGATCGCGAGCAGCGGAGAATCTCCTGAGCTAGTGAAGGACGGTGAGAGTCTGGAAGCGCAGAGGAAGTATCTGGAATATCTCCGTAAACTGCGGGACGAGCAGTTTATGAAAAAGCCGCTGAGCGAACTCTGAATGAAGTCGGCTCAGAGAAGATCGTAGGAGCGGCCGCCGACGCCTTCATACCAGCGAACAAAGGCCTGATTGACCATGGAGTAACCGCCCGGAGTTGGGTAGTTTCCGGTGAAATACCAGTCACCGCATGGACCCTTGATCGAGGCATGGAGGTTCTCGATGGTTTGATAGATGATTTCCACTTCACCATGCCAATCGATGTCCTCCGGATAAACCATGCGGCTTATTTCGGCTGAGATTTCCTCGGGGCTGAATGCTTCGTAAACGCCTTGCACACGGTTTCTCCGCTCTGCGAGAGGTTTTTCCAGCTCTCCTTTGCATTCTTCGTAAATGCTATCGAGTAAATGCTGGCGTCCGGTGCGGCGATGAAGGGCGATGGCGGCATTGAACGCGATGAACTTGCCCAATTCCGACATGTCGATGCCGTAGCAGTCAGGGTAACGAATCTGGGGAGCGGTCGAGCAGATGACGATCCTGGATGGTTTGGTGCGGGCGAGAATTTTGAGAATCGATTTTTTAAGAGTGGTGCCGCGGACGATGGAGTCGTCGAGCACGACTAGGTTGTCACCGGGATTCACTGCGCCGTAAGTGATGTCGTAAACGTGGGAGACGAGTTGGTCGCGACCTTTCTCTTGGGAGATGAAGGTCCGCATCTTGATGTCCTTGTGGGCGATTTTCTCGCCGCGCGGCCAGTTGCGAAGGATGAGGTTATCGACTTTCTCCGGGGTGAGGGTTCCGTTTTCGACTCCTTCGAGGATTTCCATCCGGACCTGTTGCCGGCGGTAAAGGCGCAGGCCATCCATCATGCCGTGGTAGGCGGTTTCAGCAGTGTTCGGAATGAAGGAGAAGACGGTTTTGTCGAAAGACTCGCCAATCGATCCCATCACCTGATCGACCAGAGCAGAGCCCATGGCCTTGCGCTCGCGGTAGATCTGGGGGTCGTTGCCACGCGAGAAGTAGATTTTCTCGAATGAGCAGGGCGTATATTTCTGAGGGGTGTGGAACTGGACGTCGGAGATTGATCCGTCCGCCTTGATGGTGATGACAGATCCCGGATCGACTGCTTTGACCTGGTCGGCCTCGGCTTCGAATACGGTCATGAGGGGGACTCGTTCGGATGCGAAAGCGATCACATCGTCAGTGATGAGCATATGGCAGGGGCGGATTCCACGGGGATCGCGCATGACGAACATATCGCCGTTCCCCACAGCGCCACAGATTGAGTAGCCGCCGTCCCATGGCTCGGCGGATTCGGCGATGAGGCTGGGAATATCGAGACCTGCGGAGATATGGCCGGGGATTTCCGCACCGGGGACTCCTTTGTCACGGAGTTCGCGGTAGAGATTGGTGTGGGCCTCGTCGAGGTGGTAGCCTATTTCCTCGAGAACCGTCTGGGTATCGGTCCCGAAGACTGGATGCTGGCCGCGCTGGATTAGGGTGTCGTTAAGCTCGGCGGCGTTGGTCATGTTGAAATTACCCATGACCATGAGGGTTCGTGTCGGCCAATTGCTGCGGCGGAGGTAGGGATGGCAGGAGCCTTCGTCAAACTCGCCGCTGGTGCCGTAGCGGAGATGGCCCATAAGGATTTCCCCACCGAAATCGAAGTTTTCCTTTACGCTATCGGGATCATTCTTATCGAGCGTGCCCTTGCGGTGCATCTTGAAGAAGGACTTCACTTCCTTGCGGAAAATTTGCGCGAGCGCGTCTGATTCAATCCCACGGCGGCGGTGGACGTAGGGTTTGCCGATTGGCATATCAAGTTTCACACAGCCGATTCCGGTGCCGTCCTGACCGCGGTTGTGCTGCTTCTCCATGAGTAGGAAAAGCTTGTTTATGCCCCACAGGCAGGTGCCGTAGCGGTCGTAGTAGTAGGCCAAGGGTTTCCGCAATCGCACGGCGGCGATCCCACATTCATGCTTCAAAAAATCGCTCATGCGTTCAGATCTCGCGCTGTCGAAAAGGGTTTATTTCGGCTCACGGCTTCACTCTTACTCTCACACCCTCTTGTGCAACCATATTCCCGAGAATGTGTCCTCCGGGACCGGCTTGAATTGCTTTTTCGACGTCTTCTGCGGCAACGATGGCAACCCAGCCGATGCCCATATTGAAAGTGTGGAAACGGTCTTCGGCATCGACTAGGTCGAGGAGTTTTTCGATTCCCGGGAGGTTCCACTGCGGAATCTCCAGATCGGCGCCCATGCCGACAAACAGGCGTTCGAGGTTTTCCGGGAGACCACCGCCAGTGATGTGGGACATGGCCTTGGGTTTGACTCCTGCTTTCTTAAGGTCGTTCACCACATCGTCGTAAAGGCGGGTGGGCTCGAGCCATGCGGCGAGTTCATCATCGGTCACGGTGCCGGGTTCCATCTCGGCAAGCGCCCTGCGGACGAGCGACCAGCCGTTGGCGTGGATGCTGTTGGATTCATAACCGATCAGGACGTCTCCGATAGCGATCGTTGTCGGATCAATGAGATCGTTTTTTTCGGCGCAGCCGATGCAGAAGCCGGAAAGTTCGAGCACATCCACAGGAACGATGCCGGGCATTTCGGCAGTTTCGCCTCCGGCGAGGATGCAGTTGCAGGCTTCTAGGTAGTCGGCCATTCCACTGATCACGCGGGTGATTTTTTCCTCATCGAGGGCTGCGATGCCAATATAGTCGAGGAACAGTAGGGGATCGCCGCCGGTGGTGAGGATGTCGTTGACCGACATCGCGACGAGGTCCTTGCCCGCAGTCTCGAGCATGTCCTTTTCGAGGAGCAGTTCGAGCTTGGTGCCGACTCCGTCGCAGCCGGTCACGATGACCGGCTTGTCGTAATCGGAAAGGTCGTAGCAGGCAGCAAAAAGACCGAAGGCACCGAGGAGCTTGCGGTTTTGCTGAGTGCGTTTGACGTGACTCTTGATATCTCCGACGAGGGCTGCGGCCTTCCGCGTGTCCACTCCTGCTTGCTGGTATGTGAGCTTTCCTGCCATTTGCTGTGCAGGGGTTCTAGGCGGGGGCGGCGCAGCGGTCACTAAGAAAAGATTTTCAACTGCGGATTCGGGCGATCCAGGAAGCAGGAAGAGGTAAATGATAGGCCAGAATTACCGACTGATGATACAGAAAGGTCCGGATCAGGCCCTGATTCTGCCACCTTCTCGCCGAAGTTGGGGCGGAGGCTTTGGTTGCGCGGATTTCCCCCATTTTTCGGAGCCTGTGTATGAGATCTAGATCCTCGCCCACCGGGAGGTTGGTGAAACCGCCGAGGAATCGATATACGGAACGGCGCATGAAGATCCCTTGGTCTCCGTAAGGAGTTTGGAAGCACCGACAGCGCAGATTCACCAGGTATTCGATGAGAGGAGCCGCCCCGAAATCTCCGACTAGTTCGAAGCGGAAGGCTCCGGCACTTGTTCCCGGACGGTTCAAAGTATCGGCAATGAGCTTGGGGAAATTTTCCGGAGGTGTGGTATCTGCGTGAAGAAATAGTAGATTTTCACCCGTTGCCAGAGCGGCGCCCGCGTTCATCTGTGCGGCACGTCCTCGTGATGAAAATATGACGGTAGCGCCAGCTTCACTCGCCTCAACGACAGTCGCGTCGGCGCTTCCTCCGTCGACGACGATGATTTCGGAGGGATTGTGACGGGAGAGGATTCTGATCAAGTTAGCGATTCTTTTGGCTTCGTTGAGCACTGGGATGATGACGGAAAGCGAGGAACCCAAGGTTAGGGCTTTCTCGGCAGCTTGCAGGTCTTCAGGGAGATCGACGTCGGGCAGTGGGGGGCAGAGTCCGACAGAAAGTGAAGCCGCTCGGGCGGCCTCTTGCGTTGCTTCCATCACGGTTTCTGTTCCCCAAGGGATATTTTGGAACAACGAATGAACCAGGCGATTCATGCCGATTAAATAATATCCGCCATCCAAAGCCGGACCCAGAACAAGGTCGTTTTTTGCAAGGATGGCGATCGCTTTTTCGTAGATTGCCGCGTCGATTGAAGGGCAATCCGTGCCAATAACTAGGACCCAGCCCGCACCGTTCGCAAAGGCTTCTTCGATAGCGTTTTTGAGACGATCGCCGAGGTCACCGGGTGCTTGCTCACGGCAGTCCACATGTTCGTCTCCCAGCCACTGCATCGCATCAATCGGCGTTCCACCTGCGATGCTGACCGTGAGGTGCGAGCCGCTTTCCATGCAGTAGGCAGATGCGCGACCGATGGTGTGGCGAGCCAGCCGATCGTGAAACAGGGCTGCCCCTTCTGGCCCCAGGGTGGGAATCAAACGTGTTTTCGTGAAGCCCGCCACCGGCAGGCGGGTCATCACAATGAGGTGTGTCTGCGATTCCCTTTTCACCCGGCTGATCAGGACATCACTGCTTGTTCAGTGTCCAGTCGTAATCGGTGTATTTGATACTGAAATCCGCGGAACCGATGGCTTTGGTTTCTGAAGCTTCGAAGTAGGGCGCGACGAACTTCTCGACCGATCCAGACTTCTTCACGAAATCTCCAGCGAACCAATCGAAAATTTCCGAGAGATAGAGGGTATTGTTGCCGATATCGACTCGGTTCTTCGACTCGTCGCGAAGGAAGTTTCTTGCCTGCTCGTCGAGTTGCTTGTCTAGCGCGTCAGCCCGGAACGCTTCGGCGCGAAGTGCTGGACAGCCGACCGAGGCACAGTTGACTCCGAAGTGGATGCGCGGATCGTTGTAATCCTTGCGCAACATCTCGTGCTCGATGTGATCGAGGCTCACGGCACCGCCGAAGATTTTCACCCGCTTTTGTTTCCAGGGGTTGTCGATGTCCTTGATGCTTTTGACCGGATAGTTGTCGACGATCAGTTTGAGCGTTGAAGCGTTGTAGAGATTGATCAGAAAGGCCATCTGTTGGGCCTCGGACCAACCTTTGAAATCAGATTGGGAAACCTTCGAAAGATCGACGAGGTAGGCTCCCAGTTTATCGGGATCCTCGTGCAATTCCGCGTAGTCGAAGCCATCTCCGTTCACATGTTTTTTCAGGACTTCCGTAAAGAGGGCGTGAGAATGGTCGAAACCCGCGAAGAGCGGAGCAGCGAGTGCGATCAGTAGGAGAAATACTTTCATGGGTATGGGAGGCACAGCATGGGCGTACATTCCAAATTTCCTATAGACGAACCTGCCATGACGGATCTTATACACCTTGGCACCGACAGAGAAGTCGGAGCGCAAGGAACTGCCGGGCGCGGGGTTTGATCCCCAACGGGATTTTTGCACGCTCCGCTGGCAGGCCGATGAACGGCCCCCCTTCGCCCCCAAACCCTGCCTCCCTCAACGCCCATCCCGGTAGATATCGGGTTTGCGGCGAACCTCTTAGCACGGGGGGCTGGACCGCGGTGTGAGGAACGGACACGGCGTGGAAGCGGGGCACGGAGCTGTGCGAGAGGGGCGGCTGTTTTCTTCTGGAGCTTCCGAACCTACGACGAAAACATAAAAAACACCCTGAGCGCAGGCGTGGGGGTGGCACCCAAAACTATCCACCCAAGGTGCAAGGTTAGGCGCCTACCGCCACCCCCACGCCGGAGCGTTCTAGCCCGAGGCACGGATTGGAAGGAATGGAGAGAGTAGAACGAACGCAGGGCCTGGAACGCAGTGCCGACCGTGAGCAGCTGCCCCCCCCACAGGGCCAGGAGAAGCGTACGGGTGGCTGGGGTTTGCACGGAAATCCTCCAAACAACGGCGCGCCCGCTTTGCATCCCAAGACTGCTGTTGCACGATACTCCGCCAGGCGAACCGGCGCGGCTATTTCCCCCTTTTGCCCCGGAAATGTCCCCACCCGGTCGATCAATCCCTTTTTCCGTATGGAATCCCTACAGCGGGACTGTCCCTGTGCGATAATCCTGATCGGCTCTTGGCCGTACTTATCAAGTTCTTGAAAAAGCTGGAGATCAGCCACCCCATTCTTATCGTCGGGGAAGTCAACGCCGTCCGGGTTATGGGCAGTGACCAGCCAGAACTCGTCAGGAAGGTCGGCAGCCTCGGAAAGAAAGCGTGTTTGGAGGAAAAGATGGGTCATGTTGTCGGGTTTCATCCCAAATCGCGAAGATCAAAAAAGCAAATCCCTTCCGGATCCAAGATGAAATTCCGCAGCTATGGGTATGAATTGCAGAAGTCGAGGGGTCCGTTGCTGACTTTTGATGTTAATCGCGGGAACACAATTTACGGGTGAGAGTTTTTATTAGACCCTAAATCGTCGCTCAGTTTGTTCAGTTATTCTAAGATTACGTTCGGACTCTTCAAGGTTTTTTAAAGCTAAAACTACGTTCTTAGCTTCTTGTAATGTATTATTTAATTTACGGATACTTTTATTTTCGTATTTGTTCGGTATTGTGCTTACAAATTCTGAATATTTCTCTAGGTATTGAATCATGTTGATCTTATCATTTATGGTTTTCCAAGATTCGGTGATTTTTCCGGTGGAGGATTTTTTAATCTGACATGCTATCCAGTCTCCGACTTCTTTCACCCCTTCCGCAATCTTATCGATGTGGCGTTCGGTGGCTAGACTTCTATCGATATTTTCTAAGAGGTTGCTGTAACCTATTTTGCTAAGAAAATCTTCAAATTCGTTTTTAGCGTCTTCCTCGCGAATATTGGCTTCGATCAGCCTCGCGATCAAATCATCAGTACGTTTGATTCTTTCTTTGGATTCTTTGTTTGATTGTAACCCATGTTCGAGCACTTCATCATCCTTCTCATCCTCATCCTCATCCTCATTCTCATTATCTATGAAAAGGTCTGCAAATTCATTTCTAGATATTTTATGTCCATTCTCATTAAGAAACTTCACGGAAATATCTACAGCTTTGCCTCCATCTTGGCCATCTAAGATTACGGCTTCGACGAGGCGTTCTGCATCCCGCGTGGTGAGAGCGTTTCCTCTGCTTAGCGAGTCCATAACGCCCCCCCTTGCTGCGGAAGCGGCTAAATTCCTCTCTGACATTTCCGTCTCAGATTCGCTTAGACTTTCAGAGCCCAAATACTCTGTCCCAAACTCTTTCCCTGTCGATTGCTTAAGAAGAGAGAACAGCTTGTGATGTCTCCAACCGTTGTGAATAAGTTTCAGCCCAAAAATCACTATCCAGAAAAATACGCTTCGGTTTCCATTGTCGACCGTCGGATCAATTTTGCCGGATACGATCAGTGAAGATTGATAGAATATTACCATCACGATGAAGACGATAGCTCCTATTCTGGGAGTTGGAGTCACTGAAATTGCCCAAACAGTGATCGCCTCAGCAGCGATAAGACCGATAAAGAGAAACAACAATCCAGCTAGCCACCACGGCGTTCCGGAAACTACAAAAATTAGGCCTAAATTAGAGATAGCAAGAAGTGCGTAGGCGATCGGAAAGAACGCTATCCATCTTAGAAGATTTATCATGGTTATTCTCTTTCCTTGTAACTATTCAGGACGAAAAGCTGACGGGGTTCCCAGCGAAGGCGGCTTTGATGGATTCCGGTAGGTTCAACCCTTGCATCGGGACAGGTCTCTCATTTCAACATTTTTCTAATTTTCCCCATCCATCTATCCCTGTAATCCCTGTCAATATGGGGTTAAATGTCGAAATGCGGCTCCTGACCCCTTTGAAATACTCCTCTTCATTTCAGCGTTCTCGTCCGCCCGTAGCCTTGGCGTAGGCGGATCAGTTTTCAGTCAGCCGCAGCGGATTCAGCTTTTACCCCACCACAAGTCCCCACAAAAATAGAACAACGCTTACGACAAGAGGCACTTGGCAGGACGCTTTTGAAATTCAGAGGAAAATGTTCTAATGCAGCCCTTGGTATCCCCCCACGATGTTTAAATCCGAGCTCCTGCTCCCCAACGACTGACCCCCAACAATTCACGGAGCGGTGCAATGCGGCAAATTCGGGAGTAGTTCCAGCCTCTCAGGTAGCGTCGAGAGTGCCCGCCTTGCCCCCTCTGATCCTCATCACATCGGGGAGCTGTGCATGTTGAGACCTAATCAAAGGATTCCAATGCGACTGAGGCTGGAAGGCAGAGATAATGGTGGGGGATTTCTACGAAATCCTCGTGAGGATTGATGTTTATGATCCTGCAATCGGGGTCAGCTATACGGCATTCCAGCAAAAGCCGGGGTAGCAGGGTTACTCCGCCCGAACACCCGATTACTAGAACGACGTCAGGCTTCGTACGGATGAAGTCCTCAGCCCAGACAAGGCGGCTACCGTAGCCCTCGTCATAGAACACGATATTTGGCCGAACTTCGGGATCATCGAAAGGCGGAATGTAAGGAAAGGGAACGGTCCGATCCGTCCAAATTTGTTGTTCGTTCTCCTCACTCCAACATCTCAGAATTTCTTGCCGTAGTTCCGGATAGGCCAACTCCTTAAAGTCGTGTGAAAAACTGTCGTCTTCCGTAAATTCCAGAATCCTAGGACGAGCCATTTGCCAAAGACTTCCGTGCAACTCGGTCACCAAATGGTTTCCGGCTCTCTGGTGTAAGCCGTCTATATTTTGGGTTGCGATGAGGAATCCTGAAAAGCGTTCTTCTTTTTCCCATTTCGCCAGAATGCGATGCGCGGTGTTTGGCTCTGACGCTGCTACGCGGATTCTCATTTCATCAATTTGCCTCCAGACGCTATCCCGATCCTTTGCAAAACCCTCCACGCTCATGAGTGTGGCAAGATCTCCACTGGCGGGGTATATTCCATTCAGCCCTCGATAGGTGGGAATGCCACTTTCCGCCGAGATGCCCGCCCCGGTGATCACGAGCAATCTCTTAGCTTGCCTCAATAGCTCGATGCTCTGGTTTTCTTCTTCCATGTCCTGTTCAGTATCTTGTCTAACTCCAGTAAGTGTGTCGATTCTGATTGAGGTGATTCAGGGGGGGCTGAAAGCCGTTACAGCTTTAGGATTACCTCAATCCGTGAGCGACAACGTATCGTCGGGACTCCCAGCCTCTCAAAAAGCGTCGGGGAGCCGCGTTGGCTCTGATTTATTTGCCGTTCCATAAGCCAACCCCAATCACACGCTCATCAGCACGCCATCCGCTGGTGATAAGCAGCCAAAGCCGCTCCTAGCATGGACGCAGATCATGCACCGACTGCCCGGCTGGGATCTTTCGCAGCCGAAGATGGTGGAAACGCCGCTCAATAATGCATTGCGCCAAACCCCGAAACCTGCACAATGGGGAATAAAACAAACAAGGATGAGCGTTGCAACGGATGCGCGACCCCCGAGAACACCCGCTGCGGTAATTCCCCAAGCCAGGATCTGCGAGGGGCACCGGGCAACCGGTGTCCCTACCTCAATCGGTAAAGAAACCAAAACTATGGGCTGCCTATTTTTTCCATCTCTTATATTGAGCCTGCCGCTTTATTGGTTCTATCCAGAAATCACCTCAGTAATAGTCGGCCTAGCTTGGCTACTTCTTTTTCTTGTGGTTTTTTGGACACAGCGCACAGCTAAATTCGAAAGCGATCTTTTAACATATGACGAAGAAATTGTTGCCTCTAAATATGTCTTCTATTTTCGCACGCCGCTTACTTCAATGAATATCTCGAACGGAGCAGCACCTTGGCAGGTATTCACCATAGTCTGGGTTATTTACCTTGGTTGTATCGGACTCTGGTGGTATTTACCAATTACAGCGGCAGTTTTTGTGATTTGCGCATGTCTGCGCATTACTTGTCACCCCCTCTTTTTTGCGCAAGAAGGAGTTCGGAAATTTTCTGGAACACCCGAAGAATTCGAATATAGAGAAGAACTCTATGTCCTCAAGGAAATCCATATAAAGTTATACGATGATTATGATGCCACCGAGGAAGCCGTCTAATTAAGTTTGAGCCATTTCCCTAACGTTCTATAAAATATGCCAAAAACAAATTTTCGGAAAACTTGCCTCGGGTGGATACTCTTGTTGGCCACCATAATCGTTGCCCCAATTTTTTCCACTCTAATGTGTAATGTCGTGCTTTTCGTAAAGGGTGACGGTGGAGGGACATGGTTCGGGGCTGAGATAATGAGTTCTGACCCTACAAGTAAAGTGGCTAACGGATTAGGCTACTTCTTCATTGCTTATGTTATTCAGCCAGGAATGGCCACATTTGCAGCAGTTGCAGCAGGGCGTGAAGTGGCACCCCGCTTTTCTAAAGTAGTAGGTTGGATAATTTCAGCAATACTCATCACAGGGATAGTAGTTCTTTTTTTGGCTCTTTTTAGAGCAAGTGATGGTCAGATTCATCAATCACTGTGGATTGGCTATATTGCAGCCGTAATTGGTGTATTCGTAGGCGCACTGATTAAGTTTAAAGATAAAGAAAACGAAGGAAAAGTAGACTCAAGAGAAGTCAACTAATCATTGGGATCAGATGCGGCCTTAAAATCAAGGGGTTATTTCCGCTTTTTTCAGGTGGTTGGGGTTGAAGGGCTGGCCGTGCTTTTCTCATTGGGGTCAGCTCATTGGGGTCAGGGAAAGCGCCGGGATAAACCGGCTTGGAAATGAGAATGAAAGAGTCTTACAAAGAACAACTAGCCATTGACTTTGGCCACAAGCCCTACGCTGGGAGCGGTGACGCTCCGGGTGTAGCATGGGTGCGTGGAGACGCAGGCCAGCCATTGAGCTCCGACATCAAAGTTCCCGTGTGCCGACCTTGTCCTGACAAGGGGAAGGCAACATCACCCTCACCGCCACGGCAAGGCGAGGGTGGACACGGCGGAGTCATAGAACCTGTGCATGTGTCGAAGTTCCAAGCGCGAGAACCGGGAGATCCTGTCAATATCCGACGAGGGAAGGAGGCAACTCCCCAACCCCTTACGGATCGTTTGGTGAACGTTTCTGGCGGTAATGCCAAAATGAACGTTGATAGGAAGTCAGATGGGTCCGTAGTACCTGCGAAGTCTGCGAACAAAGGTGGCCCAAAGGCACCTGCGGAGTGGATGGAGGAAAGGGACCCAGTCGAGAGGAATATCGGGCAAGCTGCCATATCTCGGACACAGTGCCGAATACGATATGACAAAGCGGCTAGCAGGGTATGCGTAAAGCGGTTCTTCGGAGCCGACTTGCGCCCGACTCAAGGCAGGAGCCGTATGAGGTAGTTCCTCACGTACGGATCTGAGCGGGGGGCGGCTAGTAATAGCCGTTCCTACCGCGATTGTCTCATTTCAACATTTTTCTAACTTCCCCCATCCAACTATCCCTGTAATCACTGTCAAGTATGCGGTTAAATGTTGAAATGCGACACCTGGTACCATTTCCACACCGTCCGAAGCAGGCGGCCGAGCCCGTAGGGTTCGCGCTCGGCTGACTGCTTCGGCGGATGTCCGGAAGATGCCTAAAATGGTATCTCCATGGTGCCATGAAAAAATCC
>Ga0209390_10002761_pt1 | contig 29947 bp, 23 predicted proteins | sample BON01_FD_187212 | JGI IMG/M metagenome (GOLD analysis project Ga0209390, IMG submission 187212) | Freshwater microbial communities from Lake Bonney liftoff mats and glacier meltwater in Antarctica - BON-01 (SPAdes) (version 2) | ecosystem: Environmental > Aquatic > Freshwater > Ice > Glacier...
ACCCCGCGCGCTCAAACGACGGCCCAAAAACTATCAACTTCTCACAAGCCATCGCCACGTCTTCAAAGAGGTCCAACACCGCTCAAGTGCCTACCGGAAGAAATCCTCTAAATCCGCTTAAGTCCGTGCCATTCCAGCCTGGCATGTTTTTTTCTTCTTGCCGATTGGTGCGGTCGCAATGTGCGCATTGTTTCCGTCACCCAGCAAATCGACCTCTCCGGGGTGGTGGGCCAAATCGTGGCCTCGGTTCTTTTGGGCCTAGGCGAAATCGAGTTAAGTAACATTCGCGAACGTCAGGCGGCCGGAGTCGCCGTCGCGAAGAAAAAAGGCGTTTACCAAGGCCGAAAGTCCGGCACGACCAAAGCGAAACCTACGCGAGCTCACGAGCTTCGATCACAGGGCCTCAAGCTCAAAGATGTTGCTTCTGCCCTGGGCGTTTCGACCAGCACCGTGAAACGGTATTTGGCCGAGGTGTGAATTCCAAGCGAAGAATGAGCCTCAAATTACGAATTTTTTTAATGTGTAAAGTAAAGAACCCCATCGTAGATAAGAGGATTAGCAAAATCCGCTTTTGTGATATTCCAGCCATTCTTTAATTATAGGTTCGATATATCCCACTGCAAAATCCGACCGTCTTTCCGACCAACCACGAATCCTTCTGAAAAATCATCGACTCCCTTTTTTGAATAGAAAAAGAACTTTTCACCAATGTATCCTTTGTCAGGAAGTTCATCAGGAGCCAACTGGAATGCAATTGCTCCCAGTTGAAGACCACGCATCCAAGTAGTTCGACCACTGAAAAGACTATTATTAAAGGAAGAATGAATTGGTTGGACGTTTTCAAAAATCTTGCTGAGTAATTCAGTCGTCAACTCATCGACCATAGTGACGTAACTTGGCGGACGATCTGATAAGACATCGACAGGAATCAAACGATTATCGCCAACTTTATTAATAATATCTTCTACTAATTCATTTTGAGGTGAAATTTCCGACACTTCTAAATTTTCAACAGCCACATCATCAGAAGGCCTAGTAGCCTTATCTAAGCTCTTTTCCACTTGTTCACCAGACCAATCTTTTCTCAATTTGAAAGATAAAATGCTTAGTGAAACCAGGGTAACTATAACTAATATAATTTTTGCTTTTTTCATTATGGTGACTCGGTAGCAGGGAGAGCTATAATCTCAGAACTCCCAATATTTTCGTTCTTTCGGCATCCAACAGCGGGAGCATTACCTAAGGTCGCGTTAAAGCCGTAGAACTCGATGTAAGTATCCTCATAGGTTTGTAGTCTCTTAGGACCTGAAAGAGGTGGATTCCCATATGAAGGATCAAAAATGGTATCCCCAAATTGAGTTAGGTAGTGAGAAGGAAAAATCTTCCGAGGATCTACAGGCGGAGTAAGCCGATGAAGCCCCTGTGCAGGCAAACCGAGAAGAGGCCCAAGTGAATCATCTTGATTTTTTGGCGAAAACTGATTTAAATTAGGTCCAATTACCCACTGATAAACAGGTCCATAGTTTGGGTTGGCAGTCCCAACACTCATGTTTTTTATACAAAACCACTGCTCCGTATTTTTCGTGGGAATAATTCCAATAACTTCTGCGGAAAAGCCTTGAGCCCTACAAATCTCGCGAAGAAGGAATGCCCATGCTTCGCCGTTGGCGTTGCCATCGCTGCTTGCGAGAAGTGCTAGTGCGTTCCGGCATTTTCCGTCAGGTTTCCCATCCCCGTTAGTATCGGCCCAGTATGTCATCGCTTCGTCCCGTAATACTCCTTGTGTCGGAATTACCCTAGCAGTCTCGCGGTCAGAAAACTCAAAATTCATCGCCTTTACCATCATCAACTGTGAGATGACCACTCCGGGCTGCCCGGCTGCGACACCACCTTCCTTCATTTCATCTGCGTTACGACAACCGATGTTGAATACGGTCTCACGACGAATAACACGCTTCGGCTTCTTGTTTCCAAGTAATGGTTCGCCATGAGTCACATACATCGTATGATGGGTATCCTGCGATGGATTGAGAAAAGACTGACCCGCCACAGTAATCGACCAAACAAGCTTAAATTCTTTGCCCGTGATCTGGGCACTGTAGAACTTGATGGTATCGATAAGGTTTCCGTTGCAATCCGTAGGTGCTAACTCCCATAAACCATCGTCAAGTTCTATCAATGCAGTTGGTGCGGGAACGCCTTGTATACAGCCTGGCATGTTTTTTTGGTGAGGATTTCTTCGTTCCACGTTCGCGCCACCGTTTCAGCCGGAGCGAGGGAAGATGTCGCGAGTAAAGCGATCAGGGGAATCATGATTCGCCTTGCGGAAGGACGTGCGTTCATTTGCATCTGACCGACGATAGGCAGTTTGCCTTGAATTGACAAACCGGAATTCGAAGAGATGGCCCCAGGGCGATCAAGCTTGGGAGAAGGCAACCGCGAATCTGCGTGAATTGACGCGAATCTGCTGGGTTCTGCGTTCCACATGAATCCGGCTTGGAATCATTCCATCGAGTCTTGGATGACGATTGTCCTTGCGGTCCCTTCCGAGAATCTTTTAGATTTAGCGCTCAATTAATGATGAACACTATGAATATTTTGAATGAGTTGTTTCTGGGCCGGGCGGCAGCCTATGCGGGAGGATTGATATCATGGGTGGGATTGCCCAGGGCGTCGTGGTGTCTCCTTACACGCCGGATGCGAATACCCTGCATCTGTGGCATTTTGACGAGAGCGGGGGAGGTCCCGTTGCGCCGGCCGCCGGAGTTGCGGGAAGTTTTGATTTGGTCCCCGATGGCGGGAAAAGTGCCACCCCCGCGACCCTTGGGGCACCCGGTTACTCTGGGTTTGGCACGGCGGGCGATACCACCGCCGGCTCGGGATCGGGTTTTAAAGGAGCAGCGGTTCCCATCACGAGCGTGACCGGAGCCAATGGTGCGTTCACCTTCGAGGCGATGGTAAGGACGGTTAATATTACGGACTCCCAGCAGATCATCTCAATGGAGGGGAACGCAAATACCACCGAAAGGCCTTTTCAGTTTCGGATTGCCGGCGGAAATGTGATTTTCATCAACATCAGCGCGGGGCTTGCCGCTGGTGCTGGAACTTTGAATCAAAGCGCGGTCATTCCGATCGACGGACCCGATGTCTTTGTGCCCGATGAGTGGTTCCATGTCGCCGCCACTTATAATGGGGACGAAACGAGTGCCTCTGACAATTTCAAGCTTTATTGGACCCGGGTGGATCCCAGCCGGACGACGGCCAATGAGATCGGGTCTTCTCTCATGAATCTTGATCTTGCCGGGAATACCCTGGCTCTTGGAGTTGGGAATGACTACCGCACCGTGGGATCAGGAAATACCTCCAACCTGGAGGGACAGATTGATGAGGTCCGGATCAGTGGTATCGCACGCAGTGCCGATGACATGTTGTTCTCCGCTATTCCCGAGCCTTCTTCGACGGGCCTCATTCTGCTGGGTGGGCTGACCCTGTTGGGTCGCCGCTCGCGTCGCCTCTTCCAATAATTTTGCGTGCAGCAAGTTCTTCAAGAATCCCCACATCAATTTTGCCAACCAATGAATTCGAAAAAGCCACCCTTTCACCGATTTCTTGAATCCCGCCTGCTCGTGCTGATCATCCCGGCGATGGTCATGACTCCTGCCGGTGCTCAGAACATCAGCCCATACGCGGCGGACTCAAACACCCTCCACCTTTGGCATTTTGATGAGGCGGACCCCGGACCTGCGGCTCCCGATTCCGGGGTGACCGGGAGCTTTGACTTGGTTCCGGATGGGGGAAGAAGCAGCACACCGCCAGCTTTGGGCGCTCCCGCCTATCCGGGCTTTGGCACCGCAGGAGACACCACCGCAGGCTTGGGGGCGGGTTTTAAAGGGGATGCTATTCCCTTCACGAACGTGACGGGTGCCGATGGCGCCTTCACCTGCGAGGCGATGGTGCGGCTGGCGAATATCACTGATCGCCAGATGATTCTCTCAATGGAGGGGAACGCAAATCCCACCGAAAGGCCCTTTCAGTTTCGAATCGCCGGTGGCGAATTGGTCTTCATCAATATCAGCGCGGGGATTGCCGCTGGTGCCGGGACCTTGAATCAAATCGCGGCCATTCCGATCGACGGCCCCGATGCCTTTGTGGTCGATGAATGGTTCCATGTCGCCGCCACTTATAACGGGGATGAAACGAGTGCCACGGATAATTTCAAGCTCTATTGGACCCGGGTGGATCCCAGCCGGACGATGGCCAATGAGATCGGGTCTTTTCTCATGAATCTCGATCTTGCCGGAGATACCCTGGCTTTTGGAGCGGGGAATGACTACCGCACCGTGGGATCTGGAAATAGCTCGAACCTGAAGGGGCAGATTGATGAAGTGCGGATCAGCGACATTGCCCGTGCTCCTGCGGACATGCTTTTTGGCAATTCTCCAGCAGGACTTGAAATTACCAGGATTGCTTACTCGCCCTCGGCAGGGTTGGTGACTCTCACCTGGCGAAAGAGCGGGGCCAGTTCTTATCTCGTGAAATACTCACGGGACCTGGTCGATTGGACAGGTGAACTGGACGATGGCATCACGGATGGAATCGACGAGGACCCGGATGACTCCGGCCAGATCACGGTGACCTTCGATCTTGCGAATTTGTTACTTGCCGACGAAAGCAGGCTCTTTTTCCGCGTCCAGACCGGTCAGTGATTGGTTTCCTTCCAAAGATGGATCGAATTGGTGACAAACCTGACGAACTGAAGGACTACGTGAGCCTGATGATCGGACATCAGCCGAATCTGCGTGCCTTCATTGTCTCGCTAATGCCGGGCAGTCAGGACGTGGCCGATGTCCTGCAGGAAACCAATGCCGCGCTGTGGTTGAAACGTCAACGCTTCGAGGCGGGTTCGAATTTCGGGGCATGGGCCTTCCAGATCGCACGCTACGAGGTGAGGCGGCAGCGGGGCCGGACCAAGCGGCTGCGGCTGATCGTGTTTTCCGACGAGTTACTGGAGAAACTGGCCGAAACCGACATGCCCGAAAAGCCGGATGCCCGTCTGGCGGCCCTCGAAGGTTGTCTCGACAAGCTCAGCGACACCCAGCGAAGGATCGTGCATGAACGCTATACATCCGGCTGTTCGCTGGAAAAGTATGCCGCCGAGACGGGGCGTTCGCCCGGCAGCATACGCATGGCCCTGCTCCGCATCCGGGATATTCTCAAGGATTGCGTCCGTAATACCCTCGCCGAAGAATCCAGATGATCCCACCCGAATTCACAGCCCAGATCCAGCGCATGCTCGACGGAGACCTCACCGTCGGCGAGCTTGCCACGCTCGAGGCGGAGCTGCTCGGGAACGCGGAATCCCGCGAGGTATTCCGGCGTATGGCGTGGCTTCACTCGGACCTCGAGATCGTGCATTCGGGGCGGAAGGCCATCGCGGATGCTGGCATCGTCCCGATCGACCGTATCATGACTCGCCAGCGCAAGCGAATCGTGCGGGTCGCGCTCGGCCTTGCGGCGGTGATCACCCTGATCTCGGTGCTGATCCTTTCGCTGTATCGTATCCCCGAGGTTCCGCTGGCCAGCTTCCGGACCTCGCCTGGCGCCGATTTCACGATCATTCGCGAAGGGGGTGATGATGTCCCGCAACTGCAGGAGCTGACGGAGGATTCCAGATTGAAGCTGCGGACGGGACGGGTGGAGGCGAACTTCAGTTCGGGGGTCCGTTTGGTGATCGAGGCTCCCTGTGACCTGCAAGTTTTAGCAAAGGACCGGGTCTCGATTAGTGAAGGCGTGGCTTGGTTCGAGGTGCCATCGGCAGCGAAAGGTTTCACTGTTGAGACCGCCGCACTCACGGTGGTTGATCTCGGGACGGCGTTCGGCGTCGATGCCGCAGCGGATGGCCGGCACGAGGTGCATGTCACAAGGGGGGTGGTTGAGGTGACGGCCCTGTTCGAAGGAGGTGAAACTCAGACTCTAAAGGAAGGCGAGGCCCGCCGGGTGGACGAGCAAGGAGGCATGCATACCATCGAGTTCGACGCCGGTCGCTTTCCAACCACGCTGGCAAGTAGCAAAGGATTAGTGGGACACTGGGAGTTCGAGAGCGCCCCAAAGGGTCTTACCCCGGATTCCTCTGGCAACGGGCACCTCGGACGCTTCGAGGGTGGTGCCGAGATCGTCAGCGATCCGGAGCGGGGACAAGTGCTCCGCCTGCGAGGTGCCGGGGCACAGCAGGGCTGGGTCGACATCGACTCGGTGACGCCAATCCCGAATCTGCTCCCGCATCGGGGCCTGACCCTTGCGGCCTGGATCAAGCGCAACCCGCGCAGTTCCACCGAGCAGAACTTCGAGTTCGTCATCGGACTCGGGCAGGAGCAGGATTACCCGATCGCGACGCTGAGCGTTGATCGGGGAGTGGTGAACGGTTTCATCGAGGGCGATGGTGGATCAGACCAGGTCCGGGTTACCGGAAAACGTGCAGTCACGGATGGCGTGTGGACGCACATTGCGATCACCTACGACCGGGGCAAAAACGAGGCACTCGCCTACGTCAATGGGGTCGCGCAGGCATCGCCGGAGGACATCTCCGTGGTAGGGGACGGGGAACTCGACTGGTCAGCGGGAGTCATCGGCAGATCTCTCCGTCTTCTCCGCCCGAATGAGCAGCGATACTTCGGCGGGTTGATCGACGATGTCCGGATCTATGACCGGCCCCTGGACCCGAAAGAAATCGCGGAACTGACCAAGTGAGCCTCCCTTTCCAGATGAAGCCGAGCGGTGACATGAAGAGCTGCACGACGAGGGTGCGGCTCGAAATGGGACGATGCTGGAGTCAGGTGACACGTGGTTCTACCGCATTCTGACCGCAGAGGATTTGCAAAGACGATGCAAGTTTCCATCGGACGTTCCTCCGAAAAAACTCCAAATTTTTACAAAGACTGCGTGACGTTCGCGATGCGAGATTGGTAGCCTAGTAGTGAAAGTTCAGTTAGTGGCTTTTTCTCTATAGGTTAATACCTTTAAAAATTCCCCTTCAATCAATCATGAAAATAAAAACATCAATCCTACCTCTTGTTGCGCTGGCTGGTCTTGCCAGCAATGCGCAGTCAGCCACAACCGCTTATCGCAGCCTGATCCTCAGCGACAATCCCATCGTTTACTACGAGTTCGATGAGACCAGCGGCACCACCGCAGCCAACTCCGCCACGACGGGCGCGACGTATGACGGGACCTTCAATACAACGGGTGGGTCCATTACGGTGAATCAGACGAGTTTCGCTCAAGGCGGGACCGCCTACAATTTTGGTGGAGGGTTTATCGGAGCGGCGTCCGCATTGACGGGTTCATTAGACGAATGGACCTTGGAAGCATGGGTGAATTACGACTCGGCTAAAACAAGCGCGTCCAATTTCCTCTCCAACGACCAGGGTGGCTGGAACGATGATGTGCTGTTCGGCATCGGTGCCGAGAACGGAAGCGTGGGCGTTCCCGGTGGAAACGTCGGCGTGATCCAACAGGGCAGCCCCGGAACGACCCGCGACGCAGCGGGAGCTCCCTTGGCGGCCGATGAGTGGCACCATGTCGCGATGACCGGCAGCACCAGCGCGGGCGCACTCACGCTTTATATCGATGGAGTGTTGGCAGCTTCGGACACCTCGCTCGTGAACGGCGTCACCTTCAACGGCGCGGATGGCATTGGGACAGCCCACCTGACGATCGGCGCGGCGCGGCCCGATTCCGGGGAAGCAGGCTACCGGCCATACGACGGGTTCCTCGACGAGTTGGCCATCTACGATTCAGTGCTGACGCCGGCCCAAATCAGTGCTCGTGTCAGCAGTATCCCTGAACCGGGAAGCGCGTTGCTCCTATCATTGGGTGGCCTGATGTTGATGCGTCTTCGTGTCCGACGATAGTTGGAGAATTCTGTAAAAGAACCGAAATCTTACTTTAATCAACATGCTAAAACAAATTATTTTACCTACGGTCCTCCTGGGCATCGCGAGTACTGCGGTGGCGGGGACCCCTCCTTACCGCAACCTGATTCTCGGCGACAATCCCATCGTCTACTACGAACTCGATGAGACCAGCGGCACCACCGCATCCAACTCCGCCACGACGGGCGTGACGTATGACGGGACTTTTGATACAACGGGTGGGTCCATTACGGTAAATCAGACGAGTTTCGCTCAAGGCGGGACCGCCTACGACTTTGGCGGAGGGGTTATCGTAGCGGCGTCCGCATTGACGGGTTCATTGGACGAATGGACCGTGGAAGCATGGGTGAATTACGACTCGGCTAAAACAAGCGCATCCAATTTCCTCTCCAACGATCAGGGAGGCTGGAACGATGATGTCCTGTTCGGCATCGGTGCCGAGAACGGAGCCCTTGGTGTCCCCGATGGCAGTGTCGGCGTGATCCAGCAGGGCGCCCCGGGAACGACCCGCGACGCTGCGGGAGCTCCCTTGGCGGCCGATGAGTGGCACCATGTCGCGATGACCGGCAGCACCAGCGCGGGCGCACTCACGCTTTATATCGATGGAGTGTTGGCAGCTTCGGACACCTCGCTCGTAAACGGAGTCACCTTCAACGGTGCGGATGGCATTGGGACAGCCAACCTGACGATCGGCGCGGCGCGGCCCGATTCTGCGGATCCAGGCTACCGTCCATACGACGGGCTTCTCGACGAAGTCGCGGTCTACGACAAGGTCCTGGATGAGGCTGCCATCACCAGCCACTTCAACGCCGGGACCGGTCCGGGTCTCACCAGCTTCTCAATCACCGAGATCAAATACGCGCCCGATGCCGAACCGAGCCCAACAGTGACGCTGACCTGGCAAAACATCGGGGCGGCTTCCTACATCGCAAAATACTCTCTCGATATGACCAACTGGGACTCCAACCTGGGCGATGCGCTCACCGACGCGCTCGATGAGAACACCGACGACAGCGACCACATCACCGTGACCTTCGACCTCACCACCGCACCGATCGAAGACAAGACCGAACTCTTCTTCCGTATCGAGGCGCCGTGAAGTTCTGCTTTTCGATTACCTTTACATCTTAAACAGACTGCATGAGAAACAAAAAAAACTGCCGCCCCTGGTTGGAGATCATTCGGGCACTTGCCGCGCTCGCGCTTGGTGGGACTGCGCATGGGGGGACGTCCGCCTACCGGGACGCCGTCTTGGCCGATGGCCCCCTCGTCTACTACGAGTTTGATGAGACCAGTGGGACGGTCGCGACCAACTCCGGCTCGACCGGTGTTGCTCATGATGGCTCGATCAACACGGCAGGGGGCACCGTAACGGTCAATCAACCTAGTTTCTCCAACGGCGGGACGGCCTACGACTTTGGCGGAGGATTTGTCGGGGCGGCGTCGGGATTGGCGAACTCGTTGACCGAGTGGACCGTGGAGGCGTGGGTGAATTACGACTCGGCGAAGACCAGTGCGTCCAATTTCCTCTCGAACGACCAAGGCGGCTGGAACGATGATGTGTTGTTCGGCATCGGTGCCGAGAACGGCAGCGTGGGCGTTCCCGGTGGAAGCGTTGGCGTAGTTCAACAAGGCAGCCCGGGATCTACCCGTGACATTACCGGGGCTCCCCTTAGCTCCGGCGAGTGGCACCATATCGTCCTAACCGGCAGCACCAGCGATGGCTCACTGAGACTCTATATCGACGGCGTTGCTGCGGGAACACCGGACACCTCGCTCGTCAACGGTGCCACCTTCAACGGTGCTGATGGCATTGGGACGGCCCATCTTACAGTCGGCGCGGCAAGATCTGATCCAGGAGATGCGGGATACCGGCCATACGATGGTATTCTCGATGAAATAGCCGTCTATGATAAGGTCTTGGACGCAGATGCCATCGCGGTGCACTACGCGGCCAGCGGCGAAACACCGCCGGACCCGCCGGACCCGCCGGACCCGCCGGACCCGCCGGACCCGCCGGACCCGCCGAGCACGGAGGGTTTCGGGCTAGAGGTGAGCGAATACGCCCCCGGCGACAGTGACCCGGCAGTTTTTAAGTTGGTGACACACATTGCCTTCGGACCGGAAGGTCAAGAGATCATCACCGACCTGAGAAACGACCGGTTCATGTATCGGAATGCCCCCGGCGATCCCTTACTGGTATCGCCAATCCCAGTTAATGGCCAACACTCAATCGTCTACAACCCCGTAGATAGCCTCTATTACGTCAACGACACCGAGAATAACAGGCTGATCTCTTTCGACGATCTATCAAGTGCAACTATTACGGCACAGACCAATAACATCTTGGGCGTTGCCTTAAATCGTCCACACGATATTGTGATCGATCCCGCCACAGGCTGGATCTATGCGCTCAACCCCAACTCGGGACACGTCTTTCGCTTCTCGGCAATCGGTCAAAACGAGAGCGTCCTCAGCCTTGGTGGTTCGCTGGGCGGATACTCGCGGAGTTTGACCTTCGCCAACGGCCGCTTGTATGTCATCGGCTCTGCGGCAGGCCGTATCGTCGAAGTTGTCGATTGGGATGCCGAACAGGTCAATGTCTACAATAGCTTTGGCAAAATTCGCAGTGCGTCTGCCGGGACTTGGACTACCACCGGGTTGGTTCTCAACGACGCCGAGTTTTTCGATGGATTCTGGTATGCAACCAGCTATTTTTCACCCGCTTTCGCCGGAGGAGCGGATCCCAACGAAAACAAATTTATTCGCTTTAAGACCCTTGGTGACCTCGTCACCGGGAATTGGGAAGATCTTAGCAATTTGGTTCCCGATGGTTTGACCCCCTACTATCTCACGGTTCAGGAAGACAGTCTCTACCTCGCCGTCTTTGATCACGCGAACCTTGGGGCAGGAGTCGATGTGATACTCCGACTCACCCCGAGCACCACCTGCTCCATTATCGGCAGCGAACATGATCCCCTTGCCGGAACCACCACCCTGACCTGGAAATCGGTGGAAGGAGAAGTGTTCGAAGTCAGAAAAAGCCTGGATCTCGATTCCTGGGAGGTCATCAAGACCCAGATTCCTGCGGCGGCGCCCCCGCTCAAAAATACCACGGACGTTGTTGATATCAACGCGTTTGAACAGCGGGCGTTTTATAAGGTGGGCCGGCTAGCTGGCGATGAATAGAGGGTGGCCCGACCACCCACTTGACATCGCCGATGTCAATATTCACATCCCGCGATCCTGCGGCAAAGGGCATTTTCGAAGAAGTTGGTGTCGCTTGTCAATTCTGAGGACGATTAGCGCTTTGGATAAAGCTACGATAAGGCGGTCTACGGTATTGCGAAGTAGCCCCGGGGCCTGCGGGAGATCTGCAGGAAAATCGGAGTGAGAGGCTTAGGAAAGGAGAGGTTTGATGAGTTCACCATGGACGTCGGTGAGGCGGTAGTGGCGGCCTTGGAACTTGAAGGTGAGTTGTTTGTGATCGACGCCGAGGAGGTGAAGGAGGGTGGCGTGGAGATCGTGCACGTTGACGGGATCCTTGGTGATATTGTAAGAGTAGTCGTCGGTTTCGCCGATGGATTGGCCGGGCTTGAGGCCGCCGCCGGCAAGCCACATTGAGAAGGAGCGGGGATGGTGGTCGCGGCCGAAGCCTTTTGGGGTGAGGCTGCCCTGGCTGTAAACAGTGCGTCCGAATTCACCACCCCAGACGACGAGGGTGTCGTCGAGGAGCCCGCGTTGTTTAAGGTCTTTGAGGAGCGCGGCGGATGCTTGGTCGGTTTCCTGGCAGCGTTGGGTCAGTTGGCCGACGAGGCCGCTGTGGGTGTCCCAGCCGCGATGGAAGAGTTGCACGAAGCGCACGCCGCGTTCACTGAGGCGGCGTGCCATGAGGGCGTTGTAGGCATAGGTGCCGGGTTTGCGGGCGTCTTCGCCGTAGAGTTTGAAGGTGCTCTCGGGTTCGTCGGAAACGTCGGTGAGTTCAGGCACGGACATCTGCATCCGGAAGGCCATTTCGTATTGCGCGATACGGGTTTCGATCTCGGGGTCGTAAAATTCCTGATGATGAATTCGGTTCAGCTCGCCGAGATGGTCGAGGGTTTTACGGCGAAGGTCGGAGCTGATGCCGTCGGGGTTGTTGAGGTAGAGGACGGGATCTTTCCCGGAGCGGAAGCGGACGCCCTGGTGTTTTGAGGGCAGAAATCCGGAGCCCCAGAGCCGGTCGTAGAGGGCCTGGCCGGAGCGGTTGGAAGTCATGGCGACGAAGGCGGGGAGGTTGGAGTTTTCGCTGCCGAGTCCGTAGGAGAGCCAGGAGCCAATGGAGGGCCGTCCGGCGAGCTGGAAGCCGGTTTGGAAGAAGGTGATGGCCGGGTCGTGATTGATGGCTTCGGTATGCATCGAGCGGATCACGCTGATCTCATCGGCGACGCTAGAGAGGTGCGGAAGGAGGTCGGAGTTGAGCCATTGGCCGCTTTGGCCCGCTTGCTTGAAATTGAAGGTGGAGCGGGCGACCGGGAAGGAGGTTTGGCCAGCGGTCATGCCGGTCAACCTTTGGCCGTTGAAGATGGAGGCGGGGACCTCTTTGCCGTGGAATTTGTCGAGCCCGGGCTTGGGGTCGAAGAGGTCCATTTGCGGTGGTCCGCCGCTCTGGAAAAGGTAGATGATGCGCTTCGCTTTGGCGGGGAGAGGGGAGTTTTGAGCTGAAAGAAGAGAGGTGAGGGCGGCGAAGCCGAGGCCTTGGGTGGTGTTGGAGAGGAAGTGGCGGCGGGATCGAACGCCGAACGCCGAACTTCCAATATTGAATTTTGAATGGGGATGCATGAGGGGGATTTTAGGGAAAGAGTGGTGGCGGGATGGGACTTCGAACGCCGAACGTCGAACTTCCAATTTTGAATTTTGAATGGGGATGCATGAGGGGGATTTTAGGGAAAGAGTGGTGGCGGGATGGGACGTCGAACGCCGAACGCCGAACTTCCAATATTGAATTTTGAATGGGGATGCATGAGGGGGATTTTAGGGAAAGAGTGGTGGCGGAATGGGACGTCGAACGCCGAACGTCGAACTTCCAATTTTGAATATTGAATTTTGAATGGGGATGCATGGGAGGTCTCGGGGTTGGATTGGGCTTAAAGGCGTTTTTTTGCGGTTTTGATGGAAGCTACGAAAATGCGAATGAGTTGGTCGGTTTCGTTTAGAAGATGAGGTAGGTAGGAGGCGTCGGGGAAGATGTTCGTTTTCTGAATGAGAAGGAGCCATCGATTGGACTCGCGAAGTTCTTTGAGGGAGATGCTGAGTTTGTGAATGAAATCTTTGGTGGATTCAGAAGACTCAGCTTCGCCGTGATTGGCGAGTGGTGAGGTCCCGGATCGAAGAAGCTGCCGAGAAATGTGTTGAGCAGCGAATGTCGTGTACTGAACATTACAGAGTTCAACGATTTTTGCCGCGTAGTTTAAGAGGCGTTCTTCGAGATCGTAGTTCGGATTCTGGTTCATTCGACATTCAGAATTGGGCGTTCGACGTTCGGCGTTCTCAAGTTCTTCACTCTCTGGTGATGACTTCGTCGAGGTTGAGGAGGACGTTGGCGAGGGTGGTGAGGGCGGCGAGTGGGATGGGGTCGAGGTCTTCGGGGACGGGTGAGGTGCCGATTGCGGTGAGAAGTTTGGCCGAGTCGGGGTTGGCTTGGAATTCTGCGAGGTATTCGGCGAGGGCGGTGGTGAGGATTTCTTTTTCGCCGGGGTGTGGGGTGCGTTGGGTGACGAGTTTGAAGGCGTGGGTGACGGGGTCTTCCGGGTGTTCACGGAGGACGCGTTCGGCGAGTTTGCGGGCGGACTCGACGAAGGCCGTTTCGTTGAGGAGGGTGAGGGCTTGCAGGGGGGTGTTGGTGCGTTTGGTTCCGACCCAGCAGGCTTCGCGATCGGCGGCATCGAGGATGGCCATGGAGGGCGGGTTGACGGTGCGTTTCCAGATGGTGTAGAGACTGCGGCGGAAGAGGTCTTCGCCTTTTGATTGGGTGTATTTGGTGCCCATCGACATTTCGATCCAGAGGTTTTGCGGCTGGTAGGGGCTCACGGAGGGGCCGCCGATTTTTTCGACGAGGAGTCCGCTGACGGCGAGGGCTTGATCGCGGATGACGTGGGCGGGGAGGCGTTGACGCGGACCACGGGCGAGGAGCCGGTTGTGGGGATCCACTTCTAACAGTTGTGGGGTGAGGTTGGATTGTTGGCGGTAAGTTGCGCTGCTTACGATGAGTTTTTGGAGGTGCTTGACGTCCCAGCCGGAGATGATGAATTCGGTGGCGAGCCAATCCAACAGTTCGGGGTGGGAAGGTTTTTCGCCCTGGGCGCCGAAATCTTCGGAGGTTTTAACGAGACCGGTGCCGAAGTATTTTTGCCAGTAGCGATTGACGGTGACACGGGCAGTGAGGGGGTTGTCGGGTGAGACGAGCCATTGGGCGAGGCCGAGACGGTTCCGGGGTTGGTTGTCGGCGAGTGGCGGAAGGATGGCGGGGACGTTGCGGGAGACTTTTTCTCCGAGGTCATTGTAGAGGCCTCGTGTGCGGATGAAGGTGTCCTTTTCGGTGGCATTCTCCTGCATGACCATGGTGGTGGGGAGGGTGCGGAGAAATTGGTCGCGCTTCTCTTCGGCGGCGAGGAGTTTTTGGTAGGCCTCTTTGGCGAGGCCTTGTTCGAGGAAGGCGGTTTGGAGTTTGGCTTTGGGGTCTCCCGCGAGGGTGAGGATTTCGCGCGTTTTCAGGGGGCGGTGGTAGGCGCGGAAGTCGCGAATGGTGCCTTGGTAGTAATCGTCGGGGGAGCCGCCGAGTCGCAGTGGGGTTCCTTTTTTTGCGGAACCGGTGTTGCTGTTGGTGTTATGGATGATGTTGAGCGGAGCTTCCTTTCCGTTGATGAAGATGTGTTGGTTGGTGGCGCGGAGTTGGCCGTGGAAGGTGAGGGTGAGGTGGGTCCATTCGTTGGCGGGAATCTTTTCCTGGGTCTCAACCTGGGCGACTCCGGCGATCCAGCGCGTGATGATACTGTATCGAAGACGGCCTTCATGGAGGTGAAGGTTAAGGCCGCTGGAAAGACGATCTCCAGACTGGTGGGAGATGATGGTGCCGGAAGATAGGTCGGTGGGCTTGATCCAGAGGGAGAGGGTGAATTGTGAGAGGGGGGTGAAGATGGCGAAGCGTCCGGGGGCGTTCTTTGTGTCGGTGAGAGGAACGTCGGGGAGGGTGATCGAGGTTTTGCCATCGAAGGTGAGGACTTCGGGCGGGTGTTGGTAGTTGAGTTGGTGGGTGACGAGAGGGGAAGTTGGGTTTGCTTCCAGGGGCATTTCGAGTCCATCGATGGCGGCTTGAGCGACGGTGACTTTTTCAGTGAGGGTGGCGAGTTGGAGTTGTTGGGGTTTGGTGGGAGCGACAATGTAGGGTTCGGAGTTCCCGTCTTTGATCGCGCGTCCGAACTCGGGGATGTTGTTGAAGAAGGCGAGCATCTCGTAGTAGTTCTTCTGCGAGAGGGGATCGTATTTGTGATCGTGGCAGCGGGCGCAGCCCAGGGTGAGGCCGAGCCAGACGGTGCTGGTGGTGTCAACACGGTCGACGGCGTTTTCGAGGAGGAATTCTTCGACGACCAGTCCGGCTTCGGAGTTGTAGCGGTGGTTGCGGTTGAAGCCGGTGGCGATTTTTTGATCGAGGGTGGCGTTGGGAAGGAGGTCGCCGGCGAGTTGCTCGATGGTAAACTCGTCGAAGGGTTTGTTGGAGTTGTAGGCCTCGATGACCCAGTCGCGCCAACGCCACATGGACCGGGGGCCGTCGAATTGGTAACCGTCGGTGTCGGCGAAGCGGGCGGCTTCGAGCCAGGGGAGGGCCATTGTTTCGCCGTAGCGGGGTGAGGCGAGGAGACGATCGACGGCGCGTTCGTAGGCGTCGGGTTTTTGGTCGACGAGAAAGGCGGAGACTTCCTCGAGCGTGGGTGGGAGGCCGGTGAGGTCGAGGGTGACGCGGCGAAGGATCTTTTCGCGGGAGGCTTCGGGCGAGGGGGCGAGCTTGTTTTCGTCGAGGGTGTGGAGGATGAACTGGTCGATGGGGTTCCTAGGCCAATCGGGCTTGGAAGTGGCAGGGGGAGGAGGGGAGTTGGGTTTGACGAAAGCCCAGTGTTGTTCCCACTTTGCTCCCTGTTTGATCCAGTCTTGCAGGGTTTGTTTTTCGGTCGGGGTGAGACGTCGACGGGAGTCGGGGGGCGGCATCACTTCATCGGGATCACCGTGAAGAATGCGGGTGATCAGTTCGCTTTTTTCGGGGTGGTTGGGGACGATGGCTGAGTCTTTGGCGTTGTCTTCGAGATCGAGGCGGAGGTCAGCTTCGCGGGTGGCCGAGTCTGGCCCGTGGCAAGCGAAGCAGGTGTCGGAAAGAATGGGGAGGACGTCGCGATTGAAGCTCACTTCCGCGAAGGATGTGCAGGTGAGAATGAAGGCTAAGAAAGGGGTGCGGAGAGCGGGCATCGTGGAGCGATGGAGTTTGGTTACGACTCCAGAGGACGGAGAATCAAGGATACGTTGGACAATCCAAGGGAAATTTCATCCGAGGCGGGTTCATGTGATCTCATCATTGAAGAAGTGGCGGCCTTGTTTGCTGGCGGGGGTGTTGTTGTCGGTTTCCCAGTAGACGTGGTCGAGGAGGTCGTCGGGAGTTGGGGGAGGTGAGTTTGGCGAGGAGGGAATCCATTTCCCAACCGTTTACGATGTCCCAGTCGATGTCGTAAACTTCGGCGCGTTGGGCGAGTTGGTCTTTGAAGGCGGAGGAGGTGGAGTTTTTTGGCAGGCGACATTTCTAAGAAGGAAGGCTCCTCACCGAACCCGGCTCAACCGGGAGGCCGCGCTCGGCGCTCGCGATGGCGGCGAAGCAGAGGGCGAGCGAGCTGAGATTATCCTGCGCACTGTGTTCGGGTTCGCGGTCTTCTTCGATGGCGCAGAGGAGTTCTCCCATCGTTCCCTGAAAGCCTTCCTCGAACCAGCTCCCTTCGAGCGGGACCTTGACCGCGCCCTCTTCCAAAAAGACCTCCATGAAGGGATGGTTTTTGATATCCGGTCCGCGTGATCGGAGGGTTCCTTTTGTGCCGACGACGGTGATGAGATCCTCCTCGCCGTGGAGGGCGTGGGCGTTGAAATTCATGCGCACTTCAGCGTCCTCGTATTCGATGATGACGGAGGCAAGGGTGGGTGGGTCACAAGCCTGCCCGCTGAAACGGGTGGCGGTGGCGTAGACTTTGCGGGCCGCGCGGTCTTTCATGAGGCAGTGGACGGCATCGAACCAATGAATAGCAAAGTCGAAAAGGATGAGGTGTTTTTGGCCGTTGAACTCGGGGATATGGGCAATCCAGGTGTGGTCCCACTGCAGCGAGACATCGATCGAGGTCACCTTGCCGATGAGCTTGGCTTCGATTGCTTTGCGGAGATAGCAGAAGTGGGGGGCCCAGCGAGCGTTCTGGTTGACCGCTAATTTTACTCCGTTTTCGTGAGCAAGTTTGATGAGTTCCTCTCCGAGATCGAGATCGAGGACGAAGGGCTTCTGACTTAAGACATGCTTTTCTGCTTGGAGGGCTGCTCGCACGACGGGAATACGATCTTCCGGGTGGAGGGTGACATCGATCACCTCGATGTCTGGTCTCGCCAGCATCTCTTCGATCGAGTCCAGGATTTCGGCATCCGGGAAAAAGCGGTCTCGTTTTTCCTCCGCTTTGGAGCGGGTCCGGTTGGTCAAGGCGATGAGATTGAAGCCTTGTTTGCGGTAGGCCTTGAGATGGGTTTCGCTGATCCCGCCGGTTCCGATCAAGCCGATGCCGGGATTGATCGAACGTGGCCGTGGCGGTGAGTAGTCGATTGCCGGAGGCGCGATCTCGCGAACTTCTTCCTTGGGGACTCTGCCGTAGTGGTCGCTCATCCTCTTAACCCTACTTGTTGCATGCGGGCGTTCGTTTGTTCGTAGGCTTCTTCGACCCACTCGACGATCTTTTCGGGGTCGGGTGCGTATTCCAGTTCGAGCGAGACCGCGCCTTCGAACTCGAGATCCTTGATCGCTTGCAGATAGGGGGCGAACTTCACCACGCCCCGTCCCGGCGGGAGATCGCCGTGGACCTTGCCATCGCAGTCGCTGATGTGGACGTGGTTGGCCTTCCCCGCCAGTAGAGCCACTTCATCAGGAGGGACATCGGCGAGAACGAGGTGGCTGATGTCGATGTTGGCCTTGACGTTGTTCATCGCGCAATCGTCGAGGAAGCGCACCATCTCCTTCACGTTGTTGAGGAGGCTGAGGCGGAAGGGTTCCAATTCGAGAGCGATCTCCAGCCCCAGTTCGCCGGCATATTGGCCGATCTCCCGGACGGTTTCCACGCCCCATTGCCATTGTTGTTCCGGCGGGATGACTTCGCGCTGCCAGATGTATTCGCCGAGGACAAGGAGGAGGTTTTTGGATTCAAAGGTCCGGGCGAGATCGAGAAAGGTTTTGCAGCGTCTGACGTGAAAGGCTCTCACCGGTTCGTTGAGATCGACCAGACCCGTGGCCACCATCACGGTGGAGACGATGGGAAGGCCGTGGCCATCGCAGGTCTCCTTGATCGTTCGAATTTCCTCGTCACTGATGGTCATGGCCTCGGTGAAAATATCGACCGAGTCGAAGCCGATGCGGGCGATGTGATCGAGCCCGGTCTTGGTATCGACCCCGGCTTGATCGAAGGCGCTATTAATAATTCCGAGCTTCATGAGTTGAGGTCGTCGAGGATTTTGGCGCTGCGGTCGGAGGCATCGAGATCGACAAATTCGGCTCCGGAACGCCGGGCATCGTCGCGTCCCGCTTCCAGGACCATGGCATCATCGACCTTGCTGAGCGGGGTGTAGCGGGGGTGGTGGGAATCTTTGTAGGGATCATTCGACTTGGCATTGTAGCAGCAAATCATGGCCCAGCGGGCGTTCTCGGAGTGGTTGGCGGCAGAGCAATGGAGGGTGTTGCTGTGGAAGAAAAGGACGTCTCCTTTCTTCATTTCGCAGTGAATGAGATCGAGGCGTTTTTTGGCTTCCTCGACTCTTTCGAGATCGGCGCCGGCTTGCTCTCCGGTGAGGGTATGGTTGAGCCGGCCCATTTGGTGGGAGGCCTTCAGGACTTGTAGGCAGCCGTTTTCGACGGTGGCATTATCGACCGCGATCATGACGCTGCAGAGGTTGGGAAAAAGAATCCCGTTTTGATACCAGTAGCCATAGTCCTGATGCCAGGCCCAGGCTCCGCCGACCTTGGCGTCCTTGAGGATCATCTTGGAGTGGTAGTGATAGGCTTCGTCGGCCAGCAACTGTTCCACCCGATCGACCATGCGATGACAGCGCGCGAACATTCCGTAAACGCCATCGCCGGGATGGTTCCAGAGTGAGAGTTTGACGTCATTGCCGGTCCCGTCGTCCCGTGAGGCCGCAGCTTGATCCATGGCGTGATCATTTCGAGCGGTTTCACCAAGAAGCTCGATTTCTTCGTTGGAAAAGAGTCCGCGCACGAAGATGAAGCCGTCGCGATGGTAGTCTGAGAGTTCCTGGGTCGTAAAAGTTTCCATACGGCGACGATACCGAATGCGGGATGCTGCTCGCAAGATCAATTGAGCGGGGCCTTGCCTGATGTTCCAAAGGATTGGTGGGCGGGGACATTCTTAGACCGACCAGAGAAGACCTGTGGCATCGCGACGGTCCGTGACCGTGTCGTGCAAGAGGCGGTCAAGCTCGTGATCGAACCGCTTTTCGAGCATGACTTCTGTGCCAACAGCTACGGGTTTCGACCCAATCGCGGTTGCTGAGACTCGTAAAAGAGCGCATCAGCGACAGTAAAGTGCTTGGACTCATCGAAGCCTTCCTCAACCAGGGAATCCAAAAGATTGACCCCCGGTGAAGCGGCTGGTATGGAGACTTCAAACATGCGGATCAGAGTAACCTGAGAAGCCTGGACGGGTGGATCAGGATGCGTCAGGAGTGACAATCATGAAATAATTGTCGCGGTTTTGGTCGCGTATTTATCGGGACCCGTTAGTTCTAGCTTCGACGTCGCCAAGGAAGCCCCCGGATGAGGGGTTTTGCGTCGTTTCCGACCTATTTACAACTTAAGATCAATGCCAGTTTCCGCTCCATCCGGTCTGTCTCCTCTCACCCGAGCCACTGCGGCCATTCGCGAATTTCTCCGCCTCGAATCGGCGGGGGGCATTCTTTTGGTGACTTCGACGATTCTCGCCATGTTGATGGCGAACTCATTTCTACGGGAAGCCTACGAATCGACCCTGATGACGCCGGTGCAGATCCGCATTGGAGCCCTCGATTTGGACAAAAATTTACTTCTTTGGATCAACGACGGCTTGATGGCGGTTTTCTTTTTTCTGATCGGGTTGGAGCTGAAAAGGGAGTTGGTGGAAGGCGAGCTTTCCCAGCCCAATAAATTGGTTCTGCCCGGACTTGGTGCGATCGGCGGGATGGCCGTTCCAGCCTTGATCTATGTCTTCTTCAACTGGGGAAAGTTTCCGGAGATGCAGGGATGGGCCATTCCGGCTGCGACCGATATTGCCTTTGCCCTGGGAATTCTCACGCTCCTTGGAAACCGGGTCCCGCTTTCGTTGAAGGTTTTTCTGGTGTCGCTTGCGATTGTCGATGACATCGGTGCGATTGTCATTATTGCCCTCTTTTATACGGCGCAGCTTTCGCTGACGGCTCTCGGAGTGGGGGCGTTGGCGCTGGTGGGACTCTTCGTCCTCAACAAGCGGAGCGTTGAGAAATTCACTCCTTATCTTTTGTTGGGACTCATTCTCTGGGTGGCGGTTTTGAAGTCCGGAGTTCATGCCACTCTCGCCGGAGTGGCGCTTGCGGCCTTCATTCCCATCCATACCAAAAAAGAGGGCGGGAAGTCGCTCTTGAAGTCACTGGAGCATGATCTTCACAGCACGGTGGCTTTTGTGATTCTTCCGGTTTTCGCGATGGCGAACGCGGGGGTGCCGCTGGCTGGCTTTACCTTCGAAGCTCTCTTCAGCTCGGTTCCCCTGGGGATTATGCTGGGACTTGTGGTGGGTAAGTTTGTCGGAGTCTTCTCAATGGCGTGGCTGGGAATCAAGTTGGGCTGGACCAAGATGCCTGCGGGCATGACCTGGGGATCGCTCGCCGGAGTCTCGGTGTTGTGCGGAGTCGGATTTACGATGAGTCTCTTCATCGGATCCCTCGCCTTCGAAAGTGGCGGGTTGCCCTACGATGGCAGCGAGCGCCTGGGCGTTTTGATGGGATCTGGAGTGGCGGCAGTGATGGGGTTCTTTATTCTGCACCGCGTGCTGCCACCGAAGAAGAAGGACTGATGGCTCACTTGCCAATCCGGTAAAGGTGGGACTTCGTTCTGAGATAGAGCGAATTTCCATCGAGTGCGGGGGAGGCCATGAAGCCATCATCGAGTTTGTTGGTCGCGATGACCTTCATTTCTTCTCCGGGTTCGACGACAAAGGCCGATCCGTCTTCGCTGACGAAATAGAGGTGGTCATCGGCGTAGACGCCGGAGGCGGAGAAGGGGGCTTTTAAGGAAATGTATTCCTCGATCTCTCCAGTGGCGGCGTCGATGCGGCTGAGAATGCCGGTTTCCGAAGTGACATAGACTTTGCCGTCGACGACGACAGGCGAGGAGCGGGTGGGCATGCGTTTGAAGATGTCCCATTCGATGTGGGAGCGGGTGACGTCGCCTTTGAGTTCCTTATCGAGCCGCACGCCGAGGAGGTGGGCTTTGCCGAAGCCGGAGTTGATGATGGCCATTTCGTTGCCGATGAAGACCGGGCTGGCGGCATTGGAAAAGCCATCGTAGGTGATCTTCCAAATCTCTTTTCCGCTGTCGGCTTCGTATCCGTAGGTGGCCTTGGCACCGCTGCTCACCAGTTGGACCTGGTTGTTGACAGTGACAAAATTCGGAGTGCTGTAGGCTTTGCGGAAATCGCCATCGCCCCGAATTTTCCCTCCGGCTTCCACGTCTCCAAAATCGGTGGTGCGGTCGGTTTTCCAAACCGTTTTGCCGGTCTTGCGATCCAAGGCCGCGAGGTATTGGACATCGACGCCATCCATCGTGACGATGAGGGTTTCCTGGTAGAGGACGAGTGATGACCCGGGGCCACGAAAGTGTTGGCAGGGGAGATCTCTTCGTTCCCAAATGACCTTGCCGGTTTTGCGGTCGAGGGCGGCGGTGCCGTAGCTGCCGAAGTGGATGTAGACCCGTTCTTCATCGATGGCAGGGGAGCAGGATCCGTAGCCATTGACGTGGTTGCTGAGAGGTTCGGGCTCGGCATTTTCGAAGAGAAGAAGGTCGTGGATTTTTTTACCCGTGGCCTTGTCGAGGCAGACGGCGAACATTTTCTTTCCGTCTTCGGTGGCATTGGTTACCCAGACTTGTTCGCCCATGACGACCGGAGTGGACCAGGCCCGCCCGGTGATGGGGGTTTTCCACACGATGTTTTTTTCTTCGCTCCATTCGGTTGGGAAGCCGTGGAGCTTTCCTTCGGTGCCGGCGGGGTAGATTCCGTCGCCGCTGGGTCCGCGGAATTGCCGCCAATCAGCGGTCGCAGGGAGAAGGCCGGCCGTTAGAAATCCGAGGGTGATCCATCGTTTGAGCATGGGGCAATCTCGCCTGCCCGGAGCGGTCCATCAAGACGGAAGTTCGCGACGGAGCTGGGCCAGGAAATTCCGAAGGACCACGGCCCGCTCTTTCGCGAGTTCGCGGCCGGCCTTGGTCTTCATCGTGTCTTCGAGTTTCAAGAGCTTGCGGTAAAAGTGATCGATGACGTATTTGGCGTCATTGGGTTCGCGGGATTCGCAAAAGGGATCTTCGCGGCTCATGAGTTCCGAGTTCATGTGGCCCCCGAGCATGAGGCAGCGGCTCAGGCCGAAGGCCCCGAGGGCATCGAGACGGTCAGCATCCTGCAGCACCATCGCTTCGAGGGTTTGGGTTTGGAGGTTGGCGGAAAAGCTATGAGCCGCGATGGCGTGATGAATCGCTCTGAGGTGCTGCTCTGGATAGTGGGCTTCTTCGAGGAGGGAGACGGCGTGATCGGCCGAAAGGGTGGAGGCTTTCGCCCGATCTGGAGAGTCTTTGGCCACGAACACGCAGTCGTGAAGCCAGGCTGCGGGGTGGATGATGTCCCAATTGGCTCCTTCGGCGGTGCAGAGAATTCGGGAGTTTGCCACCACTCTTTCGATGTGGGGGAGGTCGTGGGCCGGGTCGCTTTCTTCTTGTTCAAGGAGCGATCGACGAAAGATTTCTCTCCATTTTTTTTCTTGAGTCATGAAATGATACGTGAAGTCTCACGGCTCTTCGCGGGTAATGCCATTCGCAAGGAACGGCTCCGAAATTATTTAAGACCTGACACTCGCTCCCGGGACCGTCAGCCAGTGACCGGGACAGTTCGTCCGACTTCACCTTGAGTAGGATCGAAGGGCGTTCCATACATCCATTTTCCGATGCTCTTAAAGTTCTGAGCCTGAACGCGGTGAATGTTTGGATTCGTGGAGGTTACGAGAAGTAATTCACGCCTGCTTTGAAGAGGGGTTGGTGCTTGTTGCCGGAAATGTTTTGCCCGACGTCGGGGCCGCGGCGTTCGGTGTGGCCCATCTTGCCGAAGACGCGGCCGCAGGGGCTGGTGATGCCTTCGATGGCGTGGATGGAGCCGTTGGGGTTGAACTGCGGGTTCATCGTGGGGTTGCCTTCGAGATCGGTGTATTGCGTGGTAATTTGTCCGGCGGCGGCGAGCTTTTGAATTTCTTCTTCGGTGGCGTAGAATTTTCCTTCGCCGTGTGAGAAGGGGATGTTGTGGAGGTCGCCGACTTGGGATCCAGCGAGCCAGGGTGAGAGGTTGGAGGCGATACGGGTGGTGGCGTAGCAGGCGATGTGGCGACCAATGTCGTTGTAGGTGAGGGTCGGGGCGCCGGGCTGCGGGTCACGGATTTCGCCGTAGGGGACGAGGCCGGTTTTGATGAGGGCCTGGAAGCCGTTGCAGATTCCGAGGATGAGGCCGTCGCGGTTTTTGAGGAGGTCCATGACGGCATCGGCAATCCGTGGGCTGCGGAGGATGGTGGCGATGAACTTGCCGGATCCGGCGGGTTCGTCTCCCGCGCTGAAGCCGCCGGGGAGCATGAAAATTTGCGAGTTCTTGAGGTGGTCCGCAAGAGTCTTGAGCGATTCTTCGACTGCTTGCGGAGTGAGGTTGCGGAAGACTTCGATGTGGGCCTTGGCTCCGGCGTCGTGGAAGGCTTTGGCGCTATCGTATTCGGAGTTGGTGCCGGGGAAGGTGGGGATGATGATCTTTGGTTTTGGAACGTCCAAGGTCGAACGTCCAATCGTGAACGTTGAATTGAAGACCTGGGCTTCGGTGGTGGAAGGGTCGGTGGTTTCGGGGTAGATGTCGGCGAGGGGTTCGGTCCAGGCTTCCAGGAGATCGTGGAGTGAGAGGGTTTCTTCGCCGATTTGGATGCAGGGTTCCTTCTGGGTTTTGCCGATGACGACAGCACCTGGGATTTCGGTTTCGGATTCGATGAGGAAGCAGAGGAAGCGTTCCTGATAGAGGTCGAGGTCGGTGTCGATGAGGGCTCCGATTTGGTTTCCGAAGGCCATCTTGGAGAGGCCGGTGGCGATCCCGCCGTGATCGAGGGTGTGGGCGGCGAGGAGATCGGAGGCGTGGAGGGTCTCGGCGACTTCCTTGAGCCTGGCGAAATCGGGGAGTTGGTCTTCGTGGCGTGGGAGTTCGATGAAGGAGATGAGCGAACCGGCCTTTTTGAACTCGGGAGATACGACGTGATTCGTACTTCCGGGCGCGAGGGCGAAGGAAACGAGGGTGGGCGGGACGTCGATGTCGTTGAAGGTTCCCGACATGGAGTCCTTGCCGCCGATCGCGCCGAGGCGGAGTTCGTGTTGCGCTTTGAAGGCTCCGAGGAGGGCGGCGAAGGGGAGTCCCCAGCGGGCGGGGTCGTCGCCGAGTTTCGGGAAGTATTCCTGCAGGGTGAGGCGGATGTCGGAGAGCCGGGCTCCGGAGGCGACGGCACGGCAGACCGATTCGGTGACGGCGTAGGCCGCGCCGTGGTAAGGCGACCAGGTCGCGATGTTGGGATTGAAGCCCCAGGCCATGTGGGTGCAGACGGTGCTGTGGCCTTCGAGGAAGGGCAGGGTCGCGACCATGGCATCGACGGGGGTGCGTTGGAACTTGCCGCCGAAGGGGGAGAGGACGGTGCCGGCTCCGACGGAGGAGTCGAAGCGTTCGCCTAATCCCTTTTGGGAGGCGGTGTTGAGGTCGGATAGGGCTTTGGCCAATAGGGATCTATGTGAGACGGAATGGAGTCTCTGTTCTTGCCCCCCCCCTTGGTCGCTCTGCGTTTCTGGAGAATTTTGCTGGCGTCGTTGCCCGGATTCTTCAGACGGATTTTTTCCAGTTCCTGTTTGATCCTCGAACATAGCTCTTCCTCGTATTCCATTTTTTGACTCTAGAGGACTTGTCAAGAGAGGCGCGGTGACGTGGACGGTGGCTTCGGATTGGACGCCGTTGGTGTCGAGGAATTCGCGGGAGAGGTCGACGATCGTTTTTCCGCGCCAGGTCATGCGGAGACGGCCGCTGTCGGTGACGGTGGCGACGTGGACACACTCGAGGTTTTCCTTATCGGATTCGGCGATGAAGTAGGGTGCTTCGGAAGGATCGACGCAGATCGCCATGCGCTCCTGGGATTCGGAGATGGCGAGTTCGGTGCCGTCGAGTCCGTCGTATTTCTTGGGGACGGCATCGAGATCGATATCGAGGCTGTCGGCGATTTCCCCGATGGCCACGGAGATGCCGCCCGCTCCGAAGTCGTTGCAGATTTTGATTTTGGGAGCGAGTTCCGGGTTGCGGAAGAGGCGTTGGATCTTGCGCTCGGTGGGGGCATCGCCTTTTTGGACTTCGGCGGAGTTGTCGAGGGCGTCCTCGGTGTGTTCCTTGGATGATCCGGTGGCACCGCCGACGCCATCGCGTCCGGTGCGGCCGCCGATGAGGAGGATGTAGTCGCCGGTGGAGGGGCCACCGCGGAACACGTTTTTGCGGGGAGCGGCAGCCACGACGGCGCCGATTTCCATGCGTTTGGCGGCGTAGTTGGGATGGTAAACTTCGGAGACCTTGCCGGTGGCGAGGCCGATTTGGTTTCCGTAGGAAGAATATCCGTGGGCGGATTCCTGGCAGATTTTCCGTTGCGGGAGCTTGCCGGGGATGGTGTCGGCGTAGGGAGTGCGCGGGTCGGCGGCTCCGGACACGCGCATCGCTTGATAGACGTATGAGCGGCCTGAAAGGGGGTCGCGAATGCAACCTCCGAGACAGGTCGCGGCTCCGCCGAAGGGTTCGATTTCGGTGGGGTGGTTGTGGGTTTCGTTTTTGAATTGGACGAGCCATTCTTCGGGTTCGGGAGAATCGTGACCGAGACGGTCATGCCACACTGGGACGACGATGGAGGCGGCGTTGATTTCGTTGGAGACTTCGACGTTGTCGAGTTCGCCGGTTTTGCGAAGTTCCTTCATGCCCATGAGGGCGATGTCCATGAGCGAGATGACACGTTCGGTGTTGGGGCCGTAAACTTCATTGCGGACCTTGAGGTAGGTTTTGTAGGTGTCTTCGATCACCTCGGTGCCTTCGTCGAAAGTGACCTTGGCGATCTTTGACATGAAGGTGGTGTGGCGGCAGTGATCGGACCAGTAGGTGTCGAGCATACGGAGCTCGGTGATGGTAGGTTCGCGGTCTTCGCTGAGGAAATATTTTTGGGTGTGGACGAGGTCGGCCGTAGTCATGGCGAGACCGAGTTCCGAGCGGAAGGCCTCGAATTGGGATTCGGATTTTGAATTGAAGCCGGTGAGGATGGCGACCTCGGGAGGGGTGGGAGAGGCTTGGCGCTTGGAAAGTGCCGCCACGGAAACTTCGTGGGAGTCGACGGGGTTGATGAGATATTTTTTGATCGCGGCGAGGTCGTCGGGCGGGATCGTGCCTTTGAGAATGACGACGTGGGCGGAGGCGACGAAGGGGCGATCTTTACCGGTAAGAATCTGGACGCACTGGGCGGCGGAGTCGGCGCGTTGGTCGAATTGGCCGGGGAGGAATTCGATGGCGAAGGCTGTTTCGTCGGCAGAAACCGAGAGTTCGGGCGAGGCAGTCTCGACCTGGGGTTCGGAGAGAATGAGGTGGGAGGCTTGCGCGAATTCTGCGTCGGTCAGTCCATCGAGGTCGTATCGCTGGATGATGCGGACGGATTCGATGGAATCGAGCGCGAGATTCGCGCGGAGATCAGCGACGAGGTGCGCGGACTCGCTGGCGAAGGGGCTGGATTTTTCGACGAAAAGGCGGTGCATGGCGAAAGAACAAGCAAGCAGCTTAGTCAGCGAAGGGGTAAGAACAAGCGTCTTGGGATCGAAGGGGGCGATTGTGAATAAGTTTGAGGAGTCCCGGAACGATCCAATTACTCATCAGAAGAACCGCCGGAAAAGATCGCAAGAGGAATCAAGATGAGAAGAGCGGGTCCGACATAGAAAGTCATGAAGGCTTTTCCAATGGCCTTAAAGCCTGACGAGGGCTGGGCATCGGGTCCTAAGCCGTCCCTAAGAATCCAAGCGAGGGGCGTTAGGATGACGAAAAAGACGATAAGGCATTGGAGAAGAATGATGAGGCAGATTTTAAGAAAGCGGGGCATTGTTCTTTGAGGTTGAAGAGCCGCGATGAATTACTTTCGCTGATAGAAGGGAACGTAGTCGATGAGGTAGCGGCTGGGGAAATTGGAGTCGTCGATTTTCCCGCCCCAGTTCCCGCCGAGGGCGAGGATGAGGTAGTGCGGTTTGTGGAAGGGGTTTCCGTTTGGGGTCTTGGCCTTTTCCACGCGGAAGCGGTGGAAGCGTTTGCCATCGTAGGCGAAGTGAATGCGCCCGGCGTCCCATTCGATGGAGTAGGTATGGAAATCTTTCCAGGGTTCGGCGGTCTTGCGCGTTTTGTGGTTGGAGGCGTGCTTGCCGTTTTTTTTGGGCGGGGGTGAGTTTTCGAAAGGTCATCAGGAGGACTTAGTTTTCAGAAAGTTGGACCACGCGGTAGAGGCGGAGTCTCTCAGCGGGAGGGGTTGGGTCGATGAGAATCGACTGCTCACCGGTCGCGGTGAGGGGAACTCCGACCAGACCCCAACCATTCCGTGGGTTGCTGGTGGACTCTAGTTGATAGCGTTGTCCGAACTGGCTGGTGAAGGTGATGGTGGGAAGATCCGGGGCGTTGGTGATGCTGAGAATCCGGGGAGCGCTTGTGGCGAGTCCGCCATCCCGGCAGATAACCCGCAGGCGCATGAAGCGGGTGCGGGCTTGGGAGGACGTGGTGAGGTCGAGGCTGCGGATCGTCTGCACTCCGTTATTGTTAGAGAGAATCTCGGAGCGCACCACCGCTTGTCCCGAGGTCCAGTGTTTCAGGTCCGAAGAGACTTCGGCGAGAAGGACAAACTTGGAGGGATCGACGAAGTTTTTGGGGTAGGTGAGCGCGAGGGCGTTGTCATCGCGATCGTAGGCGGGGACCGGGAAGAGGGAGGAATCGTCGGTGGTGGGATCCATCATGAGGGCGAACTCGAAGAGGTTGACGACGCCGTCCGAGTCGGGGTCGTCGTTTTTGCCGGTCTGGCCGGGAGTTTCGTTGCCGAAGGTTCGGAGGACCCAGTCAGAGTAGGAATCGTAAACGGTAATCGTGGTCGTTTGTGAATCGCTGAGGCCGAAGGCCGAGGCTTCGAGTCGCACGGTGTAGATTCCCGGGCTACTGAAGGAGAGGTCTGATTCCGGTTGCGTGGGTTCGGAGAAGGTCACCTGGCCGGGGCCGCTCACGAATTGCCACAGGAAGGACACCGAGGCGGGGCTGAATGATCCGTAAAAAACCCCGGGCGTGATGGTGAGGCCCTCGCCGAGCGAAAGAGCGAGGGTTTCGGGAACCTGGATGGACAGGGTGTCGCCATTTCCGGGTGTTCCGTTGATGGTGAGGCTGGGCGACCAGTTTTGCTTGTGGGCCCATGCGGTGCGGTCGAGCGAGGGGTCATTGAAGTTCAGTGAGAATCCGGCACCATCGGCAGCGGGATACCAGTCATCGTATTTAAAGTCATGGATGCCGGCGTTGATGCTGGTGATTTCGAGACGGAGTCGTTCGCCTCCGTTGTCGAGTTTGCCATCGTATTGGCCCGCGACGTTCAGTCCCTTGCCATAGAAGTTTGTGAATGCTGCAAGGTCGCGGACGACGACGATAAATTGTCTTGGTGGCAGGACGAGATCGGGAAAGCGGAAGTCAATGCCTTCGGTAAAGCGAACTCCGGCGAGGTTAATCGCTTGGGTGCCGATGTTTTGGAGCTCGATGAATTCCAAGTCGGAGCCTCCCGCGGGATCATACATGATTTCGCTGATGCGGAGACTCTGGAGAAGGAGGATTTCGTTCGCGAGGGTGGCGGAATTTGAATAGCCGGGAGTGGGGACGACAAAGTCGCGGTAGGCCGTGCCGCCGTCGGTGATTCGTCCTCGTGAAATGTCGGCCCTTTGGTTGGCCCATTGGACCTGGTCGATGAGGACATGATTATCGCCGCGCAGAGCAATCCATTCATTGTTCGAGGCGAGCTTGAAGGGGAGTTGGTCGGCCCGGGAAGGATGGGCGGAATCACCCAGCGCAGTGAAGAGGGCAAAGCCCTTGGCGTTGATAAAACTCAGGTTCGCGATGCGGTGCTTGTTGGGATAGTTGACGGGTTCGTCGCTGATGGAGAGGGAGCCGAGAGCGACCGGCGAGGAGGAGGGGTTGAAGAGTTCGATGAAGTCGTTCTCGAAGACCTCGGCATTTTGCGACATCCACTCGTTGACCACGGTCTTTTCATTTGATTGATTTTCCATTAACCAGGGACATTGGAGATACGGTGGAGCGAGCACATTGCTCAAAAATCCGAGGCCAAGAGAGGGTGACGCCCTGGCGGAATTTGACCGAGATGAG
>Ga0209390_10002766_pt1 | contig 29882 bp, 27 predicted proteins | sample BON01_FD_187212 | JGI IMG/M metagenome (GOLD analysis project Ga0209390, IMG submission 187212) | Freshwater microbial communities from Lake Bonney liftoff mats and glacier meltwater in Antarctica - BON-01 (SPAdes) (version 2) | ecosystem: Environmental > Aquatic > Freshwater > Ice > Glacier...
CGAATACAACTCCATCAGCCCCAACACCACATACGCCTGGGAATAATGCGGATCCAACGCAATAGCCTTCTGGTACAACGCCCTCGACTTATCAATATGCCCCTGCCTCCTCTCAAAGTCACCATACACTCTAAAAAGAGGCGCGTGATCCGGCGCCTGCTTCAAGCCCATCTCGAACACCCTCAGGGCCTCTTCCACATTCCCACATTTCTCCTCAATATACCCATAAATACTCCAACAAGCCCCATGCCTCGGATCAACCCTCAACCCCTCCTTGATCATCTCCTTGCCCTTCTCAAAATCCGCCAATTTAACCTCCAAAACAGCCCAAGCCTGAAAAAGCATCACATGCCCAGGATCCCTCCGAATCCCCTCTGCGAACAAACTCCTCGCCACATCCCAACTCTCCTCCTGGAACTCCAGCACGCCATACGCCTGCCACAAAGCCCCATAATCCGGATTCGCTTTCAAACCCAATCGAAACAAATCTCGGGCCGTATTAACATTCCCCTGTCGATGCTCCATCACCGCCCACGCCTGCCATGCCTGGTGATGCAGGCGATCACACTCCACCCCCCGCTTGAAAAACCCGCGCGCCGAATCCACCTCCCCATTCTTCTCCGCCGCCAACCCCGCCCCCACCAGCAACTGGGAATTCCTCGGATATTTATCTGTAGCCTCCTGAAAGACCTTCCAAGCCCCCTCCACATTACCCAGTTTCAGCTCCAGCATCCCCAAAGTGTGATACAAAAACCCAACGTTCTTCCCCAGCTTATTCTCCGACAACCCCTGCTGCAACAGACTCTTAGCCTGCGCATAATTCCGTTGCTTTAGCGAGAGCATCGCCCAGCCACTAATAACCGAGGGCATATCAGGACAATGTCCTTCAACCCCCATCCGGAAGACCTCCTGGGCCCCCGTCAAATTCCCAATCTTCTCCTCCATCCGCCCATACGCATTATATAACGGTCCATGGCTCGGATCAGCCGCCATCCCAAGCATAAACAACTTCCGTGCCCTCATTATCTGGACCTGTCGCATCGGGCCCCGCATATCCTGAGCCAATCTCTCCTCCATAATCGCCCAAGCATTATACGTCACCACATGAGGACGAATCGCAGCGCTCTGCGAAAAACACTCCCGGGCCTTATCATGATGCCCCAGCTTCACCTCTAATGTACCCAGCGTCTGCAACAGAGAAAAATCATCGGGGAACAACCCACAAGCCTCGGTCAAGAGCTGGATGGCCGTGTCCAAGTTGCCTGCCTTAGCTTCAACTGACGCCCAAGTGTTAAACAACGAACCCCCCGCCCTCCCCTGGTGCTTGCTCTCCTTCAAAATCTGCACCGCCCTCTCCTTATTCCCCTTCTTCATCTCCAAATGCGCCAGCGCTACAGTAGCATCAGTAAAATCAGGTCCGCCCTCCTCAATCGCACGAAGCAAGAGCTCCGTTGCTTTCTCCCAATCCCCAAAATTCTCCTCCTCCAGCTTCGCCCACGCCACCAACAACTTATGGGTGTTTTGCACACACAACCTTAGAGCCTCCTGGAACGTTTCTCGGGCCTTTTCTACGTGTCCTGTTTCCACCTCGAGCTCCGCTAAGGCCATATAGACCTGCGCCCACGGCCCGTACAGACGAAGAGAATCCATGTAAAGTGAACGTGCCTTGTCGTAATCCCCCCGCTTTCGCTCCAGCTGCCCCCAGGCATGCGCAATATAAGGGTTACCCGGATCTTGAGCCATCCCCTTCTCGAAAAGCGCGCAAGCTTTGACTAGATCCCCGGCCTTGTGCTCTAACATCGCCCAGGACTGCAGCAAGTGCACGCTCTCCGGACATTCAGACACGCCCTGCGCAAAAAACGACTGAGCCTCTTCTTGTCGGCCTCGACGGTTGGCCAGCTGCGCGAGCTGCAACCAGCTCCGTGCGTCCTTCCGGTCCATCGTCAAGCAACGTCGGAAAAGCTCCTCGGCCTTGTCCAGCCGTCCGCCACGTGCCTCCTTCTGAGCTTCTTGGTACACCTGAACCACCAGCCCCTTGCGCTCGTAATACTTCACCGTCGACTGCGCCCCAGTTTGACGCCGCTGGACCCCCCCACCACGCCTACCATTCATGCCACCCCCGACCCCGTTCCTATTTTTTCGCTCCTGTGGCTGCTGCTGAGGTTTCTGCTGCTTTGGTCCTTGCGGCGCCTGCGCTTTTTGTTGAGACAGCTGCTGGTGCTTGTGCTGTGGCTGTCGTGGTGGTGGTGGGGCGCCGCCCGCTGGCTTGGGCGCTGCTGGTATGCCGGTGCCAGTGCCGGAGGACACGGCCTTGGCTGGGGGTACATGTGTCTCCCCGACCATCATGCGGCAAACGTGCTCATCACAACGTTGTGACGGTGGCCTGCCTGCCCTGCTGGCTAGTGGCCGCGCTTCGACGACGGCTCTTGATGGTGGATGTGGGACGAACGCATGGGCGACGCTGCCAGACCAATGCCTTGACAAAAGAGTGCCGCTGCCGTGCAGGAGAAATAGTATTGACCACAAATAGCCCGCGGCTTGGGCCATGGGGCTGCGACACCGCCGCATGGCTCTGGCTGTGCTTGAGCGCGGGAGGGGCTTGTTTTCTCGACGCTGTCTCTGCCCTTGGCTCTTGCGCTGGCCCCTTGCCCGACCCAATTCACGCTGTCCTGTGTGTAGGTTGTAGATAGAAAGGCCAAAGGTTTGGGTGATGGAGTGGGTGGTGGGATGGTGCGTCCATTGGCAAGCAGCAAGGCTGTCGTGTATCTGAGCTCGCGTGTTCGTGATTTTTAACCTCCTACCCCGCCGCACAAAGTCACTCGTTTTCTGTGGTTTTATGGGAAAGCTGGGCGTAAAAGGTGGTCAGGACAACGCTGGACGAGCCTTGACGTCGAATGTGCCAGTCCTTTGTTCGAGCGGGACTGGTAGAGGTCAAGGGTTCGCTCTCAACACTCCGACATGCCCTGCAGGGGAGGGAAGACGGATGCAAGGGGGTACTTGGGCATGGCACCAGAGCATTTTAAGTTCATACACCTTGTAGGAAAAACAATGAAAAACAAATTAAAGCGGTAAGTATGAGCCCTTTCAAACACTGCTAGATTTTCTCTTGCAAGCAAAGAGGGTCAATTAATTATACGCAAAGAAGCCCACGCGATAGAAGCGACTCTAATTTTCAGTGCAAGTCAAAAGAAAAAACACAAAGCAAAATCAAAAACTTTCGTCACTGTTTCTTTGTGATTTTTTTGGTTGCTCTTTTACGGGGTCTGGTATGCATCTCAAGCATCTCTTTTTCTTCCTTCATCTGCACTCGCTCACGTTTCTATTGCTCCTCTCGTCCACAGGCAGAGGCACAAGGGGTCGGTGCGTATAGATTTAAAATTAGTCGATACTAGATATGTATAAAATTGTGTGGCAGGACAAGCCCTCCTCCCTCCCCTTCCCCCCTTCTTCCCCTTCCCCCCCTTCCCATTGTTGTCCTGCGATTACGTCTTTCCTCCCCGTGTGCTTGCTTGCTCTTTCTCTTTCTCCCTCCTTCCCCTCCTCGCCATGCCCTTCCTCCTCGGGGCACATGGTCTGCTATCTTGGCCAAATCCTCTTTCTCTCAATCCTTCCTGTCTTTCTTCTTCTTCTAATTTTACTTGACGAGGGCCAATGGGTCGTCATTGACGAGCTTCTCAAGCTCCTCCAGCAACTCCACCTGTTGGACAGCGGACAGCTTCTTAGAGAAATAAATGGGCATACGCGGCTTGTTCATCACCGCATCCGCCTGGGTCGGCGAGACCGTCTTCATCATCAACGACATCTTTTGCTTCTTGGACGGCACCAAGTTCAAGCTCAAGTACTCCCTCTCCTCCGCCTCCTCCTCCGCCCACTCCTCCGTGACGTTACGCCGGGTCCCCTGCGCCTTACGGATCAAAGCCTTCAGCTCATCCTCGCTCAACTGCGGGATCTGGGTGTCATACTGCTTGGTGAAAGCCCCCAAAGCGGCGTCCTCGTCCTCGTCGTCCTCAGGGAAGTAAGCCTCCCCCCCATACTTGAACCCCTCCTCCGCATCCTCATCATCCTCCGCCATCAGCCCCCTCTCCTTCTTATAAGCCGGGGACCTAAAAATATTAATCGAGCTCATGCTAAACTCCTCATCTTCCTCCTCCGGCTCCTCCCCAAACACAGCCTCAGGCCCGCCAGTCTCCTCCTCCACCACGCCATCCATAGCCCCGTCATCAAACCCCTTAAAAGCAAACGCTGCCTCCCAATCAGCATCATCATCGGGGCCCTCAAAAATCTCAGGCAACTCCGAAGCATACAACCCCGACCGGGCCGCAATCACCGCAAGCTCATCATTCTCCTCCTTGTTCAACGCAAACCGGGTGCGCTTTCCACGAAGCAAAGGCAAGTTAGACAAGGTAATGCGATTACGCTCCAAATCCACATCAGTGATTCGGACCTGCACCCGCTGCCCGCTCTCGAGCTTCCCGTCCATGTCACCAGTAGGCAACAGACCATCCATCTCCGCGTCATCCAAACGGATAAAAGCACCATAAGCCTGCACGGAGGCCACGGTCCCGCTCCAAAACTTCTTGGGGTCATAGTTCGTGAAGGCGCTCACGTCCTTATCTCCCACAGGGGCATCCTTCAACGAGTCCTCTCCCTCGTCTTGATCATCATCCCCCGCATCATCATCACGCTCGCGCCTCTTTTGCTGGCGCTTAGGCCGGGGGGCATTGGCCTCCGCCTCGGTCTTCATGGTCAGGGCGACTTGACGCTTGACCGCATCGACGTTCAGCACACGCACCGTCACCGTGTCTCCGACCGCCGCCAAATCCGAAGGGCTCGCGACGAACGTGGAGGACATTTGCGAGATATGCACAAGGCCATCGCTCTCCGCGCCGATATCAACGAAGATCCCGAACTCCTTGATCCCCTTCACCTTGCCCGTGAACTCCGCCCCGGGGGCCAACGCCGACAATGGCAGGCGCTTCTCCTTGGGCTTCTTGGCCTCCTTAGGCGCGGCATCCCCCTCCCCTTCTGCTGCAGGTGCCTCCGCTTCTGCCACTGCCACTGCCTCCGCCACGGGCGCCTCAACGTCCGCGTCCTCGCTCATCCACAGACGCCAAAGCTGCGGTCTGCTTCTGCTGTTGCTGCTGCTGCTGGTCTGGACCGCCACGCGGGACGACGCGGCCTGTTGTTGGCTGCGGACTACAGTGGACGAGGAGCGGGTGCTGGGCCCCATGACAAACGCCTGCTGGTTGCGGCTGACTGTGGGTTGGAAAAAAAGAAACGACATGAGAACTTCGGATTTGTATTCTGGCTCTCCCGTCTATGTATTCCCACAAGCATACACACACAACATCCCTCGCATGCCCGCCTCAAGACAGGGCCCTGCGTTTACGTGCTTCAGTCACACCCCTCCCACTTCCACCCATCAACATCGATCGATCGTTCGAGTTCACTCACCTCCCCAGAAGCCGGCCGACACCAGTGGCAAGGATACCAAGAGGCTGAGGGTGCGCATCGTCTCTCGGAGTTGGCACGACGCCCTGTGTAGAGTATGAATGGTGTGGGTGGGGGGGAGGAATGGTGAGAAAGAGTAAGGCAGGACGAGGCTTAGCTTGCACAAGGGCAGGGAGAGTGAAGGCCAGAGCAGGGAGAGAGGGGAGGCAAAACCCACACGACTCCGAGCACCAGGCCTCCACAGCCAAGCGATTCTCCCTCCACCCAGAGATGGCCGCGTGCTTTAAGACCAGTGGCAAGGACGACGTGCGTCTCCAAGGTTGGCCACGCCAGTAAGGGCAAGTCCAAGCTTTCGCCCCCTCCCAATGTGCAACCTCGCTCCGGCAACAACAAGGAGAGCCACCCACAAGAAAGTCCTGCGTGTGCTGCAGGCACCGCGTCCAGTCACTGGCCTTTTGATAGCCAGGAGCTCGTGTCTTGTGTCGAGAATGTGTAGTAGAAATCCAGAGGCTTCTAAAGTGGTCGGTAGGGTGTGCACAAGGTCCGTGGCAAGAGGGTGGCGAGGCGCGGCTGGCCGCCACAAATCAAACAGTATCCTTGCCTTCGGTTTGTGGGCCGCTTTCCGCTTACTTGCTCTGCTTGAATTTGGCTCACAGACTGTCTTAGCGTGTATCGAAACGGCTTTTCTGCGTCTTGGCTTTCGTCTCTCTCCTGAATGTCACACACACACATACAGCGTCATTGGCTAGACCACAAGCAACACCACCATCCCACCCACAAAGACAGACTGGCGGGGGCTTGCGACCAGGAGGAACTCAGTCAAGCGTCGTCCATGCCTCACGCCCGACTGCAGGCCGTCATCTCGCTCCCCTACTTGCCTGCGCCTGTCAAGCCTCGAATCACGCCCCTACACCACGCCACCGCACACCACACCAAGCGCTTGGCCACAAGCTCCGGCAACGCCCACGCGGCATGCCTGCGTGCTGTGCCCTTGGCCCGTCCTTCTCGTCTTGGCCTTCCAAGAAGGCACCGCATCTCCCCACTCACGCATACCCCTCCCTTCCCTCCCCTCCTTCCCCTTCCCATACAAAAGGCAGCAGCCATGGCCTCTCTCCACCTGTCCGCGGAGGACGAGCGGGACGTGGAGTTTGACCCTGCGGCTGTCTCCATCATCCGTCAAAATTGGATCGACAAGCAGCTCAAGAAGCGGGAGCTGGAGTTCACCGAGTACCGGACCGCCACCGTCTTTTGCGGGACCTACAACGTCAACGCCAAGGTGATTGCGGACGAGGACGTGCGGCAGCTGGAAGCTTGGTTGTTTTCGGAGACGGAGAAGCCCGCCGATATTTTCGCGGTGGGTTTCCAGGAGATTGTGGATCTGAATGCAGTCAATGTGGCCATGGACAGCAAGTCCCAGCAGCGGGCTCAGGCTTGGCAGGAGAAGCTGACCGCTGCCTTGAATAGCAACAAGGCACGGGAGCGGTATGTGCTGGTGGGGGAGAAGCATTTGGTGGGGATTTTGATTTTGGTGTTTGCGAAGGAGATGCACTTGCGGAATATTCGGGAGGTGTATGGCGCGACGGTTGGGGTGGGGTTGATGGGCATGGCGGGTAATAAAGGAGGGGCTTCGATTCGGTTTAAGTTCTATGATTCGTACCTGTGTTTTGTCTGTGCGCATTTGGCGGCGCATCGGGAGAATGTGGAAGGACGGAATAGTGATTTTGCGAATATTGTGCAGAAGACCGTGTTTGTTGATAAGGCTTTCAGTGGTGAGCCTGGGGCGCCGGCGCCGGGCTTGGGGGATGCTAGTGAGGAAATGCAAAAGTATTTTTCGGAGGTTTTGGAGGTAGAGCCGACGTTGCAGACGGGGGTGTCTATTTTGGATCATGATGTCGTTTTTTTCATGGGGGATTTGAATTATCGGTTTGATGAGAGTGTGGATACTGAGGAGTGCTTTGCGAAGATTGAGGCGCAGGATTTGGAATTTCTGCGGCGGTATGATCAGCTTAATATGGAGCGGAGTCAGGGGAGGGTGTTTGTCGGGTTTCAGGAGCCGGTGTTGAATTTCCCCCCGACGTATAAGTACCAACCGGGGACGCCTCTGTATGAGCGAAGGCCGGAGAAGAAATTGCGGTGCCCTGCTTGGTGTGATCGTGTTTTGTGGCGCGCGAAGGATCCGAGTCAAGTTCGTTGTTTGACTTATCGGAGAGCAGAGCTTTGTTTGTCGGATCACAAGCCGGTGGCGGCGCAGTTGCAGGCGAAGGTACGGATGGTGGTGAAGGAGAAACGGCAAGAGGTAGCAGCAGAAATCCACCGTCTGCTGGACAAGCTCGAGAATGACCAGCATCCCAAGGTCCAGTTGGAAGTGCCGGGGGCTGCTGCTCTTGTCCCTCCCCGTCCGCCTAACACCATTGATTTTGGTTTGCTGCGATATGGGGTGGAGGGGCGACAGACGCTGGTGGTGACGAACGTGTCGGGCGTGGCAGCGCATTTCCGTTTCGTGCCGAAGCTGGAGGAGGAGAGTATCTGCAAGCACTGGTTGAGTATCAAGCCGCGTTTTGGCATGTTGCTGCCGAATGAGGCCGCCCAAATTACATTCACAGCCTTGGTGGACCTGAAGACCGCGCAGGCCCTCAATGCTGGGCAGGACCTCCTAGACGACATCCTCATCTTGCGCTTGGAGAACGGACAAGATTTCTTCCTCTCTGTCAATTGCACCTACGCCCGCTCCGCCTTCGGAATGGGCCTCGAGGAACTCACCAACTGTTACGCATCCGTCCGCTCCCTCACCTTGCCCGCCGCAGGCTGGTCGCTCTCCACTATAGCTGCTGCTGCTACAGCCGCCGCCTCCAGCAGCAGCAGCAGCAAGCAAGCCCTTGGTCCCCCCACCTCTGCTGGTGGCCCCGCGTTGTCAGTGCCCAAGGAATTGTGGCGGTTGGTCGATGCGCTTTATCGAAGGGGATTAACGGAGAAGGATTTGTTCATCCTCCCAGGGGCTCCGGGGGAGGTGCAGGCAGTGAGGGAGGCATTAGACACGGGCGACGAGATGGATGAGAAGGCCTCGGTCCACTCTTTGACGGAGGTCCTTTTGACGTTTTTGACCTCTCTTGCTACCCCTGTTGTGCCTAGTCGTTTGTTGCCGACTATTGAGATTGACGCGCAGAATCTCCGGCCGTGGACGAGGCGGTTCTTGGAGCAGCTTCCGCCGTTGAATTACAATGTGTTTGTGTATTTGATTTCGTTTTTTAGGGAGGTTTTGAAGCATCATGAGTCGAATAGGCTGAACACGGATAAGCTTGCTACTATCTGTTGTAAGACCTTGTTGGCTGGGAATGAGGTGTCGTGGGGGGGTGGGGAAGATGGGGCAGGTGCCGGGCCGGCGGGTGGAGGGAAGGGAGGGGGGGAGGATCAGCGCTTGCAGAGTATGCAGTTGGTGTTTCAGCACTTTTTGACCACCAGTGTGTTTTAGAGAGTGGTGTGCTGTGTGGGGCGTAGGCGAGGAAGGAGAGGAGGAGGAGGAGGAGGAAGAGGGAGAGGAGGTGAATGTACAGGTTGTAGTTTTAGTTGGTTCGTTCGTGCCAGTGAGATAAAGACAAGGCGTCACTGAGAAGGGAGAGGTAAGGGAAGAAAAACTTAAGCTCACGCGCAAAGCAGGCGTGTATATCTCTAAGACATGGGTCATCAATTATTTGAGTAAAATACGAAAGAGAAAAGAGAAAAAGACGGCATAATAATGGAACTTATTTATTGGAGCTGGACAAATAAATACTTTGTTTCTTTGTTTTCCTACATGAATGGGGGAGATCTAAAACCTTTCTCTCTCTGCGTACTTTCTACCTATTTTATTCATTTAATAGAGGAGGCAGCTTGGCCATTGTCGCCGACGTCGCAAAAGAGAGACTTGTATTTCTGCAAAGCCTTGTTCGTCTTCATCGCCACCTGACAGTATTGAAAAGCGTGATACTTGTGGTTCGCCCTCTCTTTGGTAGAAAGAGCGCCGGAGGTGGGGTCAAGGTACTCGCGGAGCTGCTCTTGATTAGGGAGGAGTAAAGGAGAGCCACCGCAGGAGAAGAACTTCTCGTCTAGGTCTCGCTTCCAAAAGACGAACTCGGGGCCGACCTTGTACCGTTGGCAGTAGTGGAGGAAGGTGGGTAGGTGGGTGGTGCGCAAGGACAGATCTTCCGAGCAGATGCTCTCGTCGTTTAGATTATCCACGAGGGACCATGCCTCGCCATAGGCTTCTGTCTCACTGGTCATATAACCATCCAGACGTAAATGCGGTAATTCCAAATGAGCGGCTGCCACGCAATACGCATACATTTCCGCGAGCAAATGAGGGTGGCCTTCATACACACGAGGGACGACCGAATGCCAGAGCTGCGCAATTTTGACCATGTCAGGCTTTGCGACAACATACGGAGGGCCAATAGAATAATGTTTCCAAGCCGGGTTGCTCTTAACCCCAAGGGCAGGGCTGTCGTCACCTGCAATATGAGTTAGGTTGAACTCGATCCATTTATCTCCAATGCCATAAAATTGCGCGGCGGGATGCCCGCTTGTCACTTCCTCAATCAATTCCTCCGCTTGGACAGGGTCCGAGAACATGATGCCATCCGCCTTGACCTTGGCTGTCAAAGGCCGCATAAACACAAAATCAGGGTCAATAAGAGCAATCACCGTGTCATCCGGAGGGCTCGCCGCGCTGGCCAGCCAATGCTGCAATCCCCCCGGTTTATTGTAAAAGTAGTACGTTTGTCCCGACGCCTCGTCTTTGCTGAAATCCGGTGTGACGTGCAGACGGAATTTGTTTCGTCCTTGGTTCAACTTGGCGTAGATGGCCTCAAGGGCAGCTTGCTCCTCTGGGGTGCACCCGCTGGCGATGCGCGTCAAAGGGCCCTTTTGCCCCACCATGTCGGCGGTTAGGAAGAGGAGAAGGGACTGCCAGTCTTGAAAGGCACTGCAGGACTAGAGAGTGTTGTAGGAATGAAATGAGTGATTGGTCAGATTAGAGGAATTATGACTCAAGGGCCAGAGCATATCGAACTCCCAGACGGGCTTTTTCAAATTGGGGAGGTCGACACCCACACAAGTCATTCGCTCTACGTACCGTGGAGAAGACGACGTGAAAAGGAGGGTCTTGGTTGTACTCGGTCTCGACAAGGGCGGCATCTCCTCGTTTCTTGCCCGCTCCGGCTGCGGCGAGCTGGGCACCGGGGCCCTTGTCGCCTCCTCCTTTGAATTCCATGCCTTCGTGCGGACCATACGAGAAAACCATGATGTACAAGGCAAGAATCATCCCCACAAACACCACAATCGCCAGGTTACGCACGCAAAAAATGGACGTGGCGGGCCGGTGGTGCTGGAAGGCGCGCCGGCGTGGGTTGTTGTTTGCCCTCATGTTCTGTTGCTGCTGCGGCTAGGTGGGTGCTGCTGCTTGCTTTCACTCGATCGCTCGTAGTCCTCCGCGTGTCGCTCAAATGCACGCCGTACCGTGGATAATGCTGCCCACGACCTGTTGCGCGTGTTTGGGATAGGAAAATGGTGGTACAATCAAAGCTTGTTGGGAAGAGGGGGGAGGGAGGAGGGAGGAGGTGGGCCGCAAAGAATGCCGTTGCGTTGGTTGCGGGCCGTCATCAGCGAGGCTTGGGTGATCAGAGGCAGCATGAGAACTCGACTCATTGACCACGCACACAACCACCCGCGCTGCCCCCCACACACGTGCACCTCCTTGAGCACGAGCCTCTCCTCGTCGTCGTCGTCCTCCCGGGCCCCCAGCTCGGAGGGCTTCCCTTCTTGTCCCTGCCTCTTCCGCCTTCCGCCTGCTTCCTCTCGCCCTCATTCCGATACGACGCCTGCCTCCCTCCCACACGCACACAGGTCTTGCACCCGACCAGCCCACCGCGGTGCAACCCTCCTGCCGAGCCTCTCGAGCACCCTCTGCACTGCCTGAGCCGAGCTGTGCGTCGATCTGGAGAGGCCATCTGCCTAGCCAAGCAAGCGAGGACCCAAGTGGCAAGGCAATCAACCAGCGTGCCCCACATCCCCCAGCGTGCGCAACCCATCTGCAAGGCCCCCTTCCCTGCGTGCACTCCACTCGCATCACCATGTCGGCAACAGACGAGGTATGTGATTGCCGGCCGTGCGTGTCCTGTGTCTTCCCTCCCTACTATGCATCGTCGTGTCTTCCCTCCCTCCCCATCCCCCCTTGTCGCTCCGCCTCTTACACATACACACACCTACACACACTTATCAACAGGGCGCCTTATCCAAAGTCCTAGAACACCTTAAAAACATCAAGCTCGAGTCGGAAGAACGAGTCTTCACCTTAAAAAGCCAATTGCAGGCGAGGGGATCCGAGTTAGAGGAAGCACACAAACGCCAAGCCCAACTAGAAGACGAGCTCGACTTTCGACAAAGCCAGCTAGAAGAAGTTCGGCGGCAGCAATCCCAAAAACACCGCTTGGAGGCCTTAGATGATTGGAAGGCGTTGGTGCAGCAATTACAGGCAGATCGGAAGCGACTGAGTGAGGAGGTGGATCGACTAAGGGGGGAACGACGGCTACTGATTGTGGAGTTGAGAAAAGATCTGGGAGAAGCAGGAGGGAAAAACGGGTCGGAAGAATCGAGTTCGAATGAGGATGATGATCGGCAGACACTAAGGGCGTTGGCGGTGAATGGTGGGGGGGTCATTGCGGGGGAAGCGGACGCGTTGCTGCTGCTGGAGGAGCAAGGGTCAGAGGAGATGAGGCGGTTACGGAAGCATTGTGAGAGGTTGGAATTGGAAAATAGACGGAGTCAATTGGAGATTCAGAGGTTACGAGAGCAGGTCCGGAGGGATGATGGATTATTGCAGGCGTGGGGAAGGGCGGCGGGGACGTTGGGGAATTATTTTGGGTTGTTCGGCGGGGGTGGGGTGAGTGGGGTGAAGAGGATGAATCATCCTGTTATTCAGGTGTGAGAAAGACGAGAAAGGGAAAAAAAAAATTGTATATGTGCAAGTTTGCGTGTTTTGTTTGGGGGTTGGTTTCGTGACTGTGTATATATATATAGAACAGAAATAAATGTGATATGGGGGAGGGACAGGAAGCTCTTCATTGGTGGGACTTTTAAGGTCCACCCGAGCCCGAAAGACAGTCTGAAATGTGAATGGTAGAACAAATAAAAATAAATGAGTACTTTGCGCTGATGTCTTTGCTTGTTACAAACCAGATTTAATTCTCACTCGATTTCTCTCTTGTTTATTCCTTCTCTGTTAACAATGAATAGTATATAAATAAAAGTCTATTTGTTTTCCTCTCTTTCGTTTTTACTTTCCCTCGTCTCAAGTGACACACACCTTTTTCTTGTTCATTCGTCTCCCCTTTATCTATCTACAAGAAGCCCTTCCCCAACCCCTTCCCCTGCATCATATTGCTAAACGTACTGCTAATACTCGTCTTTCCATGGGAGGAAGAGGAAGACGAGGAGGAGGCAGCCGTCGCCGGGGCACGTGCCGTACTGGTGCTGCTGCTGCTACTGGTGCTGCTGTGCATACTCCCAAACAGACTACTGGTAAGCGTAGCACCCGTGACACGGCTCCCCTCCTTCCCCGCCCCGTGCACAGCTCCCCGGTCCTCACCCTCCTTCCGTCCCTCCTCCTCCTCCTCTTCCTCCTCCTCCGGAGCATAAAAAGAAGCCACCTTGATAATAAGCTCCTTCAGCCCCCTCTTTTTCTTCTGCCCCACCCCCGCATTCAACAAGCCCGCCATATGCCGGAAGAAATAACTCTGATAGTTCTGCTCAATCCACGCCATGACATCCGCCTCTCCGTAATAAAAAGCCTTCACATAATTATCCACATGCACCTTCCCCCTTATCGGCCTCACCTTCTGAATCTCATCCAACCCCCCCTGAACCGCCTGCAAATCCATACTCATCAACGACCTTCCTTCAGTCGAACACCGCTCCACCCTTGCAAACCCCTCCAACAATGCCCCCATCACACTCTGAGTCACTTCCGTCCATATCAAAAGCTGGACCTGCTGAGGGATATACACCCCTCCTCCCATCCCTGCCACCACCCCTCCCTCCGGCCCCTTGATCTTCTCCCACAACTCTCTACAAGTACCACACACCTCGTCCGTGTAAGGATTCGCCTCCTCCCGGATCATATTCTGATTCCACTGCTGCGCCTCAATCGCATGTACCAACCCAGCAGCTCCAATCAAACGAGGGGCCGCGCATCGATAAGTCAAAATACGAAGCTGAGAGATTGCCTCCGTAGCTGTCTCCAGATACGACTCTGTTGTTCCCCTACCACCACCCAAGGCCGCTTTCTTGTCGGGCAGGACAAGCAGGAGCTGTGGTTGGAGGGATTTGATGATTTCGAGGACGAAGACGCAGGATTCGACGGCGACGGCTCGATGGGAGAGCCCGAACAGGGCGTCGGCGTCGTCGAGGGTCTCGGTGATGAAGGCGGGGCGCTGGAAGCGGATTTTCCTGATTAGATATTCAGTGAGTGGGGGAGAAAGGAGGGAATTAGAAAATTTATGAGATAGGAAAAATCAAGCTCCTTTTTGGCCCAGCAGTCTTACTTGATAATGCGCTTGGACTCCACCTTGGCCGCCGAACGACGGTCACCAGCCCCGTCTTCCTCGTCGCTGCTCTCCTCCTCCTCCCCCCCCCTTGCCTCCTTCCCAACACTCTGCGGTCTTTGCGCTGCTGCACTTTGAGACAAAGAGTTGGAAGAAGAAGAATTCGGAACCCCTCCCCCCTGTTGCTGCTGCTGCTGCTGCTGCTGACGCGCTTGCACCGGCGGTCCAGGACTGCCAGGCCGTCCCCCTCCCATGGTGCTCGCCATCATCAAGCTGCCCGTCGCCCCACTCGCCGCAGCCAAAGCATTATACATTTTCGCTGTGTCCGCCCCGAGCTTCTTGATCTTGTTCGCGGCCTCCACCCCCATAGTCAGCCCCCAATGCTCGCTCTCAATCAAATCATCCCGAATCCGATTCAGATAAGACCGAAGCTGCGCGAGCTCCGTCCCCGCCTCGCAGGGCAGGGGCACGTGCACCTCTTGATTAGCCCAGGACATCTCCTCTACCACGCTCGATTCTCGGTTTAATTGTGAGGTGTGTGTGAGAAAGAGCTGCACGGACTGCTCCGGCACGAAGGTAGCAAACACCATGTACACATAGAAATCCAAGAGTTGGAGTAAGGCCGTGTAGGTCTCAAAAGCCATGGCGGGGTAGAGGTGCATGAGCTGCAGATACCGTCCGGCGTAGCGAGCGAAGCCATTGAGCGCTGCTTGCGTCATGGTCCAGACGGGGGTCGGGCGAGGGATGACGGGTGAGGCAGGCCCTTCCTCGCCAGGCGTGCTGCTACTGGAGCTGCTGCTGCTGCTGGTGGCTGGTGGTGCGGGAGGCGGAACAGAGAAGATGGCTAGACTTGGATCTGCTGGCAGCTTGCTGGGGAGGGAGGAGCCCAGGAAGGGGTTGCCCACCGAGACGAACTTACACAAGATCGACAGCGGCGAGCCCCCTGCGAAAAGACAGCCGGCGGCACCAAGAGCCTTGATAGCACCGCCCCTGGATAACACCCGCTCCTTCACAATCCGGCCCCAGCCGTTCATGGCGGGCCAGGAGAGGGGCTTTACGTGGTTGTTGACTACGCCGGCCATGCCTCCTAGGTCCTCTACGGAGATGGGGACATTGAACCAGGTCTCCCGATCGAGCATCTGCCGCATAATCCCAAAGCATTCTTGGTGGGTCTTTCCCAGGACAAGCTCGCATTTGGCGTGGATCAGCTTCTTGAGGGCTGCAGAGTCGTTGTGCCCGAATTCTTCTCCAAGGGCGATTAGCAGCTCGCCTGTGGCTAGCACTTGGACGAGGCTCTCCAGGCCGAGTTCTTCTCTGTGAGGCAAGGAGGAAGGTAGGGAGGGAGGGAGAGAAAGGGTAGGTGAGTGAATGTACATTAACACACAAGCGCAAGCTTCATCTGCAAGTTAAAACAAAAACTTACTCGTTCAAGAGCGCCACCACCGCCCGCTCGATCGGCACCCAAAGCTGCTTGCGGACCTGCTTCAACCCTCGGGCCACCGCTGCCAATCGGGCCCGCTCCAGCCTTTCCTTCCGTTCCTTAAGCACACGAGCCTTCTCAGCCGCGTCCAGCTTGCTTCCGTCTTGCACAACAGGAGACGTGAAGCCCTCATCCCCCTCCTCGTCCTCCTCCTCGTCATCGCTCCCATCTTTGCCTCCACTGGCCGCCGCAGCCACCGGCATCTTCTTCCCAGGCGACCGCTCCCCATCCTCGTCCTCGCCCTCTTCCTCATCCTCGTCGCTCAACCCCCCCGCAAAATCACTCTTCTGCCTATTAAAATCAGCGGGACGGTGCAAGAACGCCTCCTCCTTATTCTGCACATCAAACGGACTCCGGTGCCACTGCGTAAGCAAAAAGAAGCGATGCAAAATCTCGGCCACCTGCTCCGCCAACTTGCCCAGCACACCAACCGTAGCACCAGCAGGGAGCTGCTTGATCAAATCCGTGACTGCCCACGCATTCAACCGCCGTCCTTTCCAAGCAATAATCCGACCGTGCACATCGCGCACCACGTCTGGTGCTGCTGCTGCTACTACCGTCACTGGAAGAAGAGGTGGTGGCAAGGAGGACTGCTGCTGCTGCTGCTGCTGCGGCTGCGAGGAGGAGGAAGTAGGGGCAAGAACCCCCCGCGAGGGAGCAGAGGCGTTGGTCGGGGACGGCGACGCCGAGCGCAGGGCCTTGGCAGCCAGGCTAGCCGCTGTTGAGGCAGCGCTGCTGACGCTGCTGGTGCTACTGCTGCTGCTGCTGCTGCTCGTTGACATGCTGGAAGGGACCGGCTTGGCGGCATTGGCGGCCATAAGCGCGCCAATGACAGCGACCTTGATGCAGTAATCGAGCTCCATAGCCGTGAAGCGTTGAATGCGCTCACTCAGCCCCGGGATCCCTCCCCTATCCACCGTCGGTGCAATAGGGACAATACCCACCGCCAACGAATCCTCCGGCTCTGCCCCCTCCACGGCCACGTACAACGGGCTGGCATTCACTGCGCTGCGTGGCTTGCTGCTCAGTCTAATACCATGATCATCGAAGGTGAGGTACGCCCGCAAAATCCAGGAGTACTCCGTCGAAAGGAAGACAGCACTGCTCCCTCCTCCACCCCTCCCGCTGCAGAGACGCCGCAGGCTCTTATCCACCGCGAGACGCAGCTCGGGAAGGAGCTTGTCGAGGCTTTGGGCGACCTCGTCCATCATGTTCACGTTCTTGAGCACATCGCTGTCAAGGGCCAGCTTTGCGTCTGTCGCTGCGATGACGGCCCGCTCATGCCGCCCAGCAGCAAAAGCAGTCTTGGCCTCCCTTTCAAGCAGGAGCGCGCCATGGGCGCCCTTGACGACATTAGCGAGTTTCTGGAGGTTCTCCAGGCGGATGCGCTTGTGCAGGATGTGAAGCAAAGGGTCAAGAACACCGTGATCAGCCATGGAGAGCCGACGCCGGCACTCCACAGTTTGCATGCTCGTGGCCGTCAAGTCCAAATCTACCTCTTGCACATTCTTCATCCCCTCGATCAAGACGTGATAGTTCGCTTCCACCCTCGTGGCAAGCTCGGCCATGATATGCTCCTTGGCGATGTCCTTCTCGCTCAGCTGCTTTTCCACATAAGCATTAAAGTCCTCCAGCTGGGCAGGGAACGACTCAAGCATATGCAAAGCCGGGTCAAAATCCAATTCATAAAACCGCTTGTCCAACGTGGCCAAAATTTCCTCCTCCGACCGAGGCATGGACACCCACTCCATGTTCTTTAAATGCGAGATCTGCGCAGCTTCCCCGTTGTTGACAATGGCGCGACGGATGAAGCGAGTCAACGCCGTGTCCTCAGTAGGAATGCGGTGCGCCGAAATGTTCATCGCCCCAAACCCGTCGTCGTCCTCCCCCTCGTCCGGCCCACCACCCTCCTCGTCGTCGTCGGCTCCTCCGCGCTTGCTGATAGCGATGGGCGACTTGATCCTGGTGCTGGAAGGACTGTGAGGACCACCATTCCCTGATGCCGAGGTGCTGCTGCTGGTACTCGAGTCCGAGACGGACGACAGGCCCTTGGAAAAGCTCCGCACGCCGCTCGCAAACCCGTTTCCGCTATTATCCACAGCACTCACGGGGCTTTGGGTCCCGCTCCGGACACTGCCCACCTGCATGCCGTCGTCCTCCTCCTCCTCTCCGTCCTCGTCGTCGTCAAAATTACCCACGCCCTGTTGTAGTGAATCAGAGGAGAGCAAAGAGTGTGTAAAGTGAGCTTCCTTATATTATAAAAACATCGATCGACGAGCCACGAAGACAGACAGGGAGAAGTGGTATTGAAAAATCGGGCTACTTACGTGTACCAGGCCCTCATTTCCCTTGGGCAATGGCATGATGTACAGGCCCTTCATGAGAGTGTCGATCGACTCCTCCTTGCGTCCGCGCACGATAGGGTTGGGCACGTTGAAGCCAATGCCATACTTTGCGGTGTACTTGATGGAGCGCATGCCCTATTTATTTGTTTGAGAAGGGTGCAAGGACGTCAGTCAGTCAATCGTGTGAGCGCCGGTTTCCACGGCAACGGCAAGGGAGAGCGAAGCCCCCTGCACCTGCCTCCAATGGACGTACCTTTTCCACCTGGTTCTTGACGTCGTTCATCTTCCGCTCCATGTTGTCCATGGCTCTCTATTGACCAGGCCCGTGGCCCACGTGTCTTCTGTGTGTGTGTGTGTGTGTGTGTGTGTGTGTGTGTGTGTGTGTGTGTGTGTGTGTGTGTGTTCTTGCTTGCTCGCTTGCTTACCAGCTGGGCAGAGTGCTTGGTGGACCGGCGACGGAGATTGGGATTGCAAGACCAGGAGGGCAAAGGTGCGCCTGTGATTTGCAGATACGTCGGTAAGTCTCTGGTAAGAGGTACATAGTGAGCGTGCAACGGGTGTCCTGGCCCTGGATGTGTGGACTGGGACCCCAAAAAGGAGGCATTCGGCGTCAGGCATCTGTATCGATTCAAATGCCCAACTGCCTCCCGACCGTTGACTCCTAGTGGGGGGGGGGGCCTGCGGCCGGTTAATTTATACGATGTATGTATAGTTGTGAGACAGTCTGTGAGTGTCTTGCAATAACTTAGAGGCGCAGGCTGTACTTTGTCTTTTATTTTTGAGCAAACCTGAGAGGTCCTGAGAAGGGCGCGACGTTCAACTGAAGGCCAGCTGGCCCATTTTCCCAAATGAACGTCCCCCGCTCCTGAGGTCTTTTCACACCAACCACACTATGGATTGTTCTGAAACTTTAGAGTAAGTGAGGTGTAGTCATTTACAAGCGATCCTCTACATACGATTGTCGCGAAATGGTCTGTGTGGAATGAAAAGAAATAGCATCAAAAGCGGCATTTGATCGGATGGCTCTCAGGCGCCTGTTAGGAAGACAGCGCGCCACTAAAACCTTGAATAGCCCTTACCCTAAGCTAGGTGCCGCGCTAATTTGTATGGAATATAGTGGAGTTTGTGTAGAAAAAATGGCTCCCATCTGCAATTTGGCATTTTGGGCCTCGGCAGTCAAGCGACTGGCTACGGGGCTTCGCTGCAGGGATCATCATGCCGTCTCCACCAACAAATGCGCTTGACCTGTCGCTTCTATTACCCCAAATTTCATTGAAAACTCGCTTTGTGTGCTGAGTTAATGCATTTCAAAGTTCATGGTACCAAAAAGTGAGGACACGGGTCACAATAAAGGGCCCCGAACTCCGGTAGGAAGAATCGAAAAGTACTGATAACCGATCTTCCCACTAGGAGGAAAAGTAAACCTCCCCCCTTCACAAACAAGGCTGCAGGTAGAAAGTAGTAAAACCCTGAGCGACCCTTTTTTTGGTATTTACATTTTCATGCCTCATGTCTTTTTCCACCTTATCGTCATGTTTGCTGCACACACAAATACTCACACACACATCATTTGCCCCCTGTCGATGCTGCGGCCTTGGCCTTGGCCTCGTCCAAGGCTGCCGGGAGCTTGGCCATCCACGCTTCCAGCCACGGATGCCCTTCAAATGAGTGCAGGATCTTGATCTTGTTCTTAGTGCTGATCGGAATGATGTGTGAAATAATGGTATTCCACACAAAACTGAATGGCTTGGGCGCCCCGATAATAAAAAGCTTCTGCAGGCGTTCGGGGTGGTGGAGCTTGCTAAAGGACGAAAACCCAGACAAGATGCTCACCAAATCCTTCGTGCATTGCCCCCAAGTCATGCCCGTAATGTCAATGATAACCTTCAATTGGCGCGCCGGGAAACTTTCGGGATGCGAGAACAAGCGCTTGCAATCCGTCTCATACTGCCACAACTCATGCTTAACCATTTTATCGACGGTCACACCCTTTGCCGCCAGCACCTTGGTCTGCAAATGCGACAAACTCCTGTACACCACTGGCGCGTAGTTGTCCGCTGCGTCTTCGTAGCCCAGACACACGCACGGGTACTGCTCCAAAAAAAAACCATCGTCCACCCCCACTATTTCTTCACGTGTCAGGCCCTGCAGCTCGTGAAGCTTGATCTCCTCCCGCCAGGCTATGTCTCTCGTCAGCTGCGCCTTAGCGTGCGCGAGGTGTCCTTCGTTGGCGACGAGGAAGCGCCAGAAGAGGCTGCAGCGCGACTCGTTGTAGTTGGCTTTCCAAAAGCTGTGAGGGTGTGTGTGTATGTGTGCAGGGTGGGAAGAATATTGTAAGCCTTACCTAGGTAAGTAACTTTCAGCAGGATAATAAGGACATGTTAAGGGTACAGGTTTGAACTCGTAAATTGCTGCGGATTTGTTGTCCTCTATTGTGCCTTGCGGCGACTCAATCATAGGGTTAGCGCTGTGTGATTGTATTTGACGTAAGCAATGCTTTCGTTTACATAGTCTGAGATTCGAGAAAAATCAAATGCGGGCAGTTATTACCTTCCAATTTCCAAAGATAGAAGCAAGCTAGTTACTCGTGCAAAACTCGCTGATCGCCCTCCAGTCAAAGTAGCTTTCTACATCATTCACATGGGCCACGCGCGCCAGAAGCAAGAAAATGGAAGGGCAAGGGCCGTTCTCTTACATTTGCAAGCGCACATTTGCTGGAAATGGCTAGATACAGGCAATTCAATCAAGCGGGGTGGGTCACATAAGAAAATAGGACCACAGCTGGGACAGATAGAGAGCTGACAAATAGAAGATAAAATCGCCTCGCCTCGACATACCTGCGGGGCAAGACGACGTGGGACTCGTCGAGCAGTCTTTGAAAGTCTTTTAGGAGCTGGAGCTCATCAGGGAGTGGTTGTCGTTCCCCGAGAAAGTGGGGCGCGTTGCCAATGGCCTGCGTGGGGTCGGCGGCATCATGCGTAGTCTCAGACTGCTCGTTCTCTAGTTGATCTTTCTCCTGCTGGTGGGGTGGCGCCGTTGTTGTGCCTCCTCCTTCGTCTCTGTCTTCCATCTTTGGTGCCGGGGCTTCCTGTATCAGTGTATCGAGGTGGTGTGTGGGCGTGTGTGAGTGGTGGTGGTGGTGGTGATCACTCTTACAAAAAGACGGCGCCCGTCTCTTTCTGTTGGGAAATCTCAATCGCTGAAAGTGTCGAAGCCCGATTTCCCGCCCTTCCTTGGCAAACCACAACTTGCTGCCTTGTGAAAGCACAGAGCAAACCCTGTAGTCCTCTTTACCAATACTTGTTCATTCCCCACAATCGACAGCCCACAAGAACAAGCATAAGCTCTACCCGAAGCCAAACCACAACACACAAACACAAAGCCAAAACCATGGACACGGAATTCCATTCGGTAAGTCCCCGCGCCCTTTCTTCCTTCCCTCCCTCCACCTTGCTGCTTCCCTCCGTCACTCATCCTCGTCCCCCTTTCCTCCTTCCCCCCCCCCAAGCGCTTGGCAAGCAAGCGCGTGCGCGCCGAGGTCGAGGAAGGCCAAGCACTCAAGCCCCGCCTGCCCAGTTGCCTGGTGGGGGCGACGCCAGAAATCAATAGCAGTGCGTTGCAAGCCCGCGGCAATCAGCATGCGGCGGGAGGGGCGGGGGGAGGGCTGACGGTGGCAGCTCTTGGGGGAGAGACGGACCCCCACCGGCTCCGGCAGCGACAAAAGCAGGTGGATTACGGCAAAAACACCTTGGGCTATGACCGGTACACGCAGCTGGTGCCGAAGGAACGCCGGCGTCGCACCGACCCCCGGACCCCCGACATCCATGCCCGCATCAGCACCAAGCGGTTCAATGGCCTGGTCCGGGCCTGGCGTCGGCGCCTCCACGAGTTTGACCCGCAAGATGGCACGGCCGCTGGTGCGTCGTCGTCGTCCTCCTCCTCTCCCTCTAGTATCAGTGCTCCTCGGGCTGGCGTGCCCTCCTACGCTGCGGTGGTCAAGACGCCTGGGTCCTCCTCCCGTCACAACCACAGCCACACTCCCAACCGCGGTGGTGGTGGTAATGGCGGCATGCAGAACAAGCCAGTCTCGCACGATGACGACAGCAGCGGCAGCGACGGGGAGGAGGGAGAGGAGATTATCATTACGCAGCAAGGGGGGCCGGGCAGCACTAGCGGGAAGGGTCGGGATAAGAAGAAGTCGCGGGTGAGTCCCTATTATCGGGCTCCTGCTGGCGAGGCGGCGGCGGAGGAGATGGGTGGTGTGGAGAACGATTTCCCTGCCCTCGCCTCGGGCGCAGCTGTGACCACTGGCGGGGAGCAGGCGGGAAGGATAGGAGGAACGGAGGGAGGGGAGGGGGAGGGGGATTTTTACGAGATCAAACGCTCCACGGCCATGGGCGCCGGGATTGGTGGTGCTTGCAGCAGCGGCAGCAGCAGCAAGGGCAACACTGCTGGATGTGCGGGGGGGGCGCAGCGGGTGGCAGATGACGAGGAGCTTTGCTATAGTGATGATGACCTTCTCTGAGGGGAGGAAGGAAGGGGAGGAGGGGAGGGAGGGAGGGAGGGAGGGAGGAGGGACTTGTATTGTAATCCAGCCTGTGCCATGCCATCTTCAACCATGATTGACGGGCGGGCTGTAAGTGGAGCTATATTGCATTGAGAGAGAAAAAAGAACGACCTTAAAAGGAAAGGAAGGGGGAAGGGCCGAAGGAGGAACTGAAATGAAAATGAATGGAAGGAAAGCTCCAGAAGCTGGCTACTATATGAGGGTGGAGCCTTCTTTCTTCCTCTCCCTCCACCACCGTTGTGTTTGTGAGTGTGTAAGAGAGAGAGTGAGTGTAAGTGGCCAATGAGAAGAGTGAGAGACGAAACGAAAAACTGAGGAGAAGGTGAGTGCGTGGAGAAGGTGAGAAAAACGCAAATTGAGAAGGAAAAACGATAGGAGGAAAGCAAAGCACCAAAACGAAAGAAAGAAAACGATTCAAAATTCTGCTCTCACGTGCGTCAAAATATTTATTTTAATTTTATTTTTGTGGAACCACATCACCTTACATCTACCTTTCTTTCTACTCAGTCTCTTCCTGTTTTTATTCTCCTCCTATTCTACTGTTACCTTTCACTCGCCCCCCCCGCTGCTATTCGCTGCTCCTCCAAAAATGCAGCCAACAAAACCTCCGCTGCCGATCGTGGGGTCAGCGTGCCATCCGCCAGCTCCTCCTCCATCTTTCCCGCTTTCCCCTCCACCACCTTCGACCCCCTCACCTTCCTCACAAGCAAATCCTCCAAGCTACTCCACATCCAATGCCTCCCTTGATCCCTCCTCTTCAGATGCAAAAAACCCGTTTGGTCCAATACATCACTACACCGACACACCTCCTCCCAAACCTCCGCTATCTTCTCCCTCCTCAAAGCCGAACACAAAGTAACCGTCGGCGTCCACGCCTCCCACTTCCGTCGTTGAAAACACAAGGCATGCTTATATTCTGCCGCTGTATGCTGCGCAGCAGTAAGCAAATGACCATCAGCCTTATTGACAACCACTACATCTGCCACTTCCATAATCCCCTTCTTCACGCCCTGTAGCTCATCTCCTCCCCCCGGCGGCACCAACAACAACAGCATATCCGAAGTCTGATCGATCATGATCTCCGACTGACCCAACCCTACCGTCTCAATGAACACAACATCAAAAGCAGCAGCCTCACAGAGCAGCACCACGTCATTAGTATAGCGCGCCACCCCCCCCAGCACTCCACTGGTGGGGCAGGCACGCACAAAAGCCCGGGGGTCCTTAGCGAGCTCGTACATCCGAGTTTTGTCCCCTAGAATGGAACCGCCGCTGCGAGACGAGGAGGGATCGACGGCGATGACGGCTACGCGCTGTGGGAGGGAAGGGAGTAGAAGGAAAGGGAGTGGAGTTAGAGGGGAATGCGAGACATTATAACTCTATCCTCCTGCCTCCACATTTCATATAATCCTCCTTTTTCTGGTACGCACCAATCCCTTGCTATCCAGCAGGTACATGCCCAGGGACTCGATAAAGGTGGATTTGCCAGCACCTGGCGGGCCAGCGATGCCAATGCGCAGGGGTCGGGTACCCTGTCGGAGGCTGCCGCCGCCGCTGCTGCTGCTGGTGCTGTTGTCGCTGCCGCACGCCATGACAGTACTCGAATTCTGCCGTCGCCCCTTCTTGGTCCGCCGGCTGCGCTCGCGGACGACGTGGTCTAATAGTGCCTCGGCCTCTAGTCGGTGGCTTTCCTTGGTGGACTCGATCAGGGTAATGGCCCGGCTCAATGACAGCCTGTCGCCCTTCAACACGCCTTCGGCCAGGCCCAGGGTCCTGGGCGTGATGCTAGAGGTGGAGAAGGCGCTGGCTGGCATTGATAATGGGGGTCGTTTGGGGGTAGCAGCAGCAGCAGCAGCAGCAGCAGCAGCGCATAGCCGCCTCCTCATGATGCCGATGACGATGACGATGAGGGAGAGAGAGCTGGCCAAGCCCAAGCCGTAGCGGCCGCGCGGGTCTGTCTGTTGTGGGATTGGGGAGAAGAGGTGTCAGTAGGAGTGAATCGCGAGTCAATGTGGAGCTTGGTGGGCTGCGTGGAGGGGTGTACGTGACCAAAAGGACGGGGAGGAGGGGGGGGGTGAGGAGGTCAGACTGCAGAAATTCCTTCGATCTGTCTCCCTCACTCACAACACTAAGCTCCCAACACCTCTATCCCTTCCACCACAGCGAGGGCACGGCCACGCCGAGGACAAGGTCAAGGCGGCGGCAGCAGCGGTTGGCGTAGCCCTTGCTTGAGAGGCCAAAAACGCAATCTCGCACGACGACGACACAGCAAGCACACGATCGACGACACAGCAAGCATGGCACCTCCAAGGCCCCTTCAGCACCCACAGCAGTCCCAGCGTGCGTCACGGTACGCGGGCATGCTGTGCGTCTTGCTTAGCGCAGGCTTGCTCTGCTGGGAGTACGGACTGATGGAGAATGGGGCGGGGGTATCGAAGGCAGTGCGACCGCCAACCAGAGAATTGCGGGCCATTCAATCAGGAAGCACGAGGAGTCTCTGGCGGGAGAGCAATGTCACGATTGGTGCTGGGGAGAGCAGTGCTGCAAGCGACGGTGGGAGGGCCTCGGCATTGCCGCCTTTGGTGAAGAAGACGCTGGTCATTTACAATGTACACTACTCCACCTCGTCGCTCGACAATCTGCACGGGGAGAACCTAGATTTTTTTCTCAAGGTCGGCGTAGGGGAGGAGTCGGACCGCTTCGTGGATTACCTCTTCTTGGTTCCACCCGCTCCTGTTGCTGCTTTGAGCTTGGAAAGTATCAAGGGCAGAATAAAGGGAGTGACCATGCCGCCCATCGTCATCCCACCCGCTGCCAACGTCCGTGTCCTGGAACGGCCACAAGACTGCTTGGGGTGCAGTGGTCTTCAAGGTGCGTTGAGCGGCAACAACAGTTTCGAGAGTAGCGGCGTCGGCGATGACATCATTGCCAGCCTGCCATTGACAACAGAGGGGCTCTTGTCTCGCTACGCGCATTTTGTTTTTGTGGATTCCTCAGTGCGCGGTCCGTTCCTACCACGGTACATGCATCGTCCCCGCCGACGGCGAGATCGTCGAGATCGCTTTGCTGCCCCCCAGGCGACCAGACCTTGGACGAGCGTGTTTACTGATCGACTCAGCGAGGAGATTAAGTTGGTTGGGAGGTCTGTCAGCTGCGAGGTGGAGCTACATGTGCAAGCACCTGTGTGGGCTACCGATAGGGTAGGGCTGCAGTTACTCTTGGAGGAGGGTGTGTTGGAGTGTGCGACGGACGTGGAGGAAGCGAGGGAGCGGCATGAGCTGGGAGCGACCCGTGCGGTGGTTGGGGCGGGGTATGGTGTCGATTGCTTGATGCTTAGGTATCGAGGATTGAATTTGACGCGTGTGAGAGAGATGGGGTTGGCGTGCATGGCGGGGGATAACCCGAGCATTCCCCTGTTGAATGATGGGTTGCCGATCAATCCTTTAGAGGTGGTGTTTGTTTTGGCGAGTCCTCATTTATTGGCGTCGGATTTGCCGGTGCGTCGGTATACTGATTATATGCTGGGGCGGGGAGGGGTGAAGGAAAGCGAGATGTACACTGAGCGGGGACTGGCCGTGTTGGAGGCACGGAGGCAGCGGTTGGCAAGGATGGTCAAGGAGTGTGGGGCGAGCTTGGATATGGAGCATATGATGTCGAGATGTCCTGATTGTATAAACAGAAATTTGGGGGAGGAGGGCCAGAGGCATTTTATCGAGAATTATGTGATGGCTGGGTATGACTATCGATTTACGGTGGAAGAGACGGAGGTGACGAAGTTGCCGCATTATTATTGCGAGAGTTTTGTGAGGTACCAGGCGCCGGATGTGACGAGTTAGGGAAGGTGTGAGAATGTTCGTGTAAATGAATGATAGAAATGAAAGGAAAGGAGGGGAAGGCGAGCTGCTGAACTCTGTCAAAATGCATAAAAATAGGTTAAAAACAACACTGGAATTTAAACAACTGGAATTTAAAGAAACATGGAAGCAAATCGCTCCAGGCTCGGTTTTTAATCCTGCAACCTTTATTTTGTATTTTCTTTCTTTTAAATGAGCGCATACATACTGGTTTTGCCTTGGCCAGCTTGTCAAAGAGATCAACATTCGTCGAGGCCACCAAACCGTGAGGCATCATTACATCAATATAAATGGAAAATTTGGCAAAGGCCCCACCATCTTTAGTCATAAACTCGTGTTCTGCGCTGGCGTTGGCGGCGTTCAAATTCTTCTTTCCTCCACATGCTAACCAAAATAGCTCTAGTACGACACCCATCATGTCTGTTACTGTTGGGATTTGTTGGTGGGTGGAAATGGATGGTGAAACACTAGTGTAAGACATGATTTTTTGTTGATGATTTAGAAAAACAACTTGCGAGGAGACAACGAAATCAACACCTCCACCCCTTTTGTATTGCGTGTTTCCTTCTCACTTACAGGTCATCGCGTCGCATTCATCCGTGCCAGCTCAGAAGAAGACCACGTCATTGAAGCCTTGATAGACAACGGTCACTTGCCCTTCTTGAAAGAATTGTGGCGTGGTGGCAAACGCGGCGGACTTCTGGCGGGTGTTTCGACATAAGACTCGCTCCCACTGCAGGCGGTCATCAGTGTGGTTGGCGAGCCGCCATTCAGGATCAAGGTACTTGTGGAAGAGAACTTTGTCTTGAACGTTGAGAATGAAAATGGAGTGCACGGGCATGGGGTGTGTGCCTGTGTGCTGTGGCTGGGTGGGCGAGGAGGAAGGTGGGAGGGAGGAGAGTTTAGAAGGAGGGCGAAACGTGAGAAAGAAATATGTGTAATGTCTGCCACTGATGGGCAGTGGGTGGATGTGTTCGCGGCAGAAATGTTGCGGCGCCTTCTTCTGTTTCTTTCCTTTCATGTTTTCTCTTCTTCTTTACATTTCTGTTGTTTCTTCTTCTTCTTCTTTTGCTTTTTGAAGATTTTGTTTTGTTGCTTTGCTTGCACAAGGCTAAGCGATTGCTGCCGGCTTACGGTCAACAAAGGAAGCCTCACCACTACTACTACTACTACTCAAAATTACTACTACTACTACTCAAAATTGTCTCTGTCTTTGTTTGATACTTGCAGATGGAAGAGGACAGGTCTCTCGTTTCATCCTTTGTTTTTCATGTACTTGTTCTTTTTGTCTACACACAAGATAGGAGGGGAGAAAGGGGGAGAAAGGGAATATATACAAAAGGATGGCTTGCCAACACCCAACAGGGCAGAGCTGCAAATCGGCCACAAAAGGAAAAAATGGCCAGGTGTGTCTCAAGCGTCTCTTCAGTCGCAAATCGGCGTCACCAAGCGAGCGGAAAGCCGAAAGCCGAACGCTGCTGTGTGTCGCTGCTGCTGCTGCCACTGCTACTGTGTGCATGCCGCTAACTCTCTAGCTCGAACTAGCCTCTATTCAAATTCTGGTTACGAAGGACATAAATCCCCTGTCCAATAATCCAAGCCAAACTCCCCGTGAGGGTGAGAAGAAAAATCATCCCTGCCCATTTACTGGCCCCCGCGCGGTTCCGCATCTCCTTCTCCTGCTCCCTATCCGAGGGCAGCAAAAAGAGGAGGACCAACGGTAGGGGCGAAAGACACGAGGTCAAAACCGTCAATTTCCACAGACCGGAAAGATCGCCTCGTCGCATCGCGCCATTGCTGACGTCCCAAATGAGGGAGAAGAGGGACCCAACAGAATTGCCAAGAATAAGAGCGAGGTTGGAGAAGGTCGTGAGCATTGAGTAGGTGGCTCCTTCGCTTCCCCCCGGGCAGAGCTTCATGTACACGATGGTGAGGGGGAGAAACTGCATGCCTGTGAGAAAAGTGGAAGAGAGTGGAGGAAGAAGAGATGAGAAATGGAAGAAATGATACGTAGGAGAAACAACGCTGACAAGTGAAATAAAACACTTCGCATAGAGCTTCCCCACCTGTCCCTTTCTCCCTCCCTCCCTCAAACTTACCCGTAATAAAAGCACTCATCACATCATCGCCCAGGGAAAACAAAAAATTGCTAATTCCCAAATAGGTATTAATCTGAAAAATCAGCAGCAGCTGCAAAACGCTCAACAAGGCCAGTAACACGGTCGAAAACACATAAACAGCCCTCCAGCTCGACCGGAGAAAATAACGCTTATAAATCAAAATCCCCACAAACGTCATCAGCCGCCCCCCAAAACTCAACGCCCCCAACATGACAGGCGTGAACCCCAAGGTCAACTGCAAAAACGAGTTCCAGCTCACATTCGGCACTTGAAACAAATTATAAATGAAGATAAAAGCCATCGGTTGGAAAACCACGCGCAACGTAACTGTATCCCAGATCTGCCTCAACTGCTGCGAGACGGGCGGATGCCCCTCCACCTCTATCACTTCTTGCACCACACTCACAACAGCACCCTCCCCCGCCGCAGCCACCACAACCGAAGGCGAGCGTGGACGTCTCATATCCTTCACAAACCCAAGCGATGGCAACAGCAACACCAACGGCAGCACCCCCGCCACACACAAAATCTGCCCAAAAGTCATGCTGAACTCCCACCCCTCATTATAAACCAACCCCCCCAACACAGCCCCAACCACAGCAGCGCCAAACCTCACCGCATACACCAAGCTTTGCAAATGCCCATGGTCCTCCTCGCATTCCTTCGTCGACCTTTCAACAATCATCGCATCCGAAATAGTATCACACAACACCATACCAGTAGTAGAAAGACACAGGCAGAGCCCCAGCGTCGGCCCCGAGGGATTACCCAAATAACTCAAATAGAGAAAGGTCCCGGCCCATAGCAAGGTCCCTAGGAAGATGTAGGGTCGTCGTCGCTCCCCGCATAGGGGCAGGGCATCGCTGGTAAAGCCTAGAAAGATCTTAAGCGCCCAAGGAAGGGACATGCAGATGCTGATTTGGTTTTGGATGACGGGGTGTGCGTTCAGGGTGTGGACTAGGTAGACGCTGAGTGGGGTGGAGATGAAGCTGGGGACGAAGCCAACGAGGGCGTAGACGAGGCAGAGGCCGATGTTGTGCAGCTGTTTGTTGGGGGGTGGGGCGGAGGGAGGGGGGAGAAAGATGTGAGTGTTGTGGTGCTGTGTCAATGTATGTGGGTGGGGAGGTTGGAGAGAGGGAGAAATTGCGTGAGTGTCATCAGTGTATGTCTTTGTGATCCGAGAGCTGCTGTGAAGGCTGGCAAATTTATATAAAATCCAGTAATACTGGCGCTTCACTAAAAATTGGCGAATTGTAAGGAGGACGCTTCGTACTTTACCCTCTTCACCCAGCCCCCGTCCGCCCAGCCCTCGCCATAGAGAGAAATAGATGAGACACCCCCACACACACACACAAAAACACACACGCACCTTGCCCATGTCCGTCCAGAACTCCTCCTCATCGATCGGCTCGTCGGTGATCTCCTCGTAGGCATGGCCCTTTAGTCCCGGCCTCGTGGTGTGGTGTAGATGATGTGGCAAGATGATACAGGG
>Ga0209390_10002772_pt1 | contig 29859 bp, 23 predicted proteins | sample BON01_FD_187212 | JGI IMG/M metagenome (GOLD analysis project Ga0209390, IMG submission 187212) | Freshwater microbial communities from Lake Bonney liftoff mats and glacier meltwater in Antarctica - BON-01 (SPAdes) (version 2) | ecosystem: Environmental > Aquatic > Freshwater > Ice > Glacier...
TACGTTAAAGACATAGAAACCATATTAAATAGTAGACCCAGAAAACGCTATAACTATGAAACTCCTATATTTGTAATGAACCAATTATTATTTAAACATAATGTTGCGTTTGTAACTTGAATGTGGCAATAAATATATTTTGTATAGTTAAAACTCAAATTATATTTGCACCCCTTTTAGCAGGGAGCTTAGCTCAGTTGGTTTAGAGCATCTGCCTTACAAGCAGAGGGTCGTTGGTTCGAATCCAACAGTTCCCACTTTAATTAGCCTCGCATTTGTGGGGCTTTTTTGTGTAAATTTATACCTTCAATTTAAAAAAAATTATTTACTAGACACACCATTGTGTGCTGTTGATTCGTTTTACTGTTAAGGGGGCATATTTATACATTCATTTGCCTTTCTGTACAACACGTGAAACGATTTTTAAAAATAGCAGCGGTTATCTCCATTCTATTGACACTAGTCATAGGAGGAGTAGTCTATTATTTCTATACCAACATAAAACCAATTCTAGTGCGTGAAATCAATAAATCACTCGCCGTGGAAGTAAAAGTAGGAAATATTACAGTATCTGGCATAAGAGACTTCCCTAACCTTGGCATTCGATTTACCGATGTAAGTATTGCCGAAAGCACTCCGTACTACAAGAAGTATTTACTCGAAGCCAAAGAGCTGAACCTCTTCGTAGACATTATGAAACTATACAAGGGCGAGTATCTCATAGATGGAATTACAATAAGAAATGGAGCTATACGAGCGGCAGATCTCAATAAAACCACAAACTACGAAATCACTAAACCAAGCTCAGATACTAGCTCTGGAGGGGTCAGTTTTGAAATAAAAACCCTTAAACTAATAAACTGCGATATAGCTTATGAGCATACGCCATCCCAGTTTAAAAGTAATGCCTACTCCCCAAGCACTACCCTAACTTTAAAATATGAAGAAAACAGCACTGTGATAAAGGTGAAAACCACACTTGACAATGCTTTTATAGCCTCATCAGATGATGTATACGTAGCTAGACGTAACTTAAAAATTAACACCGCAATAGATATTCTTACTGACAAGGAACAAATCATTATATCACAAAGTGACATAGCTATAGAGGCCATTAATCTAACCACCAAAGGCACGATAGGTTACGGCAACTCTTCCAATGTAGATATCACCTTTGCCAATGATAATACGACAGTACAATCACTTCTAAGTATTCTTCCAGCTAGTATTACTCAATCTTTAGATAGGATTAAGCTCGAAGGAAATGTAGAACTTGACGGCTATTTCAAAGGGAAAACTGAGGGTATTAATAGTCCTGCTTTTGGCTTTGACTACCAATTACACAACACGTCTCTTACCATAGTCGGAGAAAATATAACTCTAGAAGGTATAGATGCCTCTGGTAACCTACGGATGCCGAGCATAAGCAATACATCATCTGCATCTGCTACTTGTAAGCTGAATATGGCAAAAAGCGGCAAAAACACACTCACTGGAGACATGGCATTACAAAACTTTGAGCTGCCAGCCATACAATGGGAAGGTAAAACCAATTTAGACGTACAGTTTATCTTTGGACTGATAGAAAACAGTACTTTTCAGCCATCAGGGGGTACGCTAAAAACCGATGGTAAACTTGCTCTAACATATGATATTGATAAAGCACAGATAGAGCCCAACTCCCTGCGTTTCTCAGGTAAATTTTTAGTAGAGAATTTAAAGGGGAAACTTAGTAACCCCGCATTAGATGTTCAGAATATGAACATAGACATTAGTGCCGATGACGGAAAGTTAGTAGTGAACCAAGCAGACTTTGCCTACAATAATACTACAGGCATTCTACGTGGGTATATAGAAAATTATCAAAGTATGCTTAACGCAAACTCTGATGCTAGCGTGGAAGGAGAACTAAAGGTGAATAATCTAGTAGTGAATGAACTATATGGCACAGCTGACACTGCGAGTAGTCCTAAGTCCAGCAACGAACTCATCCCTATTAACTTAAAACTAGCTACAACACTTACAAATTTTAAGTATAATGATTTCTCGGCTAAGTCTATGACGGGCACTTTAATTTCTGATAAGGCAAATATCACAATGCCTAAATGCGAAATAGAAGCACTAGAAGGAAGGACACTCGCAGGAATCACCATAAGAAAATGGGGTGCTAATTATTTGCTCGATATTACTACTGAAATAGACAAAATCAACATTTCGCAACTCTTTAAGCAGTTTAATAATTTCGAGCAAAACGAGATTACCTCTGAGCACCTAAGCGGTACATTAAGCGGCTCTATACTAGCGAAGGTGATACTGGACCAGAATCTAGAACCCGTAATGCCAAAGCTATATGCAAAAGCCAATATTATCATAGAAAATGGAGCCCTTGTTGGCTACGAACCCCTCAAAGAACTTTCGTCATTTGTTAATATAAAAGACTTGGAGAACGTCAAGTTCAAGACTCTCAAAAACACCATTGAAATTTTTGACCAAACCATCTTTATACCGCGTATGATGATAGAAAACAACGCTATTAATCTAGAAATAGAGGGAACCCATACTTTCGAAAACTATATGAAATACAGTATGGGTATAAGTGTAGCTGAATTGCTCGCTACCAAGGCAAACTGGATAGCCAAAAAAGCTGAAAAAAGAATAGAAAAAAATACAAAAGGGGGTCTTACTGCATACGTTCTGATGGAAGGAACACCAGCAGATCTTAAAATTACATACGACAGAACGATTGTAAAAGAAAATGTAGCTGAAGAGCTAACCAAAGAAAAGAAAAAGTTTATTAAAGCCCTAAAAGGCGAAGGCACATTGGAAGAAGAAACTGTAGAAACTAAAAACTACGATGATGTGTGGGATGAGTAATCCTATAGGAGAAACAGCTCACTAGCTATATAGTCTGCAAATAGAAAACCATCTGCTCGAAGTCTTAAAACTCCATCTTTCATTTCTAACCAGTCCTTTTGCTGCCACTCCATTATTTGATTTTGGTTCGTAGCTGCAATATCATACTTATATCGCTCCTTTACTTCCGATAAGTTAACACCCCATTTAGTTCTCAAGCCAGTAAGTAGAGCTTCATTCACTATGTCTTTTGTGCTTAGTTCTTCGCTTTCGGAGACTGATTCACCTGCTTGTATTTTTAGAATATACTCTTTATTACTCCGCACATTCCAGTACCTACTCTTCCCATCAAAACTATGGGCAGAAGGTCCTATTCCTAGATATTTTACGTTCTGCCAGTAGGCGGTATTATGCTTAGAGTAGTTACCCTCTTTACAAAAATTAGACACTTCGTAGTGCTCCCACCCTGCTAACTTTATTTCTTCTAGCAATATTTCAAAATGGCGAGAAGCCTCATCATCATTGGGCTTCTTGTACTTCTTCTGCTCTACTAGCTTATTATAGGGCGTGTTTTCTTCTAATGTAAGACTATAGGCAGACAAATGATTTATGGGCATAGCCAAGGTCCGTTTCAAGGTCTGTCTCCATTCATGCTCTGTCAGCATTGGGATTCCATATATCAAGTCTACAGACATATCATAAAATCCAAGAGCCGCAGCAGAGTTAATTGCTTGCAGTGCTTGTTCCACGTTATGACTCCTATTCATCCAAGTTAAAGATGCGTCATTTAGGCTTTGTATGCCAATGCTCAGTCTATTTATTCCGCAGTTCTTTAGTCCTTCAAGATATTCTTCACTAAGGTTATCTGGATTGCATTCGAACGTGATTTCTGCGTTATCATTTACGGTATATTGAAAATACACTTCCTCCAAAATTTCGGAAATATTGTCTGCACTCAGCACACTTGGAGTACCTCCTCCAAAATAAATAGTTTTCACTTCTTCTTTCCCTATAAAACTCTTCCTCTCTTTTAGCTCTTTAATTAGCGAAGCAACAACTTCGTCTTTTTGCTGAAAAGAGACTGAAAAATGAAAATCACAGTAAAAGCAAGCTTTCTTGCAAAATGGGATATGTATGTATATTCCAGCCAATGGCTATAATAGTTGAGTGTAGATAATCGTTTACCTTTGTACGCTAAGCTTGTGCACAAAGTTATCCCAATTTCTATCTTAATACTTATGGCATTTTGGGCTAAGGGGCAGAGCTATACCTTAGCATTAGCTATAGACGGAAACACCACTTTTAGCAAAATTACAGATAGCCTAAGTGCAGAGGCTATTTTACTAACAGAGGTTACCCAATATAGAAAAAAAGGATACCTAGGAGCGACAGTAGATAGCTACACTGTACGTGAAGACACCTTCTACGCTACCTTAGAAAAAGGGAAAACATATAACTTTATCACCATACAAAACCACAACCTAACAGCAGGTTACCTAGCAAGCGGCAGTAATACTCTATCTTTATTTTCTTTCCTGACACTTCAAAAAATGATACTTAGCTCTTACGAAGAATCTGGATATCCTTTTGCTAAAATAGTGCTGACTAAAACTCAAATACAAGGCGATACGCTGGTAAGCAACTTGCAATTTGATCCATATATAAAGTTCGTATACGATACCATAGTACATCTAGGAAATTGCCAAATCTCTAGTAAGTATCTTAGTAAGTATTTAGATATACAAGAAGATAGGCCGTACAGTGAAACGAATGCTAAGCAACTCGATAAAAAGCTAAGAAACCTTCCCTTAGTGCAGCTAAAGAGTGCCTCTCGAATTTATTTCTACAGAGGTAAAGTAAGAGTAGTATTGACAGTGGATGACGTAATAACCGATAGAGTAGATGGCATAATAGGTATGGCACCAAACAGTGCAAATAGTGAAGACAACAGCCTACTCATTACTGGCGAACTTAACCTGGAACTGAACAACCTATTTAAAAGTGGAAAGCAACTAGAGCTGCATTGGCGTAATTATTTACAGAATTCTCAAAAACTCGACCTTGGAGTTACATATCCCTATTTATTTAATACTAAACTGGGTATCAATGGCGAGTTTAATCTGAATAAATTTGATACCATATTTGTCAATATAAAAAGTAAAATATCTTTCAGATACCAGCAAAAAGGCAATAATTACTTTCAGTTTTATTACCAAAACATGAATAGCAATCTTTTGTCCGTGGATACAAGTGCTGTGCGTGCTCAGAATAGAATACCAAATAATAATCCCTATAAAATAGCTAATTATGGAGTCGCCTTATTTCAAAGAGACTACGACTACCTGCCAAACCCACGTAAGGGCTATTTTGTGCTTGCAGATTTTTCTGTAGGGCAAAAAACAGTTATCCGAAATTCAGAAATCAATCAGGTGAAGTTTCTACATGACCAAACCAATAAATTTATTTCAATTTACGATACTCTAACACTACGCAGCACGCGACTGAACTTTTCATTAAGTACAGCTTTTTTTATACCTATTGGAAAACGAAGCACAATTCACCAAAAATTAGATTTGAATGCCTTGTTTGCAGAGCAAATATTTTTTAATGAACTAACTAACTTTGGCGGATACTCTACGCTTAGGGGGTTTGACGAAAATGAGCTTTTTGCTAGCAAAGCTTTGAGCTATACCATTGAATACCGTTATTTCATTGGACAAAACAGCCATGTAGGCCTTTTTGCAAATGCCGCGGCATTAGAAAACACCATACAAAGTGAGAAGCTCATATATGACATCCCATTTGGTTTTGGGGCAATAGCAAATATAGAAGTAGGCAAGGGTATACTAAACTTAGCTTATGCACTTGGTAGCCAACAAGGTAATCCTCTGCAACTAAGTAAGGCTAAGTTTCATTTTGGCGTTGTTAATTATTTCTAGAATTTTGTCCACCTTTGCAGTCTATTGATTCTTCAAATATCAGAACATATAATAGCCAGAGAGCAGTCTCCGCTCATTATTCGCATTTTGCTTCTGCTCACTCTGTTATGTATTGTTTTCTTGTATGCAATCAATAGAAACTGGATCACATCTATGGTGCAGCTAGCAATTCTGCCATTTCAGCGATTTGCCTGGCAAAGCGAAAAATTTATGACAGACAATATATTTAGATTGAGTTCAATTCTTTCTCTGAGCATATTTGCCTCCATTGCTATTAGCAGCTATCAGATAGGAAATTCTACATTAGAAAATTACAACTCTGCCATCACGCTATTATTGGTTTTTTCTGCGATTATTATCTTGTCCCTTGCCAAGTTTATGTCCAATTATTTCTACTTTAGAATACACAAAGATGACGAAACCGCCAATCTTATTGTTGATTTTCAATACAGTATCAATCAATGGTTTGCACTCCTGCTTGGAACACTTCTAATAGTTGATGTGTTTTACTTTAGATTGCATAGTACTATATATGAGGCAACACTAATAATAGCGGGATTGTATTTCTTGGTGAAATTATTCGGAACCATTCTAGTGCTCCAAAACAACTTTAAATATTCTATTCTTACAGTTTTTGTTTACCTTTGCACTTTCGAAATTGTACCTGCATTGATAACTGTAAAGGTTCTATTCGTTAACAGCTAAGGAGGTAATATTGAGTGTAAAAAATATTCTAATTTCGCAACCACATCCGGGTGGTAAAAAAACGGTTTATGACTCGTTAACGGAAAAACACGGTGTGACCGTCGATTTTCATCCGTTTATTGAGGTTGTAGGTGTGCCTGCCAGAGAGCTACGCAAGCAGAAGCTTAGAATCCTCGACCATACGGCTGTCATATTCAACTCAAGAAATGCAATTGATCATTTTTTTAGAATAGTAGAAGAAATGAAGGTAGAAATACCCGCTAGTATGAAATATTTTTGTACTAACGAAGGTGTTTCTCTTTACATCCAAAAATATACGCAACTTCGTAAAAGAAAAATGTTCGTGGGTAAAGGCACAGAATCCTCTTTTCTTGAACTGCTGAAAAAACATAAAACCCTCGATTATTTATTTCCTTGTTCTAATATCAGAACAGAGACTATTCCAAATTATATGGAAGAGATGAATATTAAATTCACCGAGGCTATAATGTACAACACAGTAAATTCTGACCTATCTGGTTTAGCTAGCGTATACTATGATATCTTAGTATTCTTTAGTCCACAAGGAATTGCCTCTTTGTTCGCCAACTTCCCAGAATTTGTACAAAAAGATAGAGCAATAGCCGGCTGGGGTAAAACTACCAATGCAGCATTAGAAGAAGCGGGTCTTGTAAATACTATTTATGCTCCCTCAGCAGAACATCCTAGTATGGTAGCGGCCCTAGACGCTTACATCATAGCTAAGAAAAAATCTTAGTCAAAATCGCCTCACTTTTCTTTGACTTTAATATGAGTAGATAATATTCTCCTCCATCTGTAGTGCCGAGCTTTTTGTGCCACATACTGGGCTGATCTCTTAGTCCTTTCACAGATATATTGACTTGCCGAATACCTAACCTAGTAAGCATAGCTTTAATATTTTTTGAGTTTAGGTTCGATCTCTCTATGCTTTTTAAATTTCTAAAACCCTCAGGAATCTCAGAATTGCTAAAAAATATCTCAAAAGCATCATGCTTTTTCGCTTCTGTTTTCTCTAAAAAATATGCTGCAGATTTTGTTTTTGCTACCAGTGCAATGGGCAGCAGTATGAAAGAATACGCATCATCTTCTAACACATAATTCCAGTTCGCCTTTTGTGCTTTTTCTAAATGCCTGTCAAACGATGTAGCGACATCTCGTAATCTTATATTTCTGCTATTTTCAGACAGTGCCATATTGAGTATCACACCTACTTCCTTCACTTCTCCATTTTGTGCAATCACGTGAATAGTCTCAATACCAATAAACTGTCGATATAACTCCTCAATATCAAACAGAGGTGACAATTTGATATATACTCTCTTGGCATACTTCTGTAACAGAGGCATAAGCTCCAATACATTGGGCTGGAGCAGATGCAGAGCAACTGACCTACCGGAGTCCGGCCTTCTGTCTGGGTCTATGTAGACCCAATCATACTTTCTAGATAAGAAGCTCATCCCGTCTCCCAAGCATCTGGTAATATTGGCAATCCCCAATGTTTGAATATTATAGGCAGCCATTTTATGCAGATCCTCGTTTTGCTCCACGGCAGTAATTTCTCCTACACTGCCGGCTAGAAACATACTATCTACACCCAAACCACCTGTTATATCTAGTAAAGTATCCCCAGCTATAAACTCACTTTTGTAAGCAGCCACTAGTTGAGATGTAGCTTGTTCATAGGAACGCTGATCTAGAGCCAACAATTTTTCGTGAAACAAGGGTAATTTAAACTTTGCCTTAGCTAGGAGCTTTATTAATTGTAACCATACTGTAAAATTTCGATCTACAGATGAGCTATATTTTAACGACAATAGGCTAGTGTCAGCAGCTATATGCTGACGTATAAAGGTTCTCGCTTCTTTGTTTTCTAAAACATCTATAATGTCGTTACTTTGCACTACGCGAGTTAATAAGTCCGTTGTATAATGGAAGTCGCAATATTATAATACAGTCATGAACATAAAAAAAATATTATCCATATTCGCAGTAGCCCTTTTCATCTCTGCACTTTTCACGTCTTGCAGATCTAGAGATGCTTGTCCTGGCGTAAGCCAAGTAAGCACATCTAATACAGATATAATAGGCTAGGCAAATAACTGTGGCTCTGAGCCCAAGCCAACCTCCAATTATTATTATAAAAAACAGGGAAGTAGCCTATTGCACTTATTACATGGGCATTCGTCCTGCTAAAAGTTTATACTACTAACCTGCGTTCGATTATTATTATGGATTCAGAACATTTTTAAATAGTGAGTTTCGAGTGAAAGTGATGCAGGAATAGCGAGCTATTCCAAGACAGTTTTAGGAAGAAAATGGCTTTTTAAATGTGCAATCGACCTGTTTTGTCCATACAACCTCGTGATCAGCTTTGTTTTATCTTGATATAGCTCGCTATATCTGCACTAAAATGGCTCGCCTACAAGGTTGTATGAAAATCTGTATCTCAAAAGAATAGTCGAAATCAGGTTACTAAGCATAGACAAACTTTATATTCTGGACCAAATCTGGATGCATACTTTTAGCTACCGGACACGTTTTTGCTGTGTTTTCCATTATATTCTTCTCCTTATCTGTCCAGGTTTCATGAACACTAATCACTACTTGAATCTCACTAATTCTTCTTGGATCGGCAGACATTATCTTTTGAACCTTAGCATTTATAGTATTAAATGCTATGTCAGATTCTTTCGCTTTTATCCCCATCACGGTTATCATACAAGAGGCTAATGCCGTGGCTACTAAGTCTGTGGGAGAAAATCGCTCTCCATTTCCATTATTATCTATAGGAGCATCTGTCTCTATAACCGATGCGGATTTTATGTGCTCACAAACCGTTCTCAGGCCTCCTTTGTAGTTTACGTTAGATGTCATATTGCTATCTTATCTTAAACAAATATTGTTTTTATTCCTTAATTTTACGAGGTGCAAAATAATATCTGTCCAAACATACCCCCTTTACTTAAGAAAATAATACTTGTGTGTTGGGTTTGCACTTTTTGTAGCTTTGCGATAGCTCAAGAATCTAGGATTTCTTCATTTTCATTTGGTGTATCTGCAGCGACAAATGGTTACGGACTTCATGGAGACTTAGCCTTACAGCCAAAACAAAAGCTGCTACACGGTTTTCAATTCTCTACTCAAACTATAATACATCCAAAGGAAACAAAGGTACAAAACCCACAACGTGCCAATTCAAAGCCGTATGTATTTGGCAAAATAAACGCCGGTGGTGCTTTACGCCTTAGCTATACACTACAGAAAGAACTTGGCTCTTCAAATACAAATACCCCAAATCTCATAATAGGTATATCTGGTGGGCCCAGTTTAGGTCTACTAAAGCCCTATTTAGTAGGTTATCAAAATCCAGATTATGCAGGGAGTAAACCTGACATTATACAACAGAATGAAACATCCATAGTAAATCAAGATAACATCTATGGGCCTGCTAGTTGGACTAGAGGGATCAAAAGCTTGACCATAACTCCTGGGTTTCACTTAGATTTTCATCTTAAACTAAAATGGATAAGCCCAACCAATACCCAAAGCTGGACTACCGGCATAAGATTAGACTACTTCTCGGACCATTATAAAATCTTATACAAATCTGACAAACAAGCCTTTGCATCTATATATACTGCATATAGTCTAGGAAAAAACAAAATGTAATCTACACGCTTATAAATCAAAAAGGTTGGTTAATTAACTATTACTTGATAGTATAAAATCTAAAAGTAAATTTGTGTGTTTAAATATAATACAAACAAAATTATCATGAATAAGAAGAAAATATTTTCAATTGTATCAATTAGTTTATTGCTGGTTGGTTCTATCATCTTTAGCGTATTCCATGTTGATTCAAGATATTCTCCCAGAACTACTGAAGTTTCGGAAGGAATCTTTGGTTATGCTGAATATATAAATTCTCTAAGAGCAAATCAACAGACTGGCAAAGTATCTAATGACGATGTAGCCAGAGTAATGCAACAAATTAAAAATCAAAGCAACGTTAAGCTGAAGACAGATTGGCCACTCACCTGGTCCTTTAGGGGTCCAGATAACATTGGTGGCAGAACAAGATGTCTTGTGATAGACAAAGACAATTCAGACATAATGTACACCGGCGGTGTATCTGGCGGTGTTTTTAAAACTACAAATAAGGGAGGCAGCTGGTATCCTATCACTTTGGGAGTGGATAATTTTGGTGTCGTGAGTATGGCTCAAGACCACGATGGTAATCTATACTACGGAACTGGAGAAAATCCTTTAGTATCAGGCTTCCAAGATGGAAATGAGAGTAGTGCGTTTAACGGTATGGGGATATTCAAATCTACAGATGATGGCGTTACTTGGAAATTAGTTCCTGGTTCTAACAGCTTCGGTAATATTTTATCCCTTGCTATGCACCCTACTCAAAACTTAATCTTTGCAGGTAGTACTTCAGGACTACGTTACTCAGATGACGGGGGGGATACTTGGGAATTTCTGAAAGCCGGTCAATGCACCGATATCAAATTCAGCTCTAAAGGAGTTTTAATGGTATATAGCTCATCCCTTATGTTCAGATCTGCCACTCCTACAGACAAAGACTCGTATGACCGAGTAACAAGCGTAGGATCTAGCAGTAGAGCAGCTTCCGCTTGGTCGGCTTCGAATCCTAATTATTGCTATATCGTAAAAGTGGGTCAAGCTAGCCTTAATGGCACCACATATGGAGATGCTCTTACCGGATTATATAAATCTACAGATGCGGGTTTAACTTTCACTCGGGAAGTAGGCGAGGTTAGTCCTTTTTTTGCTCCATTTACTTCAATTGGAAATCAGTCTCAGGGAAACTATGATATGTGTATTGCAGTGCATCCTAAAAACAAAGACCGTATATTTATTGGTGGAATAGAATTTGCTGAGTGGAGTTTAGAAACTGGACCAATAATTGTTGGGAACAAATTTGCTTCTCCTACCAATCCGTTTGGAATACACTCAGATAAACATTGGATCACTTTTGATACTACAGGTGTAGACCCGATTATGTTTGTATGTTCTGATGGTGGTATAGCTCGATCAACTGATGCTGAAATATCTCGATACAAGAGCATAAATACTGGCTATACTACAGCACAATTCTTTGGCATAGATGCCGATGTAAACGGAAGAATAGTAGGTGGAACACAAGACAATAGTACTTTTATAATGTCAGGTGAATCCTTTCCTAGAAATCCAGGTTTTGTTATATTAGGAGGTGATGGTTTCATCTCTAAATTTTCAGAAGTAAACCCAAAAATAATATTTGCTGAGCAACAATACGGAGTCTTACATAGGTCCTTACTAGATGGTAGTTCGATGGAAACTATTTGGGACAACAGAGTAAGCACTGCACTTGTCTCAGCTAGTCGGCCTACCAGTTATTTTAATAACCCATACCACCTATGGGAAGATCCTGCGGTTGTAAATGACGTGAAAACAAATGGTCCTACAGGACGAGAAGACGCAACCGTGAATGCTCGTTTATATTTTGCTATGAATGATGGGGTTTGGGTATGTAAGAATGCCTTTGCCAAAGCACATCAACCTGCCGCCCCTACAGAGGATGAACAAGTAAGATGGTTCAGGGTATCTAGCCAAACTGGCGTTCAATACTTAGAAACTTCTGCAGATGGCAACTCACTTTTCATAGCTACCAGAAATGGTAAGGTTATTAGAATAGACAGTCTTCTTACTGCTAAACTTGATACTATATCTCTACCCGTAGCTAATCAAATATCGCCGATGCTTGGCACACCAGTACAATTGAGTATGCCCGTAGGTAACAGAATCATAACATCATTAGCTATAGATGCTAATAACCCTAATCGTGTTGTCGCTACCTTAGGAAATTACAATAACTCTAGTTATGTTTTTATATGCGATGATGCACTAGGATCCGCACCTTTGTTCAGAAGTATTCATAGCAACCTTCCAGATTTTCCTATCTATCATGCTATCATAAGTGTAGACGATCCAGATATAATAATCCTAGGAACAGAATTTGGTGTATGGGCCACGACTAACGGTACAGCCACTAATCCTACATGGGCAGAAGCACTAGAGGGTAAAGACCCAACTAAACCACTACCACGTTCTCCTGTTTTTGACCTAGCTCAAACCACAAACAAATCTTGGTCTGGTCCTAGAATATATGCAGGCACACACGGCATGGGTGTTTGGGAGAGCCAATCTCTACTAACCAACGTTAGAAACAAGTCTAAGAAAGAATCTATTTCAATCTCGGCTTATCCTAATCCTGCCAATAATGTAGTCAATTTAGCTTATGACATTAAAGGAAAGTATACGTTGAATGTATATAGCTTAAATGGCACATTGGTTCATAGCCAAGAAGGTTCAAACTCTGGTATTATTAAACTAAACACTGAAATCTATACTAACGGTAATTACTTCGTAGAAATAATAGGTCAAGATACCAAAGCAGTATCTAAAATAATAGTGCAACACTAATACTACCTGTAAATAATGAAACTAAAGCCTTTCGTCATAAACACGAAAGGCTTTTTTTATGAAAAACATCTTTTATAAAATAACATCTTATGTATGGGACATACCCATAGCCAAGACCTCTTCACCTCAAAATGAGTACTTGGAGATAGTATGGAGCATGGGTCGCAAAATGCTCAATACCGAAAACGCTAACTTCTCATTTGGAAGCGGTTACGAAGTGTTTAAGCTAGCCATGAGCAAGATACCAACCAACATTAGCAATGCCAGTTCCATACTTGTGCTTGGATTTGGTTGCGGTAGCATATTGGATCTTTTAGAAAAGAGATATAACTATAGTGGAAATCTAGATGGTGTGGAGTATGACCAAGAGATAGTCAATCTGTTTCATCAACACTTTGCCCCAGATTATAATCTCAAGCCAAACATAAGCTTATGCGATGCGAAAGACTTCTCAACTAACTCTGAAAACAAATACGATATTACCTTTATAGACCTATTTATAGACCTGGAGACAGCACCTTTAGTCTTTGATGAGCAGTTTATCACAAATCTGAATACTATGCTCTCACCGAAAGGCTGTTTGATTTTCAATACTATTCGTAATACAACCGAAGACAACATCAGAACAGCTGAACTTATGGTAAAACTAGGGGAGACCTATAAATCTGTACAGAGTTTCTCTTATCAAAACTTGAATAAAATAATAATAGCTCAATAGGCTGACTTTTTGTTAGTTTATTTTAGTTTTCTTTTTGTTTAAACGACAAATTGTCGTTTATTAGCCATAAGTACGAGCATTGTAATTCAACCTTTAAAGAATATACAATGAAAGTTAACACAGATCAAACATTATTATCAGATATCCTTGTAAGTAATTTTGGGAATAAATTGAGTAGCTCACTAGGCGAAACTTCACGTAAGTCTCTTCTCACTCCAAGGGTAGAACTCTCAGAACTTATAGTACAGTTGCCAGGTATCACCAAAGAAGCCATTTCTATAACTCAAGAAGACGACACCCAGCGTATCTCTGCTGACAGAAATGAAAAAGATAATGCGGGAAAGAAACTTCTAACCGAGATGCACAAGGGAAAATTTGATCGAGTTATTAGACTTCAAAAGACTGCAAATCTTTCCGCCATAGAAGCCAACTATAAGCAAGGTCTATTAAATATAAAAATCGATAAAAAATAGAGGCAATGCCTCGCACAATAGCAATTAAATAGATAATTTTTTGGTCAGTTGATACAGAGGCACAAGAAATTGTGTCTCTTTATTTTTTAAAGACTAACTCACCTGTACCTAAGCGTTCTTGTACTATTTTATACTCTGTAGGCTCTACGCTATATACGATATTCCCTTTATTATAAATCTTTACATAAATGCCTCTAGACGCAGTTATTTCGCACGCCAAGGGCGTGTGACTATCTAGCAGCACTTCTTCACATCTTAGATCAAATGCCCGTATATTTGATATTTCTTCGATTGACCCTTTCATTATCCTTACGGCTCCATGCAATGTAGTCTGTGCAGAATTTAAAGATTGAATATACACCTCATCGCCTGCCAAAGTCAAATCTATATCAGATAGTGCATTATGAAAGATCTCTAACCTAGAAATCTTTATGGTATCTGAGGTAAGCACCTGAGCTATAGATTCTACATCTAATCTCACTAAATCCTTCACATAGACTGTCGCCTTTAGTGAATAATCAAAGCTACGTACAAAATTACAGGTGTTCTCATTTCTCAGTATCAATCTACCTCCCTTTACCTCTGCAATAAATTGACCCAGTAAATTTTTGGGAGCCTCTAACGCCACTTCGCCTTGCCTGGCACTATCTTGTACCAACGTAACTATGATTCTATCTGCGACTGATATCTCAGTAAACGAACCTACCATTCGCGTAACCGAGCTCACCGAACCTAAACTTGTTAAACAATCATCCCTTTGCTCTTTGTTACAAGCTCCAAGTAATACCACGGAAATTAAGAAGTATTTATACATCATAAGGTATATCCGATTCCCATTTCAAAAAAATCTGCCACTCCTCTATGAAATCTTAACATTCCTTGAGCACTCCAATGCTTATCGACAGTATAAATAAGTCCCATGCGTTGATTCAGGGGATTCTTTAAGACTCCGGGCTTATACAAGTAAGCTCCTATTTCTGCAGCAACACCTACTTTGCCAAAACTCCACTGAAATCCTCCAGCAACAGCCACTTCTGACTGATCAGCTATAGTAACTTCACTTAGCGGAAAAGTAAAATCTTCAGCGTACTTATATGATTTATCTAAGGTATAGTCTAAGCCAAAACGCCAAGCTTTGGTAATACTTACATTACGTAAGCCTCTTAACTGGACACCTTTATTGTAGAAATTCAATGGGTTAGCAAAGTTTCGCTGCTTTTCCCCATATATAGCGGTTACACGCCAGTCGTACTTTTTAGTTTCGTCCTCCTCCTCTATATTTCCCGTTTTAGAGGAGGCGTTGGATTTTACTCCTAAACCGTATCTGAGAGTAAAAGAAGGGATATTATATCCTAAGTTGGGCACTTTAAAAGCAGCATTAGAATAATGTGAAATAGAAATACCACACTCTATATAGTCCGTATTACTTCTAACTGGCACATGGGCTACCAACCCAAACTGCATACTTCCGTTTAAATGGCTCCCGATTGCCTGATTTCTTCTATTGGTTTCTACGTCGAACTTTTTCGTGAGATAAGCCAAACCTGCTCCCGCTCTAAATCGCAAATCAGAGGATCCTAATTTTAAAACATTCAGTTTCACATGAGCTTGGGCACCGAATGCGTGTCCTGTTTCTTCCTTTCCTAAGTTATAGTACAAAAACCCATACCCTATACTTGGTTTCTGATAGTGAGAACCCCAACCTGTATTAGTTCTATCCATTTCATAGGCTACCTCAAGACCGAAGTTATGTGCTGCTAAGTGTTTGATATCTGCTCTGTGAGCCAATAAAAAACCGGGAGTATAGGATGCTGCAAAATAATTGGAGCTTTGAGCCACGCTGTCAAGTGTACTTAAGGTTAATATAAACAAAGCAAGAAAACACCGAAGCAATTTTAGCTCCATCTTCTTTTTCTATAGAATGCATTAACTAGTCCGAAAACAATAATAATCACTATAGGCAATACCATATTAAGTGTTTGCCAATATAGCTTTTCGGATTTTATTTTTCCTTTATCAAGCAGTCTTAGGACTATTTCCTTGCTTCTTACTTCTATCAGGTTGGTGTCGTCGCAGAGATAGTCTACGCAATTCAAGAAGAATTTTTTATTGGCAAATTCTACTGGCGTACCAAATTGTTTAGAACCGTACTTGTCATACCCTAGGGGATACACCTGTCCGTCACTACTTACTTGATTACTTATTAAATCGCCATCGCCTATTACTATCATGGCATTCCTGGCTATCGACTCTTTGAAAGGAATATCAAAAGCTCGTTTTACCCCTTCCCTAAACTTATAGGGGCTCGTAAACTCGCCGTCTACCAAGACGGCTGCAATTTGGTTCCCATTCCTAAAATTCTCTGAATTCGGTCTTACTTTTAGTAAATCAAGTGAAATTAGTACGGGGTTATGAGCTAGCCTAGATCTAGGAGAAGAACGAAGTAAAACCGTTTTACGAAGTTTATCCGTATCCGTAGTATCCAAAGAGCTGCAATACCTGCCCCATACATTCTCTAGATTTTTAGATACAGGATTGTCATTTATTGAATTATAAAGAGGATAAAACATCCAAGGAAAAAACCCTGGTCTATTCGTTTGTTGATTTATTGCAGGTATCCCATGGCTTTGTAAATCTTGTATCAGTGTTGGTTTTACTTTCACTCCATAGTGAAACAGCATGTCCCCTAAATTATGGTTGTGATTTCTAGTTAGTAGTTGGCCATATTTTGCTACAGAATCCATTTCTGCCTCTAACTCTTCTACTAGCCAAATAACCTTACCTCCGTTCATTATATACTGATCTAGTACAAATTTTTCAGGCTCAGAAAACGGTCTTGTAGGTTTGGCGATTATAAGGCCTTTATACTCGCTTAGTTTCTTAATCAAGCCCTCTACTAACACTGTAAAAACGGGCTTTCCCGGGTTCTCAGCTACGTCTCTTGCAAAATTCTTATAGCAATTAGAATCCTCTAAGTTTAAGCTTATTCTACTGAGACTGTAGAAGCCACTAAGTTCATTGCTGATGTCAGCAGTATTTATCTCATTTAGCTCACCGTGTCCGGCACTAAATGCAATTTTGATTTTCTTACCTGCTACACACTTACGGAGCACATTACCAATTTCGTACTCTAAAAGCTCAATCGATGAATTTATCTCTTCTTCTATAGGTTTGCCAAACTCCCTTTTCATGAGATTCAACGGATACTCTTGCCCTTTATAAAATACTACTCCCCCCGGTATAATAAACTTCTGAGACGAAGCCTCATCAGGCTTCGTCTCAGGTCTTTCTATTCGAATACCTTTCTGATATACTTCCTTTAAAATTCCTTCCTTCTCACTTACTTCTTTATCTTCAAGAATATCTTCAAAATCGAAAGTAATTGCACCCGACGATTCTAACCTATACTCGTTTAGCATATCGCGAGTAGCAGACTTTAGTCTTTTATACTCAAGGGGCAACTCGCCATCTAGAAAAATAGTGACGTATACATTATCATTTACCTTACTTAAAAGTTTCTTAGTAGATTCTGATAAGGTATACCGACCTTCTTTAGTAAGATCTAGTCTTTTATAAAACTTATCTGCAACTAAATTGACTAAGAGTAAACCAACCAATGCAAATACTGCTCCTTTAAGAACTGTCGAACTTCTAGATTTACTCATTTCTACCATTTCCTGCTATCTAAAACTATATATGTAAGTCCTAAAAATAATGAAATCAGAGATCCAAAATACACAAGGTCTCTACTATCCACTACACCACGACTAATAGAATCATAGTGATACTGTATACCTAAATTTTGTATGAAACTATCCCAATTCCCGAATAAACTAAGATTACTAATTTGCTGGAAACCGACATAGAAAAAGAAGCAGAGAAACATCCCTAGCACGAAAGCGACTATCTGATTAGAAGTGGCAGCAGAAGAAAATATTCCTATTGAAGCATAGCATCCTCCTAGCAGTATAAGCCCTATATAAGAACCCCACGTAGCTCCCATATCTATATTGCCCTTTGGCAGACCTAAATAATACACCGAATAGAAGTAGAGTAGCGTTGGCAAAATAGAAAACGCAACCAAGCAAACCGCAGCTAAAAATTTGCCCAAAATAATCTGCAAATCAGTTATGGGTTTAGTACTTAATATTTCAAAAGTTCCTTGATTAATTTCTTCTGAAAACGAACGCATTGTAATAGCAGATATGAGAAAAATAAATATCCATGGAGCCATAAAAAACAAGGTATCTAAACTAGCGTAGCCTTGTGCTAGAATATTACCATCAGCAAAAACCCAAGTAAACAATCCAACTGTAAGCAAAAAGACAATGATAACCACGTAGGCAATCAATGAACTTAAAAAACTCCGTATTTCCTTTTTAAAAATACTATACATTTTTTGTTAGTTGTTGAAAAACGGACTCTAAAGATTCTACTTCTTCCTTTTGTTCTAAAATAATGGTCTTAGATTCTATAGCAAAATTAAAAAGCAACTCTGGCAAATCTATGTCGCTTTCTGCTACTACTCTATAGGTACTCCCTTGTGAAGCAGTTACCTCAGAAACACCATTTTTAGCTCGCAATTTCTTGACATCAATATCGCTCCTAAACTTGACAACAGTTGTGGACTTATTTTTAGAAAGTGTTTGTTTTATAACATCCACCTTATCGTCTGCCACTATTTTACCCTTATTGATAATAATAACTCTGCTACACATAGCCTCTACTTCTTGCATAATATGAGAAGAAAGTAATATCGTTTTATCCTTACCCAATGAAAGAATAAGCTTTCTAATCTCAGTCACCTGATTCGGGTCTAAACCCGAAGTGGGCTCATCTAAAATAAGCACGTCAGGGTCATTGAGCAATGCTTGGGCAAGTCCCACACGTTGCTTGTATCCTTTTGATAGTTGCCCTATTTTTTTTTTTCTTTCTAGTGAAAGCCCAGTAGACTCTATTACTCTTTCTATGGCTTGTTTAGACCCTTTTATCTTATGAATATCACTAATAAACTGCAAATATTCTGCAACATACATGTCTGGATACAATGGATTTAGCTCCGGCAAATAGCCTATTCTCTTTTTTACGCCAAGGGGGTCTTTACTTACTTCCATTCCCATTATTTTGGCAACGCCCGATGTCTGAGGAATATACCCGCAAAGTATCTTCATAGTCGTGCTCTTCCCTGCACCATTCGGTCCTAAAAACCCAACAATTTCTCCCGAGTCTATGCTAAATGAGATATTGTCTATTGCCCGTTGGGAGCCGTAAGTTTTAGTTAAATCCTTAAGGACTATTGACATGTTTTAACGAATAATAGAAATACTAAAGTTTATAGATTTAGCATCTGAGTATACTATCAGTTTATATAATCCACTTGGCAAAACAGAAACATCAATTTGGCTGCTTACTGCATCTAGCTCTAGTGTAATAATCACCTTACCTTGAGCGTCAACCAATGCTGCTGTGCTCTTGGTCATATCTCCTTCTTTAATTATTGTCAGTTTACTGGATGCTGGATTAGGGTAAACCGAAAACTTAATATTATCTAAATAAGCTATGCTTGCTGTGCTAGGCACTCTTATATCATCGCTTGCAGTACAGCCGTTAGCATCAGTTACGGTAACACTATAAGTCCCCGTATCACTTACAGCTATACTCTCACTAAACTCCCCCGTACTCCAATCATACTTAGAGAAACCTGCACCCGGAGTAAGAGTAAGTGACCCACTCGCAGGTATTATTGTATCATTCCCCAGCGTTATAGTTGGGCTAGTATATAGAGCAATAGTGATACTGTCTTTGAAAATACAATCGTTTGCACCTTCAACCGCTAAGTAGAATAATCCCGGTCCATTCACCGATAAACTTTGCGTCATAGTACCATTTTGCCATAAGTAGCTTTTTACATTTGCAGGTCCATCTAACTGATAGCTTACTGCGTCACAAAATCCTGTATCGCTTCCTAAAGAGAAAATAGGCAATGCCAACTCTGACACCACTATGGTATCGAAACTAGGGCAGCCAAGACTATTTTTTGCTTCAGCATAATAAGTACCTCCACTTGACACTTCCAAGCTAGGATTCGTAGTTGAAGAGCCATTCCACTTGTAGCTTTTTAAAACTGACGGGATAAATAATGTTAGAGGTGTACCTACACAAATAGCAGTATCTTTTCCTAAACTAAAAGTAGAAAAGGGGTTAGTAAGAATTTGAATGGCATCAGAATATTCACATCCCAAGCTATCTACTACCTTAAGTGTGTGCACCTGAGATGCACTAGTAGTAAATGTGCTCATAGTGGAGGTGGTGCCGTTCCATATATACTGACTCATATCAGATGGGCCAGTCAGTGTTATGCTTAAATTTTCGCATATAGTTGTATCTACTCCTAGAGAGAATACAGGAATAAGTGTCTCTTCTATAACTACAGTATCTCTATAAATACAAGAATTATTATCTATAGTATACAAAGTTGCGGTACCAGATTTAGTAATTTTACGATTTTGACCTACTGTATTACTTCCATCAAAACTCCACTGATAAAAATTCATGCCACTTGTAGCAATAAGGATTAAGCTGTCTCCATCACAGAAATTCGTGTCTGCTATAAAGCTTTGATTTATTCGACTATTAACTGTCACATACACTGTTCCTGAATCTGAGCTACAAAGTCCGTCTGCAGAAGAAACGACAAGTTTATATTCCGTATTCCCAGTTGGAGAAACAGATGGATTCGCAATACTGCTCGTATATGTTGATCCACTTATAGTAGTCCATGAGTATTGATAACCACTTATACTTTGCCTTCCAAGGTTAACTATATCTCCCACGCACATCTTTATAGAGTCTCGTAGAACACGCGACTCTAAATCACAACATACTACAGTATCGCTATTGGTAATAGAGTTTCTTGTAAATGAAACAACTGCATTGGCCCCTTGAGATGTAATATTAGCAAAAACTGAAGATGACACGTTGAATGTTCCAAAGTTTACGTTGTCTATACTCTGCACACAATTTGCGTATAGTCCTGACTTTAATTTTGTGATATAAATATCTTCAGAATTGGTGTTACCAAGAGACTTGCCTGAATGTAATATCGAATACCCTGAATTAGGTCTTCCTGTGAGATACACTTTACTAAGTCCATCTGCCTCTGTTCCTCCAAATTTTCCTGGAGCAGACACACCATTAAAATTGTAAATTTCATACACTACTGCATTTCTAATTGTAGTAACGTCTGTGGCTGAGGTAGCTGCCAATATATTACCATTCGCTAAAACTATAATATCATCTAACTTGTCCTCTTGATCTCCAAACACACCAAACCAGCTAGAAGCCAACATAGTTAAGTTAGTATCAATTTTGGCGACAAAAACATCTGTCGAAAGGCCCATACCTCCATCTGTTATTCCTCCCAAGTATAAATTCTTGTCTGTATGAGATAGTATTTTAGTTGCATAATCATTATCGCTAGTACCATAGTTTTTGGAAGCTAAAAGGCTTCCTCCTGTACTTAAAACCATTAGGGATATATCCATATCGCCCGTTCCTCCCACATTTACAGAGTCGTTTGCCATACCTCCTGCTATTACTAATCTTCCTTTAGCATCTTCTGCTATGGAGTAGCCTATGTCATCTCCCGCTCCGCCTAGTGTTTTAACCCACGATACGTTTCCAGATCCATCTATTCTAGAGGCTAACATATTTCGATCCATTGTATCTTGCTCTATATAACCAGTAAGATAATAATTGCCATTTTTAGATTGTATTACATCCAAGGCTCTAGAATTACTATCTGTAAGCAGTTGTTTACTCCAAGTAACAGCACCCGCTGAACTAAGCTTAGCTATGAAGGCTTGTTCATCAGTAGATGAAGAAAATCCTAAACTGTAACCACAAATCACGGCACCACCATCTGAAGTTGGCTTCATGTTAAGCCCGTAATCATTTAAGGTTGTCCCATAGGTATAAGACCAAAGCGTATTGCCAAGGCCGTTAGTTCTAGTCACCTGAAAATCTACACCACCTTGTCCATTACTGTTCGTGTTGGAGAGAATGTAATAGTCACCACTTGTGTTCTGAAAGAAAGCAATTGCTTGATCAGCAGAGTCATTATTAATTGCCCTGGTAAAGGTGGTTTCTTGAGCTACAGACACTATAGAAAAGAATAAAAATGCAAAAATTAAAGTATTTTTTATCATGATTTATTTTACTTGGCCGCAAAATAATTTTTTTCATGCACTATGATGCCATCTTTTTGCAACTTTCATTGAATAAGCTAAAAATTCTGTGAAACCAGAATTGAACATTTCGTTATCCAGCAAATTTCCTTCGCCGTCTATGCACTTGGTAATCTCTTGGGCTTCGAAGGTACGAGGACTCGTTATGCTGTTTAAATCGAATACGTTAAAGATTTTATTAAAAACATATCCCAATTGTACTGCAGGCATACGTCCCCCTCTGCCTGCACTAACCCCTACAGTAGCTACGACAGTATTGTCAAAAATATGCTTGTAATTGGCCCCAGCCAATTGGTGAATCATATTAATGATTTCTGCACTAGGGAACCAATTATACTCAGGGGTAAGAACTATAAGTAAGTTAGCATCATTTATGGTCTTAATTAAGTGTCGCTGAAACGGAGTTTCACTACTAGGATTTACCCATCCTTCGGCAAGATTTGGCAGATCATACTCCTGAAAATCAACGATTATACCATTACTTAGTTCGTTCTGAATCGCCTTTGCTACTCGCAAAGTATTATTTCCTTTTCTGGCACTGCCAGATATTATTCCTACCTTCATTTTATACCCTTTATTTCTTTAGCCACTAAAGTTACATTAGCAAAGTTTCGACCAAAATCAATAAACCAAAACTTAGAAAATGGTTTAGATTCAATCGTAAAACCAGCTTTCTCTTTCATTATAGTTAGCTTATCTGGGCTCAATAACACCATCCTAACATTACCGCTACGCCACTTACCAAGCCAAATACTATACTTATAATTATAAAAAACATTTACACGAGCAGTAATAGAATCTTCAGTTACAGTTAATTCTTTAAACCAAAAATAATCATTTGATTGTAGTGAATCTGCTAGCTCCTTTATCGATTTATCGCCTTTTACTTTTACAACTTGAGATGATTTTAAGAAATTACTAAGAGGGCTCTCTCCTATCAACTCAAATTTGAGAGCGTGATAGAGCGAGACCATAAACCCTATAGCAAAGGAGACAAAAAGTGCTACTTCAAAATTGTTTTTAATGAAAGTGAAACCATATCGCCAGCCTTCTTCTTTTGAATAAACAATAACCCACGCTATTGGTAAAATAATAAGCATGAGACCAAGCACGTAAGCTAAAGTTACGGCTATTTTAAAAAAAAATTTACTTAAATTCATTATAGTAATTGTTTTAGAACAGCATAAGCTGTTTGTGGTTTATTTTCTTTGAGCAAATCTTTAGCTAAGGAGAGAGAAAGTGTCCCTAAACCCGATAACGCCGCTTTTGTTTCTAAATCTGTTGGAATACTTTGCATATTCCCTAGTATTCCTAAGTCGTTACCCGTCAGGTGACTGCTCGTTCTTATTTGTGTAGGCAATGAGTCTACACCTACCCCAATCGTTGTGATAGGTTTATCTACCTCAAACATTGAAGCATCATTTGCTCTACAATACCAGTTGCCACCCATACGGCTTACCAGGTCTATTTTCTTCTGATCTACCATCTGATTCTCATCCAGCACACGCTCATCTATGTGTATTTTTTGCACTTCGCAAATTACAAGATTCCCTGCTCCTCCGTCTTGGCCTAATTCTTTAACTTCTAACACCTTACACTCTATCTGTACAGGCGATTCTTTAACCCTAAACGGGCGAATAGTATCGGAAGCAACTGGCGTAAATCCTGCTTTTTCAAACTCATCTACTCCCGCTTCAAATGGAGAACTAGTGAGACTCATCTGATGCACCATATCATACGTTACGACATTGATTACTACTTCAGCTACAGCCTTCACGTTATCATGAGTATTCTTAGTCGTATTCGTTCGTCCACTTCTGGCTGGCGAAAATATTAGTATCGGCGGATTAGCACTAAATACATTGAAGAAACTGAACGGAGCCAAGTTTCTATTTCCCTCCGCATCTATAGTGCTGGCGAATGCTATAGGTCTAGGACCAATACTACCCAGCAAATAATGGTGCAGTTTCGGTATTGGTAATTCTTTTGGGTCTAATGTTAACATCCTTATTTCTTAACAACTAAAAACTTGTTTTTCTTTCCTCTCTGCAATAAAATGTATTTGCCATTGATTAAATCCGCGTCTGAGAAAATGAAATCCTCAGTTACTTTTTCGCTATTTACGGCTATACTATTCTCTTTGAGTGCTCTACGTGCTTCACTTTTACTAGCTAAAAAACCAGTATCTCCACACATATCTATAATATTAACCCCCTCTACATCATCTACTTCTGATTTTTTTACTCCGTCAAATACAGAAAGAAAGTCTTTTTCTGATAAGCTACGCAGGCTTTCTGCTGTAGCTTTCCCAAAGAGTATTTCCGTGGCAGCTAATGCAGCGTTATATCCAGCCTCACCGTGTACCCAAGTAGTTATGTATTTCGCAAGTTCTTTTTGAAGTTCTCTTCTTCCTTTATCCTCTTCGTGTACCGCTATCAGTTTTTCTATGAACGACTTATCGTACAATGTGAAAATTTTAATATAACGCTCTGCATCTTCATCAGACGTATTCATCCAAAACTGGTAAAACTCGTACGGACTGGTCTTCTCACCATCTAACCATACATTCCCGCCTTCACTTTTTCCGAACTTACTTCCGTCTGCCTTGGTAATCAGAGGAGCCGTAAGTGCAAACCCTTTATTATCTGCTCTGTCCTGTCCTTTCCTTCTAATTAGCTCAGTCCCAGTTACTATATTCCCCCATTGGTCACTTCCTCCCATTTGAAGTTTTACTCCTTTTTCATTCCAAAGGTGATAAAAATCATATCCTTGAACTAATTGGTAACTAAACTCTGTGAAGCTCATCCCTTCTTCCAGTCTGTTTTTTACCGAATCTTTAGCCATCATATAGTTTACAGAGATATGCTTGCCTACGTCACGTATGAAATCCAAGAAGTTAAAGTCTTTGAACCAATCATAATTATTTACCATTTCGGCACTGTTTTCACCACAGTCGAAATCCAGAAACTGCTGCAGTTGCTTATGAACACACGCCACATTATGATTTAATGTATCTACGTCTAGTAAGTTTCTTTCTTCTTTCTTTCCACTGGGGTCTCCCACCATCCCAGTGGCTCCGCCTACCAGAGCATAAGGCTTGTGTCCCGCTTTCTGCAAATGAACTAGTAAGATTATAGGAACCATATTACCTATGTGCAGCGAATCAGCCGTAGGATCAAAACCCACATAACCGCCTACCAATTCTTTCATTAGTAGTTCCTCCGTACCAGGCATATCTTGATGAAAAAGACCACGCCATTTTAGCTCTTCTATTAGGTTGTATTTTGATGTAAATGCCATTGTGAAAAAGAATAAAGGCAAAGGTAGGATTTTGCATTGGTATGACTAACTAAAAAACAACTTGCATACATTTGCTGAAATGAGTAAAGAGAATATTTTAATAAGGCTTAAATTCATAGGACTCGTCACTATTATCTTGAGCCTACCATTTTTTCTGACGAACTGTACCAAAGAGAAGGTAGATTTAGATACAGCATCGTGCGATTCGGGATGTTTTATCATTCAAGGAAGTTTTTATGACTCTGTTAGAGCAATACCCGTTGGTGGCCTTTCGCTGACACTAAGGCACAGATCCTATAATGGAGGGTTTATTCCATACAATAGGCATATAGGAACGACAACCACCAATAATGATGGTTCATTTAAAATATCCCTAGATCCTACTGAATATGTTGGAAGTGATTTGTTTTTTGAACTTAGAACACAAGATGATAATTATGCAGTCAAAAGTGGAGTAGGATACTCCTCAATGATAACAGAACCTCTTTTCACCTTTAAATCTGATACCTCAATAATTGACACAACAATAGTTTTAGATGTAAAGCTAATTCCGAAATCATATGTTTCAATTGAGCTGGCGAATTGGCCCGCAAATACAAAAAGTATTTCTCTATGGCCCAAAGGAATTTTGAGTGGTTTTTCGAACACCTATTTTTCACAAGAGTCTTTCCCTGTCACTCTTCCGATAGCTGCATATTCAGAATCTGAACTAGAAGTAACTATTAAAAAAGAGGGCAACACAACTAATCAAAACAAAAAACTGCTGTCAAAAGGCATCGGCGAGACACAAACAGTCAAATTATTCTTATAAACACTTACAACAATCTGTCATTTAAGAAAGTTGAAACACTTTACTCCATCAAGGTAAAGCTATAATAAGAATATGATTGATGCAAAAAACTTCTACTTTTGACCATCAATCATGTCAGCTGAAAAAAAACTTTTCCTACTCGATGCATATGCACTCATATATCGATCGTATTACGCATTCATAAAAAATCCTAGAATCACTTCTTATGGTCTAAATACCAACGCTATATTTGGGTTTACTACTACTTTACTTGAAGTGTTAGAAAAGTACGACCCTACACATATTGCGGTATGCTTTGACCATAAATCTGAGAACATTCGCAAACAAGAATATCCACTCTACAAAGCAAATAGAGATGAAACTCCAGAAGATATAAAGCGTTCAGAACCTTTTATACGCCAGATCATAGAGGCTTTTAACATCCCGCTTATAGAAAAAGAAGGATACGAAGCCGATGATGTGATAGTCACACTCGCTACGATAGCAGAAAAAGAAGGATTCACCACCTATATGATGACTCCTGACAAGGACTTTGGGCAGGCTGTTACAGAAAAAACGCTAATGTTTAAACCCGCTCGTGGTGGTAATCCTCCCGAAATAATGGGACCCAAGGAAGTATGTGAAAAGTTTGGGCTAGATCGCACTGAGCAAATAATAGACTATCTAGGACTGATGGGTGACGCCGTAGATAATATCCCTGGAGTACCTGGAGTAGGAGCCAAAACCGCCTCCAAACTATTAAAGGAGTTTGGCAGTATGGATGGCATATATGAGAATACAGATAAGCTAAAAGGTGCTCTCAGAGAAAAGATAGAAGACAATAAGGAACAAGCTTATATGTCTAAACGCTTAGCTACTATTATCACCGATGTACCTGTAGAGTTTAACGAAAAATCGCTAACTCGTGCTGAGCCTAATAAAGAAAAGATCAATCAACTTTTCACTGAGTTAGAATTCAGGGCCCTCAGTAAGCGTGTATTTAAAGAGACCATGAGTGCTCCCGTTCCTCTACAAGGAGATTTATTCTCAAGTGGCGGCTCTGCAGCTTCTGCTTCACCATTAGCTCCACAAAAAGAAGAAATTACAGTAGAAATGAAAACTATTTCTACTACAGAACATAACTACCAACTAATTGACAGTCAAGAAAAAAGAATCAAACTGATAACCGAATTAGAAAAACAAAAATCATTTTGCTTTGATACAGAGACTACCTCCCTAGAAGAAATGGACGCAGAAGTTCTTGGACTGGCGATTTCGTATGAAGAAGGCAAAGCATACTATGTAAATATGCCCGCTGATTTTGAAGAGACTAAAGCGGTACTCGGAGAATTTAAACACTTATTTACTTCTCCTTCCATAGAAAAGATAGCTCAAAACCTGAAGTATGATCTTAAGGTACTCGTAAAATATGATGTCCAAATCGCTGGACCACAGTTTGATACGATGCTAGCTCACTACCTAGCAAATCCCGACGGTAGACACGGCATGGATATACTATCCGAGCAATACCTTAACTATAAACCCGTATCTATAACAGAGCTAATCGGGAAAAAAGGTAAGAATCAACTCAACTTTAGAGATGTCCCGTTAGAGAAAGCTACCGAGTATGCCGCTGAGGATGCAGATGTTACATTTCAACTTAAAGGAAAGCTACATAAAGAGCTAATGGACAAGCAAGTAGAACATCTAATGCAACGACTTGAGATGCCACTAGTGCCTGTACTAGCCGATATGGAAATGGAAGGCATCCGTATAGATGCAGACTTTTTAGGGAATTACTCTGCTGAGCTGGAGAAGATGTCTAAGGACTTGGAGAAAAACATCTACGATATGTCTGGTGCTAATTTCAATATAGCAAGTCCAAAGCAGATGGGTGAGGTACTCTTTGACCATATGAAGATAGACCCGAAAGCCAAGAAAACGAAGACGGGTCAATACAAAACTGACGAAGCTACTCTACAAAAGTTAGCGGCTGAACACGAGATAGTTAGCAATATAGTAGACTACCGAAAAGTAAATAAACTCCGCTCTACATACGCTGATGCACTGCCTAAACTTATTCACCCAAAAACAGGAAGAGTACATACTAGCTATGCTCAAGCAGTAGCCGCTACCGGAAGACTGAGTAGCACTAATCCTAACCTTCAAAACATCCCTATCCGAACAGATATGGGCAAGGAGATTAGAAAAGCATTTATACCTAGAGACGAGAACCACACGCTGCTCGCTGTAGATTACTCGCAGATAGAGCTACGGATAGTAGCCTCTATTGCAGAAGATCCAGGTATGATGGAAGCTTTTCACGCAGGCATAGACATTCACACAGCTACAGCAGCCAAGGTGTTTGGTGTGAAGGTAGAGGAAGTTACTAAAGATCAACGATATAAGGCAAAAAGTGTCAACTTTGGTTTGATCTACGGGCAAGGAGCATTTGGGCTTTCACAGAACCTAGGTATCAAGCGAGGCGAAGCTAAGGACTTGATTGACGCTTACTTTGAGCAGTTTGGCGGTGTCAAGACCTACATGGATGATACTATTAAGTATTGTAGAGACCACGGATATGTAAAGACATTGATGGGTCGCAAGCGATTTATCCCAGATATCAACTCCAATAACCAAACTGTGGTAGGTTTTGCTGAACGAAATGCAATAAATGCTCCAATTCAAGGGAGTGCCGCAGATATGATTAAGCTAGCGATGATTAACATTTACAACCGATTCAGCAAAATGAATATCGGCACCAAAATGATACTCCAAGTGCACGACGAACTTTTATTTGACGTACCTAAAACGGAGCTTGAAGAAATTACTGCTATAATAAAACAAGAAATGGAGCTGGCCATGCCACTAAAAGTGCCTGTGATAGCAGAAGCTGGTCACGGAGACAATTGGTTGGAGGCACATTAAAACAAGTAAATTTCTTTGACTATAATATTTGATTTTATTGAAGTGTACTTATTGGCTCTTATCTCTTTGAGAATGGGAACCTACTTACTTTTAGCAAATATGAACAAGGGCCTCTATGACTTAGGAGCCAGAAAAGACAGCTTTCGGTATTTCATTTTTGAGATTTTCATTAGAAACACTTACAGAAAAGGTATTGATCCTTTAAGCATCAAAATATCAAAAATAAATAGATACAACTGGTTAATTTCATTTGCCATAACATTATTAGTGCCACATTCAAGTTACAAACGCAACCCCTGGGTTAAATAATAATTGGTTCATTACAAATATAGGTGTTTCGTAATTGTAGCGTTTTCTAGGTCTATTGTTTAGTATAGTTTCTATCTCCTTTACA
>Ga0209390_10002773_pt1 | contig 29854 bp, 30 predicted proteins | sample BON01_FD_187212 | JGI IMG/M metagenome (GOLD analysis project Ga0209390, IMG submission 187212) | Freshwater microbial communities from Lake Bonney liftoff mats and glacier meltwater in Antarctica - BON-01 (SPAdes) (version 2) | ecosystem: Environmental > Aquatic > Freshwater > Ice > Glacier...
TTTTAATAATATTGTTTCTATACGCAAATAAAAAACCTATTAATAAAGATTTTGTGTCTAATAGATTATAAAAGCCCATAAAAACCCAGTTAGAAATTATTAAAAAAACAGCCGTTCCAATAAACAAATAATAGATGTTTTTTAGTGTAGGGTCTTTTGGTTTCTTTAAGAAAAAAAAGTAAAATATACTTAACAAATAAATTATTAAACCAACTATTCCAGATTTTAATAAAACAGTCATGTATCCATTATGTAAAATGGAAATATACCTCAAGAACATATCGCCAAGATATACTTTTTGTTTTAAATCTACTTTTGAGCCTGAACCTTCTCCAAAAATATAAGTATTGTTATAAGAGAGTTGTTCTATTGTTCTAATGTTTTCATAAGATCTGTAATTATCATGAAAATCTTTCCAATCATCTCTATTGATTTTTGTACTAAATGCTTCTGTTGGTATAATTTTTATTTTATAAAGAAACTCATCAAAACCTTTACCATTTCTAACTGGATTGTATGAAAAAATTGCTGTAAAACCAATAATAACTAAGAATAATGCTGCCCCAAAATACTTTAATGTTTTTAAGTTTAAAACCATTAACTCTTTCATTGCAATAAACAAAATGATAAACTGTATAAAATTTGTTCTTGCTAAATAGAAAAAACTCGATACAGCTAATATCAAAATAAAGATTGAATTCTTTTTTTTTGAAAAGCCTAATTCAAGCTTTTTGTTAAACAATAAAATTATTAAAGTATAAACTTCAAAATCATTAAAATAACCTCCATGTTCTCTAATGCCTCTAACGGTTCTTGCTCCCTCAATTATAATCCCATAAAACACCAAAAAAAGATGGTAACAAGCAATTGCGACTCCGGCAAAAACTATAAATTGAAAAGGATTTTTTATTTTATTGCTAAATAACTGATAACCCAATATTAAACCTGTTATAGGTTTTAATAAATAGGTAACATCTCTAATAATATAATATATTTCGTGATTAAAGAATAAACCAACAATAATTGAAATTAAAAGAACGACAATAAATATCGAAACATATTTAATAAATTCAATAGAATAGTTGTTTTTAATAGTACTTAATAGAACTAAAGACCAAACAATAAATGAAAACTCATAATTGTTAAAAAAAGGAACCACAACACAAATAATGAAGAGTATTTGGTTAATTAATGTTTTATTAAACTTTATTTTCATTCGATTATTTTTATAACCTTTGCGGGAATACCTCCAATGATTGCGTTTTTTGGATAAATACCATTTACAACAGCTCCAGCAGCTACAACTGAATTGTCGTCAACAAATGAGCCGTCTAAAAAAGTAACTTTTGCACCAATCCAAACGTTATTCCCAATTTTTATACCTTTTGATGTTACTCCTTGTTCTCTTATAAGTTTTGACGTGTCCGCATAATTGTGGTTTTCTGAATGAAAACTAATATACGAACCACCAATAACGTTGTCTCCAATGTCAATGCCTCCTGCGGCTCCAAATTCTGTAAAACTTCCAAAAGCAGAATTATTTCCTACTTTTAATCCTTTTCCATATTTAGAAAAATGACTAGTAGATAATAAATTAGAATAAGCACCAATTTTTACGTTGTTTCCTAATTCTATTTTTTCTTTGGCATAACCGTCAAGTCTAGTGTATTTTTCTATGGTTACGTTCTTACCAAAAACAATATTACTTTTATTTAAGATTGTACAGTTTTTGCCAACAAATACTTTCCTTTGTAAATATAAATATCCTCTTAAAACCATTATAAATCTATTAAAAATGGTACTATAAATAAGAGCTACAGGAATGTCTTTATCTATTGTATAAGATTTTCCGGTTTTACTTATTAATCTTTGAACTATTAACTTAATCATTTGTTATTTACTACTTATTTTTAAGACATTTTTTCTAACGCAAGATAAATAAAATAAAATCATTATAAACTCTGTAAATATTAGAGAATACAGCACTCCATATACTTCATAAATTGGGATTAGAATTCTAATTAATAATAAATTAAAAAGGACTATTATAGCAGTTAATTGTATATAAAATCTTTTATGATTAAATGCTAAAACTAATTGCTTTAATGGGATGCTAATTGCTAATAAGAAAGGGATAAAAACGGCTACTTCGAGTAATTGGCTCAAGAAGTACCTGTTTGTTGGATTAAAATAAGACACTATTTCATAAGCATAAATATAGAGTGAAACCATTCCAAACAACACAAATACAAAGTTTAAACCATTATGTATTTTCCAATTTCTGAAAGCTTTAGCCGGATTAAATTCAACTTCATAGCACACTTTTGGAAAAATAAAATTAAAGAATAAAAAAATATAGGTTTTAAAAACTACGATAATTTGCTCTATTATTTTATATTGACCCGCCATTAAATTGTTTCCAAAATAACTAAGCATAATTACTGGAGCGTATAGTTGTAGAGAAACAAAAATTTGAGAAGAAAACATTGAAAAATCTTTTCTTAGGTGATTTTTTATTTCAAATAACGGAATATAACTTAACTTGAAATTATACTTTTTAAACACCAAAAGCAGTGTGAATAAATTAGCTATAATCATCCCTAAACCCCACCAAAGATTAATGTAAATATAATCATCAACCGTTTTAATTGTTAAAAAAATTCCGGCTAAGTAAATGCTTTTAGAAATTATATTTAACATCGTTATCCACTTTACGTTTTCAACGCCTTGTAAAAACCAAGTTGGATTTAAGAATTGGCCAAGAAGGACAGATAAGCTAAAAATAAAAAGGGTTTTTTCTTTCCTAAAATAAGGAACATAGATAAAAAGAAGCGTTGCGATAATCATTACTAAAATCAAAATGAGAAACTTTACTACATAGGTTGTAAGGAATATTTTTTCTCTTTTTGTGTGGTTGTCTCTATTTATGGAGATTTCTCTTACGCCAATAATATCAGATCCATAATCTACAAATACAATTAAGAAAAAAACAATTGCCATCCCCACAGCAGATTTTCCAAAGTTTTCTTCACCACAAACTTCTACAATATAGGGAACAATCAATAAGGGCGTTACTAAATTAAATAACTGGCCAAAACCATAAACGGATAGTTTATGAAATTGTTTATTTTTAAATAAAATTGATGTAATTTTATTTAACATCAGCTTCTTTTTTATAAAGTAAATTGAGCTGTTCTTTTAATTTATTTCCTTTTGGATATAGAGATGGGCCATTTATTTGGGTTGAATCTATTCTTTTTAAGATTCCGCTTTTTTTATCTAAAAGAGTGTTGTTTTCGTCTGGTCTAAAGTACCAATAAATTTCTTCTCCTTTAGCTTCTAAATTAGCTTTAAAATAAGAAAACGAAATTTTATTCAACACAATTTCACTGTTATTTGTGTTTCTTCCTAAATCGATTCTTATTTGTTTTGGTTGGATCGTAATTGGAAAAACAAATTGTATTGTTTGATTTTTATTATTGCCCTCTACTTTTGTCCAAAAAGATTGCTTTTCGGTAAATTTTATTGTGTGGTCTGTTGTATAAAAAACTTGAATAGAATCATTTTTCCTAACTAATAAGTCGATGTCCATAAGCAACTTATTTGCTTGACTAGTTTCCGTACAACTAAAGAATAGAGGTAGTAAACAAAAAAAATAAAACGTGTTTTTCATGATGGTAAAATTATGTATGAGTGAGCAAAAATGCCTATAAAAAAAGTGAACTTTCGTTCACTTTTAATTATTTCACAAGCTTTTGTAATTCTATCGTAAGCGGTTCGTGTGGATATAATATTGGTCCACCTGGTTGATCTTTTGCTTTTCTTTTTAGAATAGCCGTTTTACTTGGCACAACTGTATTTTCTAGATTTGGATAAAAATAATTGAAAATCATTGTGTCTTTAGCTTCAAATGCTTTATCATAGTATTGTAAACGGAATGATTTTAAATCTACGTCAGATTGCGTTTCATTTTTACCATGACCAAAATCTACTCTTAAATGGGTAGGCAATACATTTTCTGGTAATTTAAAAGTCACTTCTTGAACTTGATCATTTCCTGTTACAGACATCCAAATAGACTTTTTTTCATCAAAATCAATAGTTCCGTCTTCAGTATAATAAAGATGCATGTTGTCATCTTCTTTTACAATTAAATCGAAAGATACTTTTAATAAGTTTTCATCTGCTTTTTCCTCCTTAGGGTTTGCGGCATTCTGTTCAACATCTTTTGAATCACCTTCATTTTTACAAGAGAAGAATGACATCATTACTATCATCACTAAAACAATTCTATTTTTCATTTATTTTTCATTTTATTAGTTGCAAATTTATAAAAAAATTTAATATTAGTCCTTTTTAATAATTATTTTATCACTGATGTTTAAACCTATTTTTTTACTTGTTTTATTTTCTAAATAAATAGCGATTGAATATGTACCCGGTTCAAGTTCAGACAAGTTAACTGTTGATGAAAAGCCTGCGTTTGACAAATCAAATTTACTTTTAAAATAGGATGTTACATCTGGTCTACTTACTTTTTGTGTTAGGATGCTTTTTGCCGTTTCATCTTTAACTAACATAACAGCAATTGTTGATTCTGCTGCGTCTTGTTGGTCAAAATAGGCCCATCCCTTAATGTTAACCATGTTTGAGTCATTTTCAACTGATTCAACACTATAAGCAAAAGGTGTTCCGTTGTAGGTTTTAAAGGGTAAAAACTGAGAAACATCTATAATTTTTTTTGCGTCTTTTAGTAAAATGTAGTGTTTTGTCCATGCATCAAGGCCGTCAAAACTTTCATCAATATAAAAGTTTTCAGCAACAAATTGTTGTGCGTTTTCTGACAATACAAATGGTCTTCCATGGGCATCGGTATACCAGAAAGCCTTTGTTTTTGTTGGATCTTGCATCATTTCGTTAATAATTACTTCTAATGATGGTTTTTCTTCCACATTAAATTTATCTTTTAAATAATAATCAAACCAATACTTTAAACTAGTATAGACGGGCTCTTGGTTTTTATTTTTATTAATTATTAACGCCGCTGCTTCCCTAAATTGGGTTTTATAAGGCGCTTTATAATGTCCTCTAACTATTGTTAGGTTAAAAAACATAAACAGAACCAATCCAGAGACATAAAAAATACTTACCAAAGAATTTTTTACAAAGGCCACTCCTATTCCTAAAATTAAAAATAAGGCGGGTAATAAACTTGTAAAATATCTAGGTATTAAAAGCGAAAGACTTAAGTAAGATTTTAAAAAAAGAAAGGTAACAACTATAAAACACCAAGAAAAAAGTATTATAAAAGGGAAGGCTTTTTTGTCTCTAATTGTTTTTTTAAACTCCATTTCTTTGGTGCTAAAAATCTTTATTAAGAAATAAAGAAAAACGGGAGTGAAAAAGAAAATTGTAATTTCAAAATTTCCTAAAAACTCTTTTAGTAGAATAGTGAAAGAATCGCTTGTTGGTGCTGGAATCCATGTTGAATTGATACCAAATAGGGTGGTTAATTTGTAAATATTGGGCAGAAATAAGAGTATAGCAATACCTCCGGCAAGGAATGATTTTTTTATAAATTCTAGCTTTTCTTTTTTCTCTGTAAAAACAAAAAACAACAGCACTATAAAAAATTGAGCCAATAAATTAACTAGTCCAAAAAAGTTAATATTCAATAATAAACCGGCAAACAATCCATATGTAATGGCATTTTTTTTATTGGGTTCTTTTAAAAAATCGATTAAGCCAATAAAAGATATTATAACAGCAAAGAGATAAAGTGAATAAGGTCTGGCATCTTGTGAAATATAAATAGCATACTCGCTGAAACATAAAAGTAAAGCTGCTATAATCCCCGCTTTTTTATTATATAATTTCCTTCCTAAAACACTAATTGCATAAACACCTAAAACACCTAACATAGCCGAAAAAACTCTCGCAACAATTGGCGAATAGCCAAATACGGTATGAGCTATTTTTAGGAGTAAAAAATATAAATATGGAAACCCCTCTCTATTATTTACTTCCGTAATAACAGTTCCAAAGCTGTTTTCTGGATTCGTAATAATAAGTGTGTAGATTTCATCCATCCACAAACTTTGGAAATTTATTTTATAAAACCTTAATACAGCTGCAAATACCAAAATAATTAAAAGCCATTTATTGCTTTTAATGTTGCTTATTATTTTTTGCATTACTTTAAAATTTGATTAATTACCGTTTGCACATCTAACTCGTAAAACAAAGGTAAACGAACAAGTGTATTTGTAAAATTATCGGATTGTACTAATTCTCTACCATCGTGTTTTTCTTTATAAAAAGGGCTGTTATGCAAACTGATATAGTGAAAAACAGGATGGATGTTTTCCTCTTTCAGACTATTTATAAAAGCTGTTCGTTGGTCTATATCTTTGCATTTGATAAAAAACATGTGCGCATTATTAGTGGCATAACTTGGAATACTTGGCAATTCAATTTCATTGTTTTTTGCCCACGTTGTCAATTGGTTATAATAAGCTTCCCAATGTTGTTTTCTTACTTTTTGAATTGCTTCTAAATTTTCTAATTGTGCCCATAAAAACGCGGCAATTATTTCAGATGGCAAAAAAGAACTTCCAATATCAACCCAACCATATTTATCAACTTCACCGCGGAAAAACGCAGAACGATTGGTTCCTTTTTCCCAAATAATTTCGGCTCTTTCTATAAATTGTTCGTCGTTGATGGCTAACATTCCACCTTCACCTGAAATAATGTTTTTAGTTTCATGAAATGAAAATGCTGCCAAATGTCCTATAGATCCTACTGCTTTTTTAACACCATCTTTACCTGTGTAAAAACTATCAATTGCTTGAGCCGCATCTTCAACCACAAATAAATTGTATTTGTTTGCCAATTCCATTATTTTGTCCATATCGCAAGCAATACCCGCATAATGAACAGGAACGATGGCTTTGGTTTTTGATGTGATTAATGCTTCTATTTTGTCTGCGTCAATGTTGGGATTATTCGCATAGGAATCTGCAAATACAATTTTCGCACCACGAAGCACAAATGCGTTGGAAGTGCTCACAAAAGTATAGGAGGGCATAATTACTTCATCACCTTCTTTAATGTTGATAAGTATAGCCGCCATTTCAAGTGCATCAGTACATGATGTGGTAAGTAAACTTTTTTTTACGCCAAGATTTTTCTCAAAAAAAGCTTGACACATTTGGGTATATTTCCCATTGCCGGAAATTTTTCCAGATTTTACAGCATCTTCAATATACTGTGTTTCTTTACCCGTTAGGTAAGGTTTGTTAAATGGAATCATTATTTTCGTATTAATCTTTGTGGATTGCCAACATAAATTCCAGCTTCTTTGATGTCTTTTATAACAACGGTGGAAGCTCCTGTTTGCGTATGTTTTGTAATTCTGATACTGTCAATAACCGTTGTGTTAATGCCTAATACACACGCATCTTCTATAGTTACAAATCCCGCTAAGGCCACACTAGGTGCTAAAAAGCAATGTTTGCCTACTTTTGTGTCATGAGAAATTGTACAAGAAAGATTTACAATTGTATTCTGCTCTATTAGCGCGTTGGCGTCGATACAACACGATGGATAAATGACCGAACCAACTGCTATTTTTGCACTTGAATCTACCCAACAACTGGAATGTATTATTTGCCCGAAAGGTATTTTGGTTTTAAAATAATCATAGAAAAACCTTCTCTTTTCTATATGTTTATAGCCAATACCGATTAAAAGTTCGTCAAATTTTTTATTTTCAAATGCGTTAACTATTGCTTTAGAAGTTCCTAAAATAGCATAACCGTTACTGCTTTCTTCATTAGAAAAATCATCAAAAAAAACGACTTTACTGTAATGGTTATCTTTTACCGCAAAGTTGGCTATTTGTTGACCCAAATGACCAGCACCTAATATTGCTAAGACCTTACTCATATATCTTTTTTATTATAGCATTTGGTCTTCCTTGCACTTGCCTAAAAATTTTATAAATATAAATCCCTATTAATCCTAAAAAAGTAGAAATTACCCCTAATATTAATACATTTATTGCTACAATTGACGTCCATCCTAATTGTACATCGTCCTGATGAATTATTTTTTGAATTGCAATATATAATAAGAATAAAACACTAAATACAGATATTAATAACCCAAAATAAAATAACCACTCTAAAGGTTTGCCTGAAAAAGAAGTAATTGCTTGTAACATTAATTCTGCTCTTCTTTTAATTGAATAAGTACTTGCACCTTCTCTTTGTCCTTTTTGAATAGGAATGCCTTTTTGGTTGAAACCTACCCAATACATCATTCCTCCAATAAATAAATTAGCATCTTGTAAACGTAATAATTCCAGAACATATTGCTTTGTCATTAACCTTTCTGTAAGGATGTTATGTGGAATTTTGGTGTCAGACAATTTATTAATTAAAATCCAAAATATACTTCCAGCTTTTTTTTCTATAAAATTTCCTTTTCTTACTTCTTGATAACCATAAACAACATCTAATGTTATATCGTTTTGGATTTCTTTATAATATTGTACTAAAACACTTGGTGGCGTTTCTAAATCGTTATCAATTAAAAAAACAAAATCGCCAGAGGCATAACCTAAACCAGCCTGAATGGCATAATGGTGTCCAAAATTGCGAGATAAGTCAATAACTTTTATTCGGGGACTTTGCTTTTTTTGCTCTAATAAAAAACGCACAGAATCATCAGGAGAACCATCGTTTACAAAAATCAATTCATAATCTTCAATTTTAATTTCTTGAATAGAAGCCAGAATCTCTTTTAGAAAGGTATCTAAAAAAGGCCTTGATTTATATAAAGTGGTTACTACAGATAATTTCATAATAATTCTATTCTTTCATTGGATTGATAAATCAAATAGCCCGAACGATCGTTGCTGTTAGCGCTGTTTTTTAAATCTGTTGAAAATATTTCTTTTTGTATATCAAATGTATTATTCTTTCTTAAGAAAGGCATTATTTTTTCAGTTTCTTTTGATAAAAAGTAAACTCCCGAATAATTTTTTTTGGTTATTTTCGGTTCTTCAAACTGATTTAACGCAACATCAATTACGCCTTTTAGAAAATCATAACCCGTTGAAAGCGGCACCAAATGTGAACCGATAAAGTCACCGCCCATTCTTGCACCAACCTCAATAACATAAACAACACCTTCACTGGTAATTTTAAATTCGGAATGACTTGCTCCGTAATTTATATCTAAAGCTCTTAGACATTTTAGAGTTTCTTCTTCTATTTTAATCAGAATTTCTTCAGATAATTGACTTGGCTGATGATGTGCTAATTCTACAAAATGTGGCGCATTTGTTGTAATTTTATCTGTTATGGCAAGTAGTGTGTGTTTACCATTCCAAGAAATTGCTTCTACACTCACCTCAACGCCTTCAATAAATTGTTCTACAAGCGCTGTCTTTTCAAATGATTCTTCTAAAGCTTTTGTTATCGCTAGTTCTAAATCTTCTTTTTTATCTACTTTGGTAACGCCTCTGCTGCCAGATCGATCACTTGGTTTTACAATTACAGGGAATTCAAATTCACCTATTTTTTCTGATGAAAGAGCAACTTTTATGAACTTAGGAACATTGCAATTTCCATTAACAAACGCAATTCGCATTGCCGCTTTATTTGTAGTTGCAACTGAAGAAGAAAAACGATTTGAATTCAAATTTAATTGTTCGGCAACATAACAAATTGTAGGAACAGCCATATCTGTGGCAATAGTTGTAATACCATCAACACCTATTTCTTTGCATTTTGCTAGTATTTGTTCTTTTTCAAGGATAGAAATCGGATAGAAAAAATCTGCCAAGTCTTTGCAAACAGCACCATCTGGCCAAGCAAAACAATGCGTTTCAATTCCCAATTCTCTTGCTTTTAAAACAAGAGGTAATTGTAAATAACTGGCGCCTATAATCGCTATTCTTTTCATTTTCCTAATATTTAACCGTAACGATTGTTCCAATAATTATGAATGCTAAACCAATTATTTTTCCCAAAGTAAATGTTTCACCTAAAAAAAACACACCTATTATAAATACTAGTGCGGGTGCTAAACTCATAAAAGGATAAGCGGTTGTAATTTCAAATTTCGTCATCGCTACCATCCAAAATAAGGATGCAACAAAAGCGGAAGCAAATCCCGAAAAAATATAAGGATCTAAAATTAATTTTGTTAAATAAAATCCTTTTTGGACTAATCCTTCTGGTAAATTAATTTGCAAATTTGTCAATCTCCACTTCAGTATTATTTGACCGTAAACCGTAAAAATAATAGTGCCAAAAATATATAAATAGGAACCCATATTTGTTAGTCTTTAATAAATTAATTGTCCTCTAAAAACCTCTTCTACATTAATAATGGGTGGCACATTTTCTAAAACAACATTACCCGTGGCTGCAATAGTTCCCTCAATTTTTTCTACAGGATATACAAACATATCATTTGAACCTCTGTGGTAAACCTTCACGTTTTGGGCATATAAATTAGCCCCATAAAACCGACCATTTCCAAAATAGAAATTGACTAGCAATTCACCACAAGTTCCACTCACGTAATAGTTTGAAACATTGTTTCCTTCAATCACCACCTGACTATTTGCTACGTTGATATGAAAATCTCCTGTTCCAGCACCATCGTACAAATCTATGGAAAATAAACGGACAATAGTTGAATGAAGTGTTCCTTCTGATTGTATTTTTTGTTCGGTTTTACTGTATAATTCTAATTCTTGAATTAATGGCAAATTGATTCCATCTGGTAATGTAACATAAACAACCGTTTGCCCGTAATCTCTAACTATATTACAAGTAGAATTATCTTTTACTACCAACATATCGCCATCCATTCGAACCTCTAACGCATCCATAATATTATCTGATGTTTCTATTTTTACTTCATAATTAGAGCCTTCTTTAATAACCAATCCTACGCCATTATGGACCTTTATTTTAGTAAAATTATCCAACGGAAATACCTGTGTTATCCTATTGCCATTGCCTTTAAAACAATCTTCTGAAATACCACAACTTGTTAGTAAAAATACTAAGCTTATTATTAATATGTAATTATGGTTTTTCATTATAATCTAATTCCTAGGGTTGCTTCAATTGCTTCTGCCCTTCCTCCGTGTGTTTTTAAACCAACTCCTGTAAAAATATTTTTGTAAATATAGTATTTTGCTCCAACTCTTTGGTAAATATCAATCTCATAATCAAATGGTTTGTAAACATAATAACCTATTTGTGTTTCAATAGAAAGTTTATTAATAAACAACTCATGTCCTATAAATAGACCTATTTTTCTATAATCAACATTTGGGTCTGTATAGCTTTTATGATCTGTTGGAAATGCAACTGATGAAAATTGAATATAATCGCGTAAATATCTTGAAAAGAAGACATCTGTACCTAATTGCAAAGCACTTTTTCTTCCTATTCTTTTATCTGCAAATAAACCAATATGATAAAACTGACGCTGTCCTAAACCTGGAACGGGTCCTTCAGAAATACCTGTTCTAAATGCAAGGTTATATTTAATTCTCTCTTTATAAGCTTGTTTTGGAGGTAATGAATCTCTTATAAATTCTTGTTTTTCATCCAAATTATAATTTAAACCAACATTTAATGCAATGGTATTTATGCCACTATTTGGTGCTTTAAACCTTCCGTTTGAAAAATGTGTAAGCATAAAACCAGCCTGTAACCCAACTCTATCTATAATGTTCTCTTTTTTATATTGCAATAAAAAATAAGTATTGTTCATTATTTTGGTTCCAAAAGCATTATTCTTATTATTGGTTTCTTTATCATAAGGATTAGAAGTCATTCCAATGCCTTGTGAAATTCGAAACATTAAGTTCCGATTAAAAAAATAAAAGTTATAATGAATACCAATAGCATGATTCACTCCTAAATACTTATTTTTAAAATCTAAATAATGGTAAGAAACCCCATAATCTGGATAGTTGTAAATTTGTTCCCATTCCTTTTTTCCATAAGTTTTCCAGTTATAACTTAACATAAAACCTTCTGGATGTCCTGTTATTAAATGTCCAATATCATTTGTATGCTTATAAACATTTCCTCTAAAAAACTGTACATCAAAATAAGACGTATTCCCTTTTTCTTGAGCAAAAACAGAAATAGTTATAAAGAGTAAAAGGAATAAACAGCTTTTTTTCATTTTAATTTTATAGCAATAAGGCACACTCTTTAAGACTTTGTTCCCAATTTTTTATTGAAATTTCAAAGGTAATTGCACTCTTTGTTTTATCCAAAACGCTGTATTCTGGTCTTTTTGCAAGTGTTGGATAAGCGCTTGTTGGGATTCCTTTTAAATCCATAATAATTCCTTTTTGATTAAATATCTCTTTAGCAAAATCATACCAAGAACATTGACCTTCGTTGCTGAAATTGTAAACCCCAAAATTAGATTCTGCAACAAGTTGAGAATGACAAATAATCTTAACTAAAAACTCCGCTAAATCAACTGCGTTTGTTGGTGTTCCAATTTGGTCATTTACGACTGATAATTCCTTTCTTTCGTTAGCTAAACGCAACATCGTTTTCATGAAATTATTCCCAAATGCAGAATATACCCAAGATGTTCTAATAATAAAATGTTGCTCCCAAGTGTTTTGTATTGCAATTTCGCCCTCTAACTTAGTTTGTCCATAAACTCCCGTTGGGTTTGGAATATCTAACTCAGTGTAGGGCTTTTTTGAAGTGCCATCAAAAACAAAATCAGTAGAAACATGTAATAAAATAGTATTGTTTTTTTTACAAACTTCCGCTAAATTCTTAGCACCATTAACGTTAATTAATTGTGCTTTTTCTGGTTCTTTTTCTGCTTTATCAACTGCGGTATAAGCTGCAGCATTAATACAATAATTAGGACGATATTGTTCAAAAATGGTGGTACAATTTTCTAAAGATGTAATGTCTAAATGGGTAGATGTGCAAAACACAAAATCAATTGAAGAATAATTTCCTGCAATCGATTGAATGGCTTGCCCTAGTTGTCCGTTAGCTCCAGTTACTAAAACTACCATACTTTTTTTACGTTTTCTAATATTGGTAAAACCTGGTCTTTTTCTGAAATAATTAATTTATCAAGTGGAAAACCCCAGTCTATGTTTACCTTTTCATCATTATACATAAGTCCGCCTTCGCTTTCTTTGTTATAAAAATTATCGCATTTATAGAAAAAAGTAGCCGTTTCGCTTAATACTAAAAACCCATGTGCAAAACCTCTTGGAACAAAAAATTGTTTCTGGTTTTCACCCGAAAGAAATGCTGCTTCATATTGTCCAAAGGTTGGAGAATTAGGCCGTAAATCTACCGCAACATCTAAAACTTCGCCTTGTAGAACTCTTACTAACTTTGCTTGTGCGTGTTCCCCACATTGATAGTGCAAACCGCGTAAAACTCCTTTTGAAGAAAAAGATTGGTTATCCTGTACAAAAGTTATTTCTTGCCCTATTCCTTCTTGAAAAGCTTTTACATTAAAACTTTCCATAAAATAACCTCTTTCGTCGTTAATTATATTTGGTTCAAGGATAAAACATCCTTTTAATTTTGTTTCTATAAACTTCATATACAATATCAATTGCAAAAGTCAATTTTTAAATACTTTATTTCAAAAAATAGAATATTACCTCTTTGCTTTTGTTATTTTTCTAATAAACTCATTAAATGAGTTCCATAACCACTTTTTAACAATGGTTCTGCTAATTTTTCCAATTGGGCTGCATTTATGAATCCCATTCTAAAAGCAGCTTCTTCAATCGCGCCAATTTTTAAACCTTGACGCTGTTCGATGACCTGTACAAACTGTCCAGCTTGCATTAAGGATTGAAAAGTTCCCGTGTCTAACCAAGCAGTTCCTCTATCTAAAATGGAAACCTTTAGTTTACCTTCTTTAAGATATTCTTTATTTATATCTGTAATTTCTAGTTCTCCTCTAGGACTTGGTTTTATATTTGCAGCTATTTCAACAACAGAATTGTCATAGAAATAAATACCTGGAACGGCATAATTTGATTTTGGCTTTTCTGGCTTTTCTTCAATGGAAAGAACATTTCCTTCTTTATCAAAATCAACTACTCCATATCTTTCTGGATCTTGCACGTGGTATGCATAAATTATTCCACCATCTGGATTATTATTTTCTTGTAGCAACTCGGCTAATCCTGTTCCATAAAAAATATTATCCCCAAGAACTAAAGCTACTTTGTTGTTCCCTATAAATTCTTTACCAATAATAAAAGCTTCTGCTAATCCGTTTGGTTCTTCTTGCACAGCAAATTCAAAGCGACAACCTAGGTTGCTTCCATCTCCCAATAATTTCTCAAATAATGGTAAATCGTGTGGTGTTGAAATAATTAAAATTTCACTGATTCCAGCCCACATTAAAGTAGATAACGGGTAGTAAATCATTGGTTTGTCATAAATAGGCATTAATTGCTTACTTACTGCTAATGTTAAAGGATGTAAACGTGTTCCTGAACCTCCAGCTAATATGATTCCTTTCATTTTCTTTATAATTTAAAAGTGTTAAGCTTGAAATTTTTCTAAATACCACGCAATTGTTTTACGAATACCCGTTTCAAAATTTTCATCTGCTTTCCAACCAAGTTCTGTTTCAATTTTTGTAGCATCAATAGCATAACGCATATCATGCCCTGGTCTATCTTTTACAAAAGTAATTAAATCCTGGTATTTCCCTTCTTTTAATGGAACTTCAGAATTTAAGATCTCACAAATTGTATGCACTATCTGCAAATTATTTCTTTCGTTTCTTCCACCAATATTATAAGTTTCGCCGGCTCTTCCTTTATGAAAAGCTAATTCAACTCCCTTACAGTGATCTAAAACATATAACCAATCTCGAATGTTTTTTCCATCGCCGTAGATTGGAATACTTTCTCCTAAAATTGCTTTTCGAATAATCGTTGGAATCAACTTCTCATTATGTTGTTTTGGTCCATAATTATTAGAACAATTTGTAGTTACTACATGCATTCCGTATGTATGGAAATAGCTGCGAACAATCATATCTGAACCTGCTTTTGAAGCAGAATACGGACTGTTTGGCGCATAAGGTGTTGTTTCTTCAAACAAACCTGTTTCCCCTAATGTTCCATAAACCTCATCGGTAGAAACATGGTGAAAACGTGCTTTTTCAAAACCTTCATTATATTGATTTGGAACATTCATCCAAAGTTTTCTCGCCGTATCTAATAAATTAAACGTACCTAAAATATTCGTTTTAATAAATGCTTCAGGACCTGAAATAGAGTTATCTACATGACTTTCTGCAGCAAAATGAATTACATCATGAAATTGGTATTTTATAAACAACTCTTCTATAAAAGTTCTGTCACAAATGTCCCCTTTCACAAATGTATATCTTTCGTGATTTTCAATTTCTTTTAAATTATTTAGATCTCCCGCATAAGTTAGAAGGTCTAAATTAATTAAATTATATTCTGGATTATTTTCTATAAAATAAGGTATAAAGTTTGCACCAATAAAACCTGCACCGCCAGTTACTAAAATATTTTTCATTATTTATTAATTCTCACAAGTTGTTTTTTATAAACTTTTATTAATGAATTCATTACTAGATAAATTAATATTAAAAGTACTGGAAATAAAATCTTGTTGTTTAGAAAAAGAGGTTTATAATTACGAATATTTATTATACTGCTTTCTTCTTTTATTATTTTGTCAGAAATTATTTTATTTGTAAACAAATATTGATTTTGGGTTATAAGTCCATCTTTCTTTTCAACTAATTGAGGAATACTGTTTTTTTCAGATATTGAAATGGTTCCTGATGAATTATTAGACGATAATAAGAATATTAATTTATCAATTTGACTTATTAAAGAATCATTTGAAATTATTTTTTCTGATAAATTCTTTTGATGAATTTCTTGTTGTTTTTGATAATAAGTATTAGAATTAAGATAATTTAATAATGGGGTTATAAATTCTTTTTTTTCTAGCATTCCTTTAGTCTGAATACAAACTTTATGATGATAATAGTTTTTACTGGTTATCCTACTTCTCATTATTTTATCTATATCTCCATCTTCCGCCATCAACTTAATTAACTCGAAATTATTGCCTTGTTCTTTATTGTTTACAAAATTAAAAATCGCCGGATAAGCTTCAATTCCAACACTAATTACACTTTTATACTTTGTAATTCCTAATTCTTTAAAAAAAGCTTCGTCTTTTTCTCTTAACTTAGTGTCAATCTGTTCAATTTTTTTATACAAATACTCGTTACTTCCAAAATTAGGAATAACAGAAACTTCGTGATCATATGCTTTTTTGTCTGATAAAAAAGCTAAACCAACTCCAATTATAAATAAAATACTGATAATAATTATTTTCTTTTTTATAAAAAATATTAAATCAAAAATAGAGTCTATTCCTTTTTGAAATAAAGCTCCAATTTTACTAAATACATGACCTAAATCTATTTCTTGGTCTTGAGAATTTGAATTCATACTTGTTAATTTATATTAAAAATTTGTTCTAATATTTTAATTGTTATTAAATAGGTTGGTTTTACACCAGTTGTTCCTAATCCGCCTGAAGCCAATGTGCTTCCCGTTTCTAAAGGATTATCTGAAGCATAATATGCGTAACGAACTTTTACTTTTGGATTAATACTTTTTCTGATTTTGGAAGCAGATTGTATCGCTTTTTGATAATGTGCTCCTTCCATTTCTAAGCCTATGGCATTCCAAGTAGATTCGTGGAAGAACGTTAATAGATCTCTGTTTTGCAATGAAGTTCCTAAAACAGTAACCATAGGGCCTTCATATATTGCAATGTCATTTCCTTTAAACATTTCTGTTGTTAACTCGTTTTCAAAAGGATAATTGTCTGCAGTACCTTCATTCACGTGTGCACAAGGAATCATTATGTCGCCTTTTGCTCCTTGTAAAATTCCTGCTTTTCCCATAATAGAAACAGATTCAATATTTACAAATATTTTATCTTTTCCTATTTTATATGGTTTTAACAATTCGTCAATGGTTTCATAAGCTTGTTCCCCAAAAGCATAATCCATAACAATTAAAACTGGTTTGTCTTTTTCTAATTGTGCTGTTGGAAATGCCGATTTTTTTAAATCAATTTTTGCTGTGTCAAAAATTTGCACATCAATGTTAGTTCCTGACGTGTCTGGTAGAGAAAGCATTCCGTTTTGGATGGCAAATGTTTCCACTTTACTGCGCAAATCGTTATTTAAAGAGCTACTTAAATCTTCATAAATTGCATAATCTGATTTTCCTTTGTATTTAGATTCTAAAACATACTTTGCGAAAATAGAATTCATTACACTGTGCATGTTTGCACTGATAACATGAATAGGTCTTTCTAATAAATTGTTTTTTAATAAGGCTTCTTTGATATTGTTTGCCCAAATTTCACCGTAAATGTGATGCCCTAAGCGCTCTCTAAGAATTGGACTAAAAGTAATGGTTCGTTTATTACTGTCCACAACTTCTTCAATTGCAAGTTTTCCTAGCCAATATACAATATGTAAAAAGCGTTCTGGCGCTTCAATGGTTGCAAAGTCTTTATAAATACTTTGTACTTCTGCAAAAGTTCTTCCTAATATATTAGCAGCGTGAGAAATAGCTATTTCTCTTTCTATTAAACTTAACTTTTTAATATTTAAAACCGTTTCTTCTAGTTTTTGCCAATCGCGAGAAACTTTACCTTCGTCGTCAATTAAAACACGGTCTTTTATTTTATGAGATTCTATAAAAATAAAGGTAAGATGCGTTAAAATGTCATAAATATCAGAACGGCCACGAGTAATTTCAATATTCATTTGTTCGTCGTCGATACGATAACAATTTCTTCTTCTTTTTGGTGGAACAATTACTTTGAAATGCGAATTAGAATAGCCTTCATCAGACGTTAAATTAACGTATCTGCATTGCTCAATACCAATTGGTAAACGTTCAATTACATACAATAAACCACTTAGCTCCACTTTTTCATCTGCAATACTTCCGTAAATTTCTGGTCGAAGTGATAGTAATGCTTCTCTTAAGGTTTCTCCAGAAACACCCATAGGTTTATAAAAACCTCTATTGAATAAGTGTCTCATGGTAATATAAAGTCGTTCAATAGCTGCCGAAGATTCTTGAGCTCTAGAACGGGAAGTGTTTTTTATTTCTTTCATTTATATATTTTTATCTTCCTTTTCGTATATATGAAATTCGCCTTATCAACTAATTCATTCTTTTTATGCCGTAATGTACCTGTGTTTTTAATTCTATTTTTGTTTATCTAACCAGCAAAGGTACTATTTTTTATTATTAATTAGTTTGTTAAAATTAAATTTATGGCAGGTTCATTAATGCTTAATTTTTCTAACGGATTCTCTTTATTTGTAAGCTTACTCCATTTTCCTCCTGAAAAAACGAAATAAAAATCACGAGCAATATTATTATATAAAACATAAGGTTGATAGCCTTTTGAGGTTTTATTCTCTGCAATTAGTAACTTTTCATAAGCTACAAATATTCCATTTGTTGGCATTATTAAGTTAAACTCTGAAACATCAAATTTATATTTTACAACACCTTTTTTTACAGTAACAATAAAATCTTTATTTAATAATTCGTTTCCCGGGTTCCCTAATGAATCGACAGTAAAAAAACGGATTTTTATAGAAGCACTATCTATTCTACAATCTGTAAAAATGGTTACCTTTTTAATAAATTTTAGTTTCTTATATTTTGAGTTATAAGGAAAGTACTTTGCCTCTACTTTTGGGCCGTTATCAAATGCTTGCAAAATAGTGTGGTCTACGTTTCCTATTTCTAAATATTTTGATTGTTTTTTCATTAAAACATCTACATCATTTAGTTCATAAAGTTTAGGCGAAAGCGCAACATTCATGTGGTCAGATTGTTTTAAAACCCTAGTTTCATATCCTAAAGCAGAAAATATTAAGTTTTTGTCTTTTCCGTTAACCGAAATAGAAAAGTTTCCATCCATTTCAGTAGTAGTGCCAATATTTTCGTTTTCTACCCAAATATTCACATACGGAATAGCTTCGCCTGAAAAACTATCTTTTACCACACCGCGTATTTGTGCGGAAAGTGAAATTGTTATGAAAAATAGAAATAGTATTGATTTCATTTTAGTTTGTAAGTGTTATCTGAATGGCTAATTCACCGAATTTACCAATATAATTAGTTGCCGTCAAATTGCCATTTGTGTGTTTATTTCTAGCAAACCAACTCCCTTTTGAAAAATTCCAAGAAGTAGCTTTATCTGAAGGAATTGTACCTATAATTGGTTGATAATTTACTCCGTCTTTATATTTAATTTTATTGTTTTCCTCATTTAAAGTATATTCATAAGTATATTTATTTTCCTCAACAATCATCCATTCAAAAGCTATGTAAATACCTTCTTTAGGAATTTTTATATTAAATTTTTCCAGTTCTACTATATTTATTTGCTTCCCTTTTTTTACTTCAATAATTATAACTTCATCTAAATAGTCCTTTCCTGGTTTTTCATCTAAATCAAGTTCAAAGAATCTTAAAATTATCTTTGCTTTTTTAATATCACACCGGGTAAGAAAATTAATTTCTTTTATATAAGGATAGTTTGCTATTTCATGTGTAAATTCAATTTTTTTAGCTAAAATAGTTGGTTGGATTCCTGCTCCATAATAAAGATTTATTTTGTTTTTTTTATACTTACCAATTTTTATTTCGTTTGTCCCTTTTTTATTTTCCACAACCACTTCATTCAATTCATAAGCAATTGGCTTCAAAAAAATAGTTTGCTTTTTGGATGAAACTTTCTTGGTTTCATATCCCAAAGCAGAAAAAACCAATACTTTTTCTTCTTTAATATCTAGTGAAAACACTCCATTTTCTTCTGAGGTAGTTCCAATATTTTCATTTTCTACCCAAATATTCACATAAGAAATTGGTTGACCAGAAATACTGTCTTTGACAACAACGCGTATTTGTGCGGAAAGGGAAAAGGTAGTAATTAATAAAAGTAAAAGATGTTTCATAAATAGTTTTTGTCAAGCTGCACAAGCTTTCCGCTTCTTTTGTTATATTCAAGTTTGTAAGATTCTGAAACAAGCTCAGGATGACAAACAGTAACTTTTTTTTACACCTACAATGTTTTGAAAACCTTGTAGGATTTTTAAATCCTTTTTAATTTATCTGCAATATCTCTATTATCACTTAGTCTAGGTAATTTATTTTGTCCGCCTAGTTTTCCAATAGATTTCATGTAATCCTGAAATCCATTTTTAGTGACTTTAGTAATTACAAGTGTTCTTAAAACCTTACCCACAATTAAATCGTCGTAATAAATGTTTTGTTTGCGCATAGCATTATCCAATTGTAACGCAAAATCTACTAAATTATTGGGTTCGTTTTCAAATTCTATAAACCACTCGTGATAAGGTGAACCTGAAGTTGGGTTGATTTGTGGGGCAACTGTAAATTCGTTAACGCTAACTTCTGTGTTTTCAATTGCTTCTTGCAAAGCACTTTCTACTTCTTTTGCAATAACATGTTCGCCAAAAGCAGATATGAAATGTTTTATTCTTCCAGAAACTATAATTCTATATGGTTTTAAAGAAGTAAACTGAACGGTATCGCCAATATTATAAGCCCAAAGTCCCGCATTGGTAGAAATTATTAAAACGTAGTTTACGCCTAATTCTACTTCGCCAATGGTATGTCGTTTCGCGCTTTCTAAATGAAAATCCTCAGCTTTTATAAATTCGTAAAAAATTCCCGAATTTAATAATAACAACATTCCTTCTTTGTTTATGGTATTAAAATTATGCGATTGGTATGCAAAAAATCCTTCTGAAGCTGGAAATAATTCAATAGAATCTACTTTTCGCCCTAATAAATTTTCAAATTTGGCTCTGTAAGGTTCAAAATTAACACCTCCGTAAATAAATAAAGTAAATTTTTTAAAAATTTCGCCAACAGGCTTATTTGCTTTTTCTTTTAACTTCTCAAAATACATTTGCACCCAAGAAGGAATTCCAGAAATAACTGCCATATCCTCCTTTATGGTTTCTTCCACAATTGCATTTACTTTAGTTTCCCAATCTTCAATACAATTGGTTTCCCAACTTGGCATTCTATTTTTTTGAAGGTATTTTGGAATAAAATGCGCTACAATGCCTGAAAGTCTTCCTAGCTGAATTCCATTTTTCTCTTCTAAAACAGGACTTCCTTGTAAGAATATCATTTTACCGTTAACAAAATCTGCTTTTCCTGTTGCGTGTATATAACTCAAAATAGCATTGCGAGCTGCCTGAATATGAAAAGGCATAGATTCTTTGGTAAGCGGAATATATTTTGCGCCTGATGTTGTACCTGAAGTTTTAGCAAAGTAAAGTGGTTTTCCTATCCAAAGCACATTTTCTTCGCCTTTTACAACTTTATCTACATACGGTTTTAGTTGTTCATAATCGCGTACAGGAACTTGTTTTGCAAATTCTTGAAAAGTTTTTATAGTATGAAAATTATGGTCTTTACCAAATTGCGTTTCTTTGGCTGTAGCCAATAATTCATGAAAAACTTTTTCTTGCGTTACAATTGGATTTGCAGACCATTTTTGTGTGGAATCGTGTATTCTTTTTGCAAATAATTTTGCTGCAAAAGCTTTTATAGTCATATTTTATTCAAAATTTATGAATTGGGTTGGGTTAATTGGAAACCCATCTTTCCAAAGTTCGAAATATAAGTTTACCCCTGCATTGTTAGTCGTAGAGTTTCCTGCGAGTGCAATTACTTCTCCAGAACGAACAACATTGCCTTGACTTTTAGTAAGTGATGCTGCATTTTTATATACTGATAATATATCGTCTTGGTGTCTAATAATAATAACATAACCGTTGGAAGGAGTCCAATCTGCAAAAACGATGGTTCCGTTTGCAACTGATTTTATGGGTGTGTTTTTTACAACTGCAATATTTACTGCAAGGTGTTTGTTTTTTACATTATATTTTTTAATAATGGAGCCTTGAACTGGAGCAAACAAAACAAAATTTACTTTTGGTTTTGCGCTTTCAAAAACATTGTATTTATCTTCATCTTGAATTTGTTCTCTTAATTTTTTTTCGTCTTCTGAAACAATTAAGCTACTTTCCTCTATTTCTTGTTTATCTAAAGCAATTAAGGAATCTTTATTTAAAACTGCATAGTCTAAATTACCTTCTAATACTTTTTTTATGGAAGAAATATAAATATTGTTAATTTTAACTGCATTTTCTAAGGAATCTGATTTTATAGCTAAATTAAATGCTTCTTTTTTTAAGGTTGTAGAAGCATAACCTGGAATGTATTCTCGTAAAGACGTGAATGCAATGATATAGGTTGTTAACGTTATTAAAAAAATAGAAGAAAGTGTAACTGCGACAAAAACATTTATTAAATTTAGTTTTAAAGAAAATGTTTCTTCAAAAGTATCTTCGTTTAAAATAACCAATCTTCTCTTGTTAAAGAGTTTTCGGGAAGTTTTTATGAAAAATAGTTTTCTTTTTAGATTTTTTGTTGCCATTTAAGCTAAAATATTGTTTCTACAAATATAAGAATAACTAAGTCTTTTTGTAATTTAGTGTATAATAATTCATTAAAAAATAAAGGATTGTTTTTTTCTTTTTATCTTTGTATGATCAATTTATAAAATTATGAATGCATTAGCTATATTTTTAGGGGTTATTGGAGTACCTCAGGTTATATTAATTGTAGTGGTTCTTTTGTTGCTTTTTGGTGGTAAAAAAATTCCTGAATTAATGAAAGGGCTTGGTAGTGGAATTAAAGAATTTAAAAACGCTGCGAAAGAAGAAGAGAGTAAAATAACAAAGAAAGAAGACGAGACTACTACTAAGGAGTAATTATTCTGAAAATTTAATATCTTATAACCTCAAAATTAATTTTTGGGGTTTTTTATTTTTATGAACAAGTTTAAAAATTATTTTTACTCAAAAAAAGAGTCTTGGTGGTTTATTAGTTTTTCTATCTTTCTTTCTAGTGGAATTTTAATAGAACCCCAATTATTAGCGGCAGCAATACAAAAAAATGACCTTTCTGAAATGTGGTTGTACTGGAGCGGGTTAATTGGTGTGGGGTTTAGTATTCCGTTTTTTGCCCATTTATGGGGTAAAATTCCAATTAAGACAGAAAATGAACTTATTTTATTTCGCTTTTCAGGTAAAGGAGCAAAAATATTGCATGGTTTTAGAAGCTTGTATCTTGGCGGATTAATTATTCCTTTTTTAATTGCTTTTCATATTCTTGCTTTTTCAAAAATTATTGTGCTATACACTTCAAATAGTAAAGAAAGTGTAATTACTCTATTACTTATATTGCTTATAATAGGTACTTTTTTTAACAAATTTTACTTGCGAATAAAAATAGATTTTTACCTTTTAATAGTTTTTATCCTATTTTTTTTGGCACTAACTATCCTTATCATTTACAACTCGCACGGTATTTCTAACTTTTTAAATACTATAAATGCTACTGCAAAAAGCTTAACAATAATACCAAAAACTAACACTGTTTCCTTTACAAATTTTTTAGTTTTTATTTGCGTACAATGGTGGTCTGCTTCTATTTTGGATTATCCAGATATGAATGGTCAAAAACTTCTCGCTAGTAAATCTATGAGAGATATTACCAAAACTATTTTAGTGCCTTCTTTAGTTTTAATTGTATTCAAAATAGTTTTATTATCCTTTACGTTTTTAGTTATAAATAACACGCTGTCAAATACTGTAGCTTCAGAATTTGCTTTTGCTAATGTTTTCTTAACCTCATTACCTAATTGGGCATTGCCATTGGTACTTGTATTCTTTGGAATTTCGTTTCTAGCAATTGTACAAAATCATCAAAATTGGTCCGGTTCATTATTGGCTGAAAATTTTTATAAAACGTACATTAATTCTAAAATAAGTGCCAAAAAGTCTAATAGAATAGGCATTTATTGCATGCTTTATGTTATTGCTTTAGCAGGAATTATTGCTTTTTATTCGAATTCTATTATGTATATGGTAAAACTTTTATTTACTATAACTGCTGGTGTGGGTCCAGTTTTTATTTTGCGTTGGTATTGGTGGCGAATAAATGCTTGGTCGCAATTGTCTGCAATGGTGTCTGCAATGCTAATGCCATTGGCTTATGATCTTCTTTTTGAAAACAATAGTTGGTTTTTTAAAATGATAATTGCTTTAGAAAATGGTTTTAAAATAGATCAATATCCTATAAAAATAATATTTTTAACACTATTTGTTTCTTTAATTTGGATTACCATTACATTTCTAACAAAACCTACTGAACAATCAAAAGTTAAAAGTTTTGCAGAAACAGTACAACCTGGTGGTTACTGGAAAGACATTAAAAATAGCGGAAAACTACACTTAACAAAAAGGTTATTTATATGGGTTTTATTAGCTAGTAATAGCTTAATAACTATTGCTGTTTTATGGAATTTTGTGCAATTACAGTTTTTTATTTGTGCCTGTTTGTTAGCTGTTTATGTTCTCTTCTTCTTTGTTTCTTACAAAATGCTAAACCGTATTAATAACAGCTAATCAAATAAAAGTTTTAAAATCCAAGATTGTTTCATGGCTGTAATATTTTGTAAATATTTTTGTAAATATTTTTTTTCATGTGTACCAGCATACAAATAAGTAATAGCCGTTTCAATTATAAAAAATTCTTTCCTATTACCCTGAACATAAAAGGATTGCAAATAAATAGGTTCATAATTAGACTTAAACATTTTGTTTGAATGTAACCAATACAATTGAATAATAAACAAAGCTGCAGACAAGTTAGGATTTCTTTTTTTAAATAAAACTTGATGAATTAATGCGTTAAATTCATTGTTTTCAATAAGTGCTTGTTTCAAACCAATAGATAAAATAGCTTTTAAACTTCTAGCAATTATCCATTCATTTTTTTTGGATTCAACTATAAAAAACAACCATTCTTTCACTAAATTTTGAAACTCTGTGGTGGGTTTTAGGTTAGCAGAAAAAAGTAATAAAAACCTAATTTCAAACCATCTAGAAACCACATGTAAATGGGCTTCTTTAAAGTTTACTTTATCGGCTAAAAAATAAAATTCACTAATAAATGCGTTGGAAGGAATATTTTGATAAAGGTTTTGGGCTAAGTTAAAACAACATACATAAAATTTTAATTCCGCGCAGCTTACTTCTGGCAAATAATAATTGGTTAAAGCATTAGAAAAATAATTATTTTCATTATTCTCATCCACAAAAGTTTCATAAAACAATTGTCTCCCAGAAGCAGATTTTGCTAAAACCCTTAAGAGTTGCTCGTCATAATTTGATTTTATAACATAAGCACCTAATAAATTTGATGCTGAATAATGTAATGTTGATAGTTCAATATTTTCATACTTTTTTAAACATTCTGCAACTTTTTTATAATTTTTAGTAAGTAAAGCAATCTCTAAAATGTTTTCTGAAAAACCTTCTGCATTTTCGGTTAAAAAAAAATTGTGTGTTACATTGTTTTTTTGTTGATGACTTACATAATTATCCCAGTTAGTGTATTCTAAAAAAAGCGCTAAACTATCTAAAGTTGATGTATAGGTTTTATTAGGCCTTGCTATTAAACTAAAAACGCGCGCTAAAGTATTGGATCCAATGTAAATGCCTCTTTTATGAAATTCATTTACCAACCAATTAATGTCTGAAAAATTGCTAATTTTTCTACCAACACTTTGCTCTATTTGTTTGCAAATTTTTAGAATATGAATATCATTTTTCATTGGATTGCTATCTGTGTGCACAAAAGTAAAATTTTATTTCGTTTAAAATTAAAATATAAAACTTGGAGTAACTTGGAGTAAAAAGCAATATGTTAAAGTTTTATTTTTGGAAGATAAATAAAGCAAATGGAATTAATAAAGTTATACCTAAAGTTGGAAACAATTTTACCATAATTTGATCTGATCCAAGATAGCTTAAACTTATAGATATGGCATTAATTGATGTATTAAAGTATGACGGACCAAATAACGTCTTGGTTTGGAAATGGCGACCAAAAAATGACAGCAATCGTGATGAAGAACTGCGACTTGGAACTCAACTCATAGTTAATCAATCACAACAAGCAGTATTTATTAAAGGAGGACAGTTGCTTGATGTTTTTGAGCCAGGGACACATACTCTGTCAACACAAAACCTACCAATCCTGTCAGGAATTATTGGACTTGCATTTGGCGGACAAAGCCCATTCAAAGCTGAAATTTATTTTATAAACAAAGCCGTCGCAATGGATACTAAATTTGGACTAATTCCATTCAATATGTTGGAACCAAACTTTAGAGTGCCAATCCCAATCACTTCAAGAGGTAGTTTTGCAGTTAAAGTTTCCGACACAAAGATTTTTTTAAATCAAATTATTGGGACGGTTCCAGACTTTGAAGCGGGTAAGCTAACCCAATTATTTAGAGGTATTATAACAGAAAATGTTAAGACTGCAATTACAAGAACTTCAAAAGAGCAAAACATAAATCCTCTTGAATTAGAAGCAATTGTTTCGGAAGTTTCTAGAGCAGTAAAAGGAATTATTTCGGAAGCACTTGCTAAATATGGTCTTTATTTAGAGTTTTTCAATATAGAAGCTATTTCAGTAGTTGACGATGACCCAAGAGTTAAAAAAATAGTAGAGGACTTCCATAGATTAATGACGCAAGATATGGAAGAACGAATGAGGCTGAAAAGAAGAGCAGAAAACTTGGAAGTTTACAAAGTTGAAAGAACCTTTGATACAACTGAAAAAGTAGCAGAAAATATTGGCGGCGGTGTTGGCGGAGAAGGAGGCGTTTTAGGAACTGTTGTCGGGCTTGGTATGGCTATGCCAATTGCTAATACAATGGGTAATTTAATGAGTAACGCAACTCAAAATATTCAGCAAAATCATAATAATAATATAGGCGTAAACAAGGACGAGGTATTGAAACTATTAAAAGAACTTGGCGAACTAAAAACCGCAGGTATTTTAACCGAAGAAGAATTTAGTGAAAAGAAAAAAGAACTTTTATCTAAACTATAATCCGAATGATAAATTGTAATTCTTGTAAAAATCCAGTTGCAGTAACCTCTATTAATTGTGAATGGTGTGGTGCTAAAATTATTCGTGAAACAGAAAATCAAACAAATAGCAACGGAGCAAATACTAATAGCAGTTTAGCCGACTTTATGAATAAACTAAACGAAGTTGAAAATGAAATTGTAAAAGAAAATGCAGGTGCAGGAACTTGGGGAGCATTAGATGGAATGTTAACAAGAGCATTTGGAAATTCTAAAATTGACAGTTTAAATCAAAAGAAAGCTACAATCATTGCGACATATCCATTACCGAAAAATCCTGACGACTTGCTTGAAATTGCAAACATAGCAGCTTCAAGTTTTAAAAACATTAAAGTTCATAAGATAGCATTAACAGACAATGCAAGAAATGAAAATAAAATAAACCAACCATTAAAAAACGCGTGGAAGACAAAAGCGGAACAAGCCCTAAACTTACTTGCTATTTATTCGAGGACGGATGATTTCATTCGCCAACAAATTGAATTATTAAAAACCCAACTTATCGAAGAGAAGAAAGGTTGGTTCAAGTAAATCGTAACTCAACAATTAAATTAATAAACAATTAAAAAATCGAAATTATGCTATCAATTAAAGAATTAGTAACTGAAGAACAAGACCCAAAAGTAATCGAAAAGGTATTGCCGAAAGTGCAAGAGTATTGCACGTCAAACGAAGAAGTGCATTACATCGCAGTTCAAAAGAAAACGCTTGGCATTAATTTTTCGCCAGACTGTATTGCATTAACCAACAAGAGAATTATTTTAATAAGACCCAAATCATTTGGTTTAAGTCTTGACTTTAAAGACTTTTCTTGGATGAATATAGCTGACGTTCATATGAAAGAAGGCGTTTTTGCAGCAACCATTACTGTCAAAACGACTACGGGTCAAACTGACAGTATGGATGACATTCCAAAAGCACAAGCGAGAAGACTTTACCGATTTGCTCAAGACATGGAAGAAACGAAAAAAGAAGAACGTAGACAAAGAGATTTGGAAGACAAACGTGCTGTTGCAGGTGGCGGAATTACAATTAACACTCCAAGTCATCAACCACAAGCAGTTGCAGTAACAGTTGAAGACCCAATGGAAAAACTAACAAAATTAAAGTCAATGTTAGACATGGGTATTTTAACGCAAGTAGAGTTTGATGCTAAAAAAGTAGATATTCTTTCTAAAATGTAAAATAATTAGAACTTAAAAATAAAAACAATGACTACAAAGAGAAAAATATGGATTGGCGCATTAGGCCTGTTGTTAATTTTGATAGTACAAAGCCAAATTAAATCGTGTATTAGAGAAAATGATGAAGAGAAAGAAATTGAGAAATTGGCTCTCAAGGAAGCTTTTATTCCCAATAAGAAAAATTATGAAGTTGAAGTAAACCAGCTTCAAATAAATGGTCCATTGGGTGAATATATTAAAATAGTAGGGTCGAAAGCAGAATTTAATTTTATTAATACAAGTAAAGACTTCATGGACAAGGATCATTTTCAAAAGTGGGAACTTAAACTTAAGTGTGTAAGACTTTCTAAAAAATTAGAGTGGGATATCGAAACATTGAATGGAAACTATACTAATTTAAGTCTTTTCTTCTTGGATGAGAAAGGAAATCCAATATCAGGAGGTGAAGTAAATGGTGCATCTGGACACGATGTGATAGACAAAATTCTCTCATTGAAAAACGGCGAGGAAGGCTGGGTGACGTTTAATTTAACAGAAGGAAAAGTTGATGAACAAGATGTTTTGATAAATTGGAAAAAATTTACTGTAAACTCTGAGGTTGGTTTTGTAACTGAATCTTCTTCTGATGGAATAACTGAATCTTCTTCTGATGAAATAACTGAATCTTCTTCTACATCATCTAAAGATTGCGAAAAGTTTATTAATGATTATGAAAAGTTTGTAAGTAGTTATATAGCAATTCTTAAAAAGTATAAAGCTAATCCAAATGACATGAGTATATTAACTGAATATTCTGAAATGGCTTCAAAAGCAGTTACCATGAAAAAAGATGCTTCAAGCTGTACTGACGCAAAATATGTAGTAAAATTAATGAAACTTAATACCAAAATTGCTAATGCAGCAGCAGGTATGTAAAACAATTAAAGACAAGACATAATGAAAAAAATTAAAAGCAATCTAATAATGTTCTTAATCTTTGTCGCGTATTTAGCAATAACGACTTTGATTTTTGCCAAAACATATCCTGATAATAAAGTCGCTTTATTAGTTGGAATAATATTATCCTTTATTTACTCAATTACATGTTTCTTCAACAAAAGAGTACGTTCTAAATGGACTGTTTGGTGGGGTATATTAAGTTTACTATCTTGTGGATGGTGGATTTATTTAATGACAGAGTAATAACTAATAGTTGGGGTTTAGCTCCCACTATTTATAATTTGACTTGAAATGAAAAAATTATTACTAATAGTAGGGTTCATATTAATTATACTTAATACTTTAATAGGACTAATGCTTTCAAAGTATTCGTCATTTAATTATTTGATGGTAGACTTGAGTTTACTCATTTCAACGGCTCTTATTTACTTGTTTTCTAACAGCAACATTTCTGACGGTTATAAAATCGGTTTGACTTTTTTGTTTACCATAACAGGACTTGCAAAAGTTATTTG